>Ga0247779_1000719_pt1 | contig 18348 bp, 16 predicted proteins | sample UWRJL221509R5_FD_179925 | JGI IMG/M metagenome (GOLD analysis project Ga0247779, IMG submission 179925) | Plant litter microbial communities from Arlington Agricultural Research Station in Wisconsin, United States - UWRJ-L221-509R-5 | ecosystem: Environmental > Terrestrial > Plant litter >... | reverse complement strand
CAGCGAGTCCGGCGCTGACGAGCTCAGGAAAACGAAGCGGCGTCGCGAGTGCACGAGCACCGCGGCGCCGCGCGCGTTTTGTTTCAGAAGCCAGCGACCGGGCGACGGACGGCGAGAAAGTACCGCTGCCAGCGCAAGCGCAGTGCAGGAGCGAGTACGCGGCTGTGGTTCTGACAGGTCCGCGGTAGGAGGAGTTAACAATCCCCGCCTCGTGCCGTTCAACGAGGTGGAGATTCATCCTGGCCGCAGTGCTTCTGAGTCGTTACGCTTGAGGATCTAGGATGGTCGCCCGGATCACGCCTGCGTCGGTAAAAACTTCGTCGGAAACCGTCGCTGTCAGCGAACGTCAGTCCGAAGCAGAGCGCAAAGCTGCGCGCGCCGCGGTACCGCGAACGGAATACCTGGCGGGCGCGGTGATCGCCGACCGCTACAAGCTGGTACGGCCGCTCGGTCGCGGTGGCATGGGCGTGGTTTGGGTCGCCCATTCCTTGGTGCTGGGCGTGGACGTCGCGCTCAAGTTGATTCATTCCGACTTGGGCGGTTCCACCGGGGCCACACGCATGGCTCGCGAAGCTCATGCGGCCGCGCGTCTCGGGCACCCAGCCATGGTGCGCGTCTTCGACTTCGGCTGGACCAGCCGGGCGGACCCATTTCTGGTGATGGAGCTGGTGCAGGGCGAGAGCATGGGCTCGATCTTGCGCCGCGAGCTGCGTTTGCCTGCGATTCAAGCGGTACAAATGCTGCTGCCGCTCGCCGATGGCCTGCGCTCGGCGCACGACAAGGGCATCGTTCACCGTGACATCAAGCCCGACAACATCTTGGTCGCGCGCGACGAGTTCGGCCGTCAACAACCCAAGTTGCTCGACTTCGGCATCGCCAAGGTCCAATCGCACAGCACCGAAGATCGCAAGCTGACGCAAGAAGGCATCGCCCTCGGCAGCCCGGATTACATGTCCCCCGAGCAGGCGCTCGGTCGCGAAGACATCGATCACCGCACGGACGTCTGGGCGCTGTGCGTCGTGCTGTACGAGAGCATCACCGGACAGATGCCTTGGGATCGCCCCAACTACAACGCGCTGATGCAGGCCATCATTCACGAGCCGCCCGCGCCCACGACCGAGCTCAATGCGGGCGACGCCGACTTGTGGTGCGTGATCGAGCGCGGCTTGCAGAAGAACCCCGAGAACCGTTGGGCGTCGATGACCGAGCTGGGCGAGGCGCTCGCGCTGTGGCTGTACAAGCACGGCGTGAAGGAAGACATTTCCGCAAACTCCCTGCGCGCTGTGTGGCTCGACGGCTCGTTGTCCGGCGTGCGCATGGATCTTTCGTCACTCGGCCCGCAAGAAAGCTCGTCGGGGCGCATCCGGCTCAACAGCAACACCCAGCGCGAGCCTGAAACCGGAGCGCGCATGCTTTCCACTCAGCGCCCGACGGTGCGCTCGACCAGGGCGGCTGCGCAGGTCGCGACCGAACCGGGATTGCGTCCGACGCGCCGCTGGCTCGTGGCCTCACTGGTGAGCACTGCACTAGCGCTGGGGCTCGGTGCCGGAGCGCTGCTACGCGGTGAGCGCAGCTCATCCGCCGCGGTACCGGCCAGTGCCGGGGCCCCAGAACCTCGAGCCGCGGCCGCGCCGCAGCCGCCGCCGCCAGCTTCCGCGGACGCGCAGTCGGCCGCGCCGGGCAGCTCGGCAACCCCCGCGGCTGCACCCAGTCCCACGTCGGGTAAGGCGCAGCCGCGCGCCGTCACGAGTCCCACCCGCAGCGCGCCTGCGGCTCGCCCGCGCCGCGGAAAGAGTTATGACTTTGGCTTTTAGATCCAGATCCAATGCCGCGCTGCGGCTGTCGTTCCTGAGCTTGTTGAGCGCCACGCTATTGTTGTGCGCCTCCCCGAGCTTTGCTCAAGACGCAGAGATTCGCACGGCCGCGCGCGACCTCGCAACGCAGGGCGCTCAGGCGTTCGACGCCGGCGAGTACGCGCAAGCGAGTGATTTTTTCCGCCGCGCGCACGAGCTGGTTCCGGCGCCATCGATCGCGCTGCTTCAGGCGCGCAGTTTGGCAAAGCTCGGACAGCTGCTCGAGGCGCTCGACATCTACGAGCAGACTGCGCGCTTCAAGCTGCCCGATGATGCGCCGGAGGCCTACCTACAAGCGGTCGAAACGGCGCGCAGCGAAATGGAAGAGGTGCGCCATCGCCTGCCGCGACTCAAGCTGATGCTGATTGGTGTCGGCAGCGGCGAGTCGGTGCAGGTGAGCACCGACGACAAGCCGACGCCGGACGCGTTACTCGGCGTCGAACGCCCGATCAATCCCGGATCACATCGCATCGAAGCACGCGTATCGGGTCAACTCCGGGCCACGCGCGAGCTGAGCATCGCCGAAGGTCAAAATTATCAGGTCGAGCTCGACGTTCAACCCGCGCAGCCCGCGCCCAAGCCGGTCGTCATCGTGGCGAAAGCGGCGAGCCCCACGTCCACTTCCACCCCAAATGATTGGCGCAAAATCGGCGGTTATGCCGCTTTGGGTGCGGGCGCATTGGGCCTCGGCATCGGCTCTTACACGGGGATCTTGGCGCTGCATCACAAGTCGGAGCTGGACTCGGTGTGTACTCCGACTTGTCCACCGTCTTCTGCCGCGGATATCGATTCGTTTCGCAGCAATCGCACGATTTCCTATATCAGCTTCGGCGTGGGCATCGCGGCCGCGGCCACGGGCGTGGTGCTGCTCACCGTCGGCAAGCCGGCGCAGGAACATGTGGCAATCCGCGCGCTGCCCACGGGCTTGCTGATTGCCGGCCGATTGTGAGACTGGGCCGCTCTCCATCATTCGGGTAGCACGCGGCCAACTGAGATTTGGCGCGCCGGAGGCGCATTCGGTTGCTCGCGCCGCTGGTTCGGCTAGGCTGGGGTTGGGTGGCTGGTCGGGCTTTTTCAAACGCAATCCTGCTTGTCTGCGCGCTCGCCACTGCCTGTAAGGGCCAGGCGGGCGACTCGCCGACAGGAACGGGCGGATCTGTCGGTGCCGGTGGTGGGGAAACCACCGGCGCGGCGGGCCGCGTGGTTCAGCCACCGCCGCCGGGTCCCGGGCCGCAGGCCATCGGTTCGTGCAAGCCCGAGCTTCAGACCCAAGTCGGGCCGACGCCTTTGCGCCGCATCTCGAGCCTGGAGTATCGGAACGCCGTCCGAGAGCTGTTCGGCGAGACCACGGATGTCACCGTCGCCAGCGGCTTCCCATCGGACGAGAAGGTCGGCAGCTTCGTCTCCAACGTCCAGACCACGCTCTCGGCCACGAACAACGAAGGCTACCTGTCCGCCGCCGAAGCGGTGTCGACCGGCTTCGTGTCCCGCTTCGCGAGCGCGTCGGGCTGCGCCGCCAGCGACGCGGCCTGCGCCGAGAAGTACCTGCTGCAGCTCGCCCGGCGCGCCTTTCACGGAACCCTGGACGCCCAGGCCGAGACCTCGCTGAAAACGCTGCACGCGAAGGTCGGGCAACTGCTGGATGAAAGCGGCGCGCTGGAGGCCGTGGTGCGGAGCATCCTGCTCTCCCCGCGCTTCCTGTTCATCATCGAGGCCGGGACCCCGGGGGCCGACGCCGCTGCGCTGACGCCGTCGGAGGTGGCTGGCCGCCTGGCGGCCTTCGTTTGGCGATCGGTGCCCGACCAGGCGTTGCTGGATCTGGCCGATTCGGGCGGGCTCGCGACGGCCGAGCAGATCATGCAACGGACCGAGCTCATGCTGTCCGATGCGCGCGGTCAGGCGATGCTCGACGACTTCGTGCTGCAGTGGTTGGAAATCGAGGATGTGCTGCGCATCTCGCGCGACGATCCGACGTTCACGCCGGCGTTGCGCGAGGCCATGGCCCGAGAGATCTCCTTGCTGTTCGAGAACGCGGTCGCCAACCCTGCCACCAGCTTCAGCGATCTGCTGACGTCCAGCACCTCCTACGTCAACGGCGACCTGGCCTCGCTGTACGGGGCGCCTGCGCCCGCCACTGATTTCGCGGCCACGCAGCTGCCCGACAACCGTCGCGGGATCCTGACGCGCGCCGCCTTCCTCGCGGTCCACGCGCACCCGCAGAGCCCATCTCAAGTCCTGCGGGGCAAGGCGGTGCGCGAGCAGTTGCTGTGCGATCGCATTCCCAGCCCGCCGCCGGGCGTCGAGCGAAACGTCCCCGTCGCTTCGAACCAGACCACGCAGGAGGCCGTCGATGCGCACACCAGTGCCAGCGCATGCTCCGGCTGTCACCAGTGGCTTGATCCGATCGGCTACGCGTTCAACGCCTACGACAAGATCGGCCGCTACCGCGATGTCGAGAACGGCAAAGCCGTCAACGTCCAGGGGCAGATCGTCAAGGGGCCTTTGTCGCCAGTGACGGGCGAGTTCAGCGGGCCCTACGAGCTGGCTCAAGTGCTGTCCACGTCCGAGTTCGCGCAGCAATGCTTCGCGGTGCAGGCTTCGCGCTTCGCGCTCGGGCGCGAAGAGCGTGCCGCGGACGCCTGCTCGCTGAAGTCGGCCTGGGACGCATTCTCGGCTGGAGGGCAGTTCAGCATCCGCGCGCTGCTGGTCGCCGTCACCGGCTCACACGCTTTTTCCCACCGCAACAACGTGCATCCTGGAGGAGCTTGCCCATGAAGCTGGCATTGACACGACGCCGGTTCCTGGCGGCAGCTGGCGGCAGCGCGCTGGCCCTGCCTTTCCTGCGGGCGCTGCCAGCCTACGGTCAGACCGATCCCAAGCGCTTCCTGATCTTGGCCTTCAGCGGCAACGGCGTGGTTCGCCATACCTGGGGCGCCGAGAAGCTCGGTGCGGAGCGCGGCAACCTCCTGCTCCACGATTCATTCAAGACCGCGCTGGACCCGTACAAGGAATACCTCACGATCGTCAACGGCCTGCGTAACAAGTCGGCGGACGACATCGGCGGCACGCACGAGGGTGGCATGGAGTCACTGTGGACCGGGGGCAAGGGTCCCAGCATCGACCAGCTCGTCGGCCCGACGCTGGGCGGCGTAAGACCCAGCCTCGAGTTCCGCGTGATGAGCAACGAGGACGAGACCAACCGCACCCGCAACAACCGCATGATCTTCGACGGCTCGGGCGTGCCCATCGACCCGCGCGAAGACGCGCTGTCCGCCGCCGGCCAGCTGTTTGCCGGGATCGGCATGACCAATCCGGCGGACGCGCGCAACGACATCCTGCGCGAGCAGGTGTTCGCGCAGCTCGCGCAGGAGCTGACGGAGATCAAGCCACGCCTGTGTGCCGAGGACCAGACGCACCTGGAGGCCCTGCGTTCGGGCTGGGACGCCGTCCAGCAGCGCCTGAAGAATGCCAAGACCTTGAGCTGCTCGAAGCCGCCGGCAACGGCGGACAGCGGCTACTACTACCGGGATCGGTCGCGCTCGATGATCGACGTGCTGGTCGCGTGTCTGGCCTGCGACCTCACGCGCACCGCCAGCTTGCAGTGGTCGCAGGCGCTCAGTAACTGGACGCCCGGCGCGTTCCTGGGCATCCAGGAGAAGCACCACGACATCTCCCACGCCCAGCCGAACCACGAGAGCCTGATTCATTACGACGGAACGGTCATGGGTCCCCTCGACGATTCGCTACATCCCACGGCGCAGCAGCTGAAGGACTTTGGCCCCGTCTGGGACAAGCTGACCAAGATCAACACGTTCTACGCGGAGGAATTCGCGTACCTGCTGAAGCGCCTCAAAGAGACGCCGGTCGCCGGCGGCGGCAGCCTCCTGGATCAAGCCTTGGTCGTCTGGGGCAGCGAGATCGACAACGGCAACAGCCATGACCACCTCGACATGCCGTTCGTGCTCGCTGGCGGCGCGGCGGGCCGGCTGAACCGCGGCACGGTGGTGGACTTCCCGCGGGCGATCAACTTCGGCGGCACGCAGTACACTGAACCCGCGGGGCTGCGCTACCACGCCGACCTGCTCTTGACGATCGCGAAGCTGCTGAACGTGCCGCTGACCAGCATCGGCCCGGCGCAGTACGACACGGCACCGCTGGCTCAACTGATCGTCGGCTAGAAGCGCTATTCGGGGATCTGCTTGGTCGTCGCGCAGCCGAGCAAGATATCGAGTGAGGCTTTGGTATCGACGGTCACCTGGTCACAACTGGATTTGCACAGCAGGATCCGGGTCGGTGCGGCCGGGTTGTCGTAGTACCATCCGCCACTCGCGGGGCAGGCAGCTTCGTCGCTGACTTGGGGGAGAGTGGTCTTCGTCCCACCCGCCGGCGTGTAATTCACGTTGATCAACGCCTTGTCGACCGCGACACCGGGCTTGGGCAAGGGCATGGCAAAGTCGCAATCGAGCACCTGGCCGCGAATTGCCGCCAGGGCGTCGAGCAACTCCTGCTTCGTGTTGACTCCGTCCGAGATGAAGATGCCTTTAGTGGTGCCGCCGGCCAACGCAATTTGATCCATGTCGGCTTCCTGCGAGCCGGTCAGGCCGATTGCGTAGGTGCGGATGCCCGCGTCGGCCAGGGCCGTGGCGGCGAGCGCCGAGATGTGGGCCATGTCGGTGTCACAGCCGTTCGCTTGCCCGTCGGTCACCAGGACCACCACGCTATTTTGGTCCGGGGTCTTCTGGTGTTGGGCGGTCGCCCACTGCAAGGCCCCACCGAGAGCCGCGAAGATGGGCGTTCCCTGTCCAGCCATGCCGGGCGCCGACATCGCCGTGGCGCTGATCAGCGACGCCTCCTGTGCGTCTGCCGGCGCCGCGTCGGCAGTGAGCCCGGCCAGGGCGACCAGCGGTGTGGCGCAAGCGCTCAAATCGCAACTATCTTGATTGCAACCCGCGGCGGGCAAATCGTGCGGGAAGAAGCGCAACGCGAGCTGCATGCCGGCTGCGTTCGGACTGGCGAAGAAAGCGTCCAGCGCAGAGGACGTCAATTCCCAGCGCGTTCCGTTCTGGCTGGCCTGTTGATTCATCGAAGACGAGCGGTCGAACATCACGAACAGGTTCACGCCCGAGAGCGTGGCAGTGGCGGTTCCCTGCGCGCAGGCGGCGGTGGGATCGACCACCGCCGCGCCCCCGCTGCCGTCGTCGCTGGGGAGATCCACGAGCGCCACACCTCCCGCGCTTCCCGCGCTTCCCGCTGGCGGGCTGCTTGCTGGGGAACTGCCGGCTGACGCGTTTCCTGCTGCCGAAATCGAGTTGCCGCCAGCGTCGGCCCCGCCCAACTGGCTGCCGCCGTCGCGGCTACTGCCACATCCTGCGGCAAGGATCGCCACGACGAGAGATGCAGTCAATGAACCGCGGATTCGCTCGGATGCGAGAGGTTGGTCAGAGGTGAGGCGGACGCGGCTCGGGGTCATGTCAGGTGGTACCTGAAACCACTTTCGACCAGGCGGAGCCAACGACGATCAGCAGCACGGCCACGCTTATTTGCCAAAAGCGGTTCAAAATTGGAGCCAATCGAGCACAGAGATGAACCCGGCCGAGCCTCCTCCGCGGGCAACGGAATGCTCGGCGGGGAGGGCGAAACTGTCACCTGCACGTGGCACGGGAGAGCGGGCAGCCTGTGATCGCGTCGGCGCGTCAGGTCGTCGACCCCTGGACTGCGCCACAAAGCCGCTAGTTGAAGTCGAGCAGCGGCACGTAGAAGCCGCTCGAAAGGCCCACCTGTAGCGTGGGGCGGTCATTGTCTTTCGTGCGAACGAAAGGTGAATAGCCGCCATAGGCAGCGATGTACAGCGGGAGCTCACGGTTCCAAAGCCAGCCACCTAGACTCAAGCCGAGCGTGACGGCCGACTCGATGTCCGGCGACGACACGTCCAGCTTGCCGCTGTGCATCGTGACGTATTGTCCGAGATCGAGCAGTGTGACCATCAAGTGGAAGCCCGCGTCGGAGCGGTGATAGCTCTGTAAACCGAAGCCCAGCCCGAGTTGCGCCGGGAAGGTCCATTGCGCAGCGTCGAGCTTGGTGTCGGTGCGAGCGCCAGCGAGCACGCCGAGACCGCCGCCGAGCGAAAACTTGAAGCCACGCTCCTTGCTCGTGCGACTCACCATGCGATCGACGAGCTCGGTCATGATGGCTTCGCGATCGGCCTGCGCCTGCTTGGGATCGGAGGTCTTGTAAGTGAGCGCGTAGTTGCCAATCGCCCCGACCAGCGTGAGCAGTTTGGCGTTCCCCGCGCTGAGCTCGTCGCACGCCTTTTCATTGACCGGCTTGGCGTTTTCGAGCTTGCACTCGGCCGTCTTCGCGATCACGACGGCCGCGACGCGGGTCCCGCCGCTCACAGCCCGTACCCAGTCCTTCGTCACCAGGCCCAGCATCAGATCCTCGAGCGCTGCGAGTGACTCGCGCGCGGCTCGTTTCTGGTCGTCAGCGAGCTTGCTGCTCTCGTCGACCAACGCCTTCGCCATGCCGAACAGCAGTCGAACGATGGCGTCGCCTCGCTCTGCAATGCCCTTTTTCCCGTCCAATGCCTCCTGAGCCGAGGCCAGAAACGCCAGCACGCTTTCGGGCTGGGCGCTGTCGCACTTCGCCGCCCAGCCGTCGAGATCACAACTCGACAGCGAGTCTTTGCTGGGTCGCTCGGCGAAGCACATCCCCACCACCCACGCGGCTTGTTGCGGACTCTTCCAGGCCCGCTCACAGGTCACCGAATGCATGACCTGCTCGCGCGCTTTCTGGAGCAACAGTTGCACCAGGCGGCGCAGCAACGCGTCCGAGCCCAAGCGGTGGGCACTCGTGAGCGTCGAGAAAGCGTCGCTGGCGGCCTTCGCAGGAGCGGCAGGAGCGGCAGGAGCGGCAGGAGCGGCAGGAGCGTCTGCGGGTGTATCGGGAGCAGCGACGAGTGCCAGCAGTGCACTCGGCAGCGCGGGGCCTGCTGCCCGGGGTACGGCAGCTGGCGCGGCAGGCGGCGCCGCAGCGCCGGGCACCGAGTCGTAGTCGGCCAAGGACGACGGCCTGACGCTCAGGAGTGGGCCCAGGATCTCGCTCAGGGTGCCATCCTGCGCGGCTTTTTGCGCTATTTCGAGCAAATCAGCCGCGACGGCATCGAGCAGGACCGCGGGCGAAGAAACCAAATCTTGAATGGTGGCGGTGTCGAGCACGCGGCACAGGTTCGGGTACGAAATGCTCGGCGCGCGGCTCGCCTCGGCCGGTCGCGGCGCATCCTTGCAATGAGCGAGCTCCGCGAGCTCCGCCTTCAGCGCCGTCCACCCCTGACGCTGGACCTTGTTCACGACCACTTGCCCGACGGTTTGGAGCAGGTCCGCACCGATGCCTGCGCCGGTCGTGGTCGACATCCCGCTCTTGCTGGCCAGGACGCACTTCTTGATCTGCGCGGCGTTGTCCTTCAGCTTCTGGCGGTCGGCATCGGGGGCACGGAGCTCGGCCAAGAGCTTCGCGCAGTCATCTTCGGCGTGCGCGCTACGGCTGAGCGACAATGCGAACGAGCTGATCAGCGCGATGAGAAGTGCAGTCAGTTTGGTTGCCAAAGTGAAACCCTCGTAAAGTGCTTGCCCAGCGCTTGCACGACATCTGAAATGGACGTGAAGTAACTGGACGCGCCCGCCGTCCCCGAGCAGAGCCCATAGTACTCGCCGCGCAGCGCAAGCACAGAGCCAGAGTCACCCTCCGTTGCCGGCAGTCGCACCTCGATGAACCGGCAGCGCGGGCCCCCCGGGCCAAACAACGGTTCGAAGCACGCAGAAAAGGAGGCAATGCGCACGTCGATCGGATCGGGCTCTGACTCGCTGGTCGGCCAAAACTCCGCGTCTTTGCCATTGTCCAAGCTGTCGGGCGAACGGATCGTTCGAAACCAAGTGTCAGCGTCGCTCGACGCTTCGAGCAGGCTGCGTCCGAGCGCGCTGAGCTCACAGACCGCAGCGTCGACCGGTACTCGTTCATCCAACAGGTTTTGAGTCAGCGTTGCAATCGGCGCGCTCGAACCCGGCAAAAATACGCGACCATTCCCGGAATTGAAGGTGTGCCCGCAGGTCAGCAGGAATGGATCGTCATCGAGCGTGAGGACCGTTGCGACACCACAGCGACTCCGGCCACCGCTCGACACTTCGATCACCGAACCGGGGGCGAGGAGCGCGTCTTGCGACGAATGCCTGCCAGCTCCGCCCCTGGTTGTCTTGCCCACGGACTGAACGAAGGTGGACTCGACCGCGACCTTCAGCGAGAGGTTTCGGCTGAGAGCGAGCGGCTCGACGGCGGCCTCGGGGCTCACACGCCGGTAAGGAACCTTCGCAACCACGCGCAGGCGATCGCCTCGACCCTGAATCGACCACCCCTGAAGCCCCCAGGCTCGTCTCTTTTTCCGCAGGGCCAGTTCGATGGCATCCCAATGCCGCACCAGCTGACGTTTCGATAGATATCTTTGAACGGTCGAGCGCGGACCGCGGTCAGGCTTTGGTGGCATCGAACCACTAAGATCACCCGATCGGCGGGCGGCCGGCGATGGTGATTTGTTCGTGGCCCACGCCGGACCGAGTCTTGCGGTCCAATTACAGGCAGGCGCTGCGCGCCGCCGAAGGCTGCGCCGGAGCACGCTTTTTCGCGTGACCATCCAAAAAGAGAAAGCGCGCTCCGCCTGCTGGAGTCGCTCCGCGCACTCCGACCGATCGTGCTAGAGACCCGCGGCCAATGAGCGCAATCGCCGACGCTGCTAGACAAAACATCGCGGACACGCTGGCGATCGCCCTGGAGCACACGGCCGCTCGAAGGGCGCTCGTAGTTGCCGACGAGGACAGCGAGCTGTCGCGCTTGCTCGTGCAGGCGTACCGCGCCTGCTTGCCGGATGCGCAGCTGCTGTTGTTCGACGTTGCCAGCGCCGCGGCCGTGATAGCGGCGTTTGCGGAGCTTCGCGAGCACGACCTAGTGGTCCTGATTCAGTCGAGCGTGTTTCGCATTCCGGAGTTTCGCACGCGCGTGGAGTTGTTCCGACGCGGCATCAAGGTCATCGAGCACTCGAATTTGGACCGCATGGCTGCTGGCGAGGTCGCGCACTACGTGGCTGCCTTGGCTTACGATCCTGCGTATTACCGGGGTGTCGGTCATGCCTTGAAAATGCGCATGGACAGCAGCGCCTGCGCGCGAATCGAAAGTGAAGGCGAGCTGCTCACCTTCGATTGTCAGTTGGAGCCGGCCAAGCTCAACATCGGTCACTTCGCTGGCCTCAAAAACGTCGGCAGCCTGTTCCCAATCGGCGAAGTCTTCAGCGAAGCCCGCGATCTCGAGCGCGTACACGGCCGCGTGAAGATCTACGCCTTCACCGATACGTCCTTTCGGCTCAACGTCCCCCCAGTCCCGATCACGTTGCTGATCGAACGCGGCCGCGTGCTGGGTACGCTCGACTGCTCGCCTGACTTCGAACAAGTGCTCGCCGCCATTCGTACGGATGAGGGGGAGATTTGGCTGCGCGAGCTGGGCTTCGGCATGAATCGCGCGTTCTCACGCGAGCGTCGCGTGGCCGACGTAGGAGCATTCGAACGTGTATGCGGCGTTCACCTGTCGTTGGGCGCCCGCCACGGCGTTTACAAGAAGCCACACCTCGACCGACGCTCCGGCCGCCATCACGTCGACACGTTCGTGGTCACCAGCCGCGTTCTGCTGGACGACGATGTCGTCTACGCCGACGGCGCATGGCAGGTAGCGGGGGGCTGGGACGACGCCAGTTGCGCTCATCCCGCGGAAGGGTGAACTTACGAGACGCGATCCGGCCGCGTGTAGCCTCTTACACGCGACCTCAACAGTCATCCGGATACCGCGCGGGGTTGCCTTCGATGTTTCTGACCGCGACTGTTGCAACGTTATTCTCCACGCTAACGTACCCTCAAGGACGTTGAGGCTCTTTGCTCCAAAATCGGACGCCGCCAGTGCTCGCGTGAAGTTGGTTACCTCCTCTGCGGCAGGCTACGCGACTTAATTCACGATTTCTAGCACTTCGCCATCCGCGAAATCCTTACCTTCCCAGAGCTTGAACTTCGCACCTGCTTGCAATCTCTGTTTGACCAGATCCGGCCTTAGGAACTTGATCGGCACTTCCGCTGTGTCGCCGGGCGAGAGCGTTATACCCACCTGGTCGAGCAGGATGCGGCAATCGAACGCTTCTCCGTTGTAGAAGAACGGACAACCGAATCGACCGATCGTGATCGAATTCCCTCGGCCTCCTTCTTCCGTTCGGTACAAGTGTACGCGGGCGAGCACATCGGGTTTTAGCTGGTTCACCAAGATACTCCTCAAGGTACGACCATGAATGGAGAGATCGTCGGGGTCAAACCGGGCAAGAGTGCGTTCGGCACGACCACCGCATTTATGCCTTGGTCAACTACGGCGCCCATTTCGGATGTTAGCAGGCTTGTCGGGATTTGCGTCTGGACCATTGTGTACGCTGGATCCCCGAATCCGGCCACTGCTTGCTTTGCGTAGGACGACACTCCGTCGGGATCAAGCGAGAAGTACTTCCCTTCAGCGGAGCCTCGGTTGATGAACTCGCCTGTCTTCTCGATGTCCGCCAGCTCCTCGGGCATGACGCCGCGATAGAGCGTCGTCATGTGTTGGCGGGCATCAGGACCCGCGGGTATTCGGTGAAGTTCACCGGTGAAAACCGCGCCTGATGCCCGGTGAACAGAATCACGCGCTCGGCGTCACTGGTGCCGCGCCGCGAACTCGCCCGCCTGTGCGGACGGCATGGCGGATGTCCTGCCGGGCGCCTACGCGGCGCGCTGCCGTCGTTTCGAAGGCCCAGGCACAGGCGACTCGAACGGCTTGGCCATGCCGTACCTGGAACGCTCGTGGGCGCTCCGACCGGCGCCGTTGGTTTCCGCGACGCGGTGTCCGATCGAGAAACTCGTTCCGAAGGAACGCTCCGGGTTGGCCGCAAAAGGCACAGTCAGGCGCGAGGCAAAGCGCTTGACGGACAGGCGCCGCAGCGACCTGAAGGGCCGCGGATTCTCGGCGTTTGAGCTGATTTTCAGATCGGCGTCTCGAGACTGATGCGTCACCGCGCGTAGGCGGTTAGCGAGCTTGTCGCACCGCGTGCAGGCTTCGACCCCGATCGGTCGCCTGATACTGCCGACCAGCGCGCCGCAGCGAACTGCGCCGAGAACTGCTGGCACATTGAGGGCTGCAGAAACGCCGCCCCCGATCGCAACCTCCGCACACGGCAAAGGGCCGATTGCAGCGGTGATCCGCGCACGTTGTCAGACGGCTGCTTGAGGGCTTCCCGGTGGGGCTCGAGGTTGACGTCATTGCGCTGACTGTCGACCGCCCGGCGCACAGATGGAAGCTGCGCGGGTGCTCAGACGGTGGGATCGAGATCGCGCTCCGCCGGTGAACGGTGAACAAGCCCACCGGTCGATTGGTCTACTTCACCGACTATGCGCGGATCCGCGTGCACGCTCACACACCGTGCTCATCGCAGCGGTGTCGCTCGCGGAGCAACGCGCGACGCTGGCACGCCGCTCGGCAACGATGGGCCGAACCGCCCCGCATGGCGCGGTTCGGCCGCGTGTGGCCCAGCCCCACACGCGGCCTCGGTTCGTCTTGGCCCCACCGCGGCCGACTCACTCAAATAGCAATGCCTTGTCGACGCCCCAGCCATTCTGAAGCACCGCAACGCTCGGGCCAGAGTAGTTCACCGACGTGCGCGACGACCCACCTCCTCGCGGGGTTTCGATCCCTACAATCAAAAACTCGCCTTCAATGCCTAGGCTGCTCATGTTGATCCAAGGCAAACCAGCACTTATCAACTCGTCGAAGCGACATTCGTAGGCTTCCGGTGTTTGCAACGCACTTCGCATAACTCGAAGCCGCCCGCCTTCGTCGGAAGGCGTGTTCGGATCAATCTCAACGATTCGAATTTGGCGCGTCGGTGGCATCTGACCCAGATTCTCCAAAAACGTCATCAAGCCCTGCAGATTCTCGTCGAGCGTGTTCATCTCATCACCTCACCTCACGATGAAGCTGTTGAAAAGCTGGATCTGCTCTCCCGTACGAAGCGTGATCTCGGTAGATTGCAGGCCGTACGGAAAGAATCCACTGTATGGGCGCTCCAGCGGCGCCAATACCGACTGAAACTGCGATGCCGGAATCCTCGATTCGATGATCGTTCCAAGTCCCGGGATGGCATCAGGATGGCTCGTCAACGCATTCTGCGCAGCAGCCACATCCCTCGACACGAACGTCGGCGCTCGTGCTGCGTCCAGACCATGTTCGAGAATGTTCGCGCCGTTGCTGATACTTCCGTGAAAGACCGAGACTGTCTCCTCTGCGGCGCCCCCGCAAGCCGCACGGCCGGCGATTGAAGATAGGGCCTCGCTCAGCGCCCTAAAAACCGGGGCTAGGAGCTTACCCATGACAGCACCCAAGAATGGGGCCGAAGCCTGGAAGACGGCGGCCTTGTTTGCCTCATGCTGGTTGTCCGCCAGGAAAACGTAGAGAAACGCTGCGACAATAATGACCGCAGGGTGCTTACCATCCACGTCGATGTAGTTGACCGGATCGTTGTACGAGTAAGCGTAGAGGTTGATTCCGCCTCGGAATAGGCTCGGATCTTTGCTCAACCAACGACCGATGCTCGGGTCGTAGTCGCGCGCCCCAAAGCGCACGAGCCCCGTGTCTTGGTCGTAGAGCCCGCCTGCAAACCCGAAGGGAATGAAGTTGAGCCCACTTCCGCTGACTACGCCAAACTCATCGTAGGCCGCATGATAGGGTCGGTCGGTCTGGTCATTCACGTTGATGACCAAGCGAGGCGACCCAGATTGATCAGCCAAGATCCGATAGGTCTTCGGGCTCGTCGCAGAGTACTTGATCATCGCGTCGGGTATGTTTGCCCTTGAGCCATAGATGAAGCGACTGACGAGCGCGCCGGTGCTGTCCAGCTCGGCTACGATACGGGTGCCGCTGTAGACCCATCGTGTGGACTGGCTACCGAGCTGGCGCTGCACGCGCCGCCCGTATGCGTCGGAAGCATACTTGACCTCGTTGCCGCTCGGGAGCGTAACCTTCTGAAGGCTTCCGTATTCGTCGTAGGCGTATGTTGTCTCTGACGAGCCGGTTTTTCGCTTCTTGAGTTCGCCGTTTGGCGTGTATTCGAACGTCGAGCTACCGGAGGAAACGAGACGGTCCTGGTCGTCGTAGGTTGCGGGAACGTCTCCCGCGGTTTGAGTCAGTCGATTGCCATTATCGTCGTAGGTGTACTCGGCCGTCTGCACTCCATCCCGCTCCACGGTATGCAGCCAGCCGGCGTCATAGTACGAGAAACCCATGGTGTGCTGCACCCCCTCAATCGTCTCGACTTGCTTCAAGACGCGCCCAAGCGAATCGCGGCGAACCGTCAGCGGGTCGTCGTAGCTGATCGAAACCAGCGTCGTCACCGTCGCGGAATCCTTGAAGGTTGCCGAATAGCCTCGAAGCTCCCCAAACTCGCTGAAAGTGTACGAATCCGATACTTTCTCGAGCGACGTAGCGCTCAATAAAGGATTGAGGGTACCGCGAGTGATCCTCAACGCCCCGGTATCCAGAGCGTTACAGGTTCCGACCGATACGCACGTCAACAGATTGTCGACGTCGTAGCCATAGCTAAGCTTCGACGATCTGGTCCCTGCCGTCACATTTTGAGCGGAGGCCCTGAAGTTGGTATCGTACTCGTGTGCGACTGTCGCGCCGGCTATTCCAGCAAATGCAACAGACTTCACCAACGGGCCATCGTACGCGAACGTGAGGCTCTGACCGTTGGGACTCGTGAGCGTATGTACTGCACCAGGCGAGCAACCGAGGGGGCACGGTGCCTTCGGATAATACTCCACACTCGTATCGCCGCTCGGGCCGTGAACCTTGCTGAGCTTGCCAGAAATGGTGTCGTGCTCGAAGGTCAAGCCGACGCCGCCCGGCCGATTCACCGCGGAAAGCGCCTGGTCTGAATCGAAGGAGGTCGACGTCTGCACGTCGCTTGGCGTTGGTAGAAGCAGAGGTACAATCGGCGGCGTATACGTAGCCAGCCCGTTCATCTTGTTGGACGTCAACGAATGCAAGATATTCGTCGAGGCAGCCATGGACTTGGGCGACTGCAGGAATGTTAGATTGCCGGCATCGTCGTACCAAAATTTCGTCTTGAGGAACTGCGGATCAGTGAAGGACTTCACCCGACCGAAGGCATCGCGCTCGAAGGATGAGGACTTTCCGTTTGGGTCGTCAATCGCGCTCAGGTATCCGTTGTCGACCACGCCGGATGTTGCCCTGTACGAGAGTTCGGCAATTCGGTCCGCATGCGTCGCATGCCAAGGACGACCCGCACTGTCGTAGTCAAAGACGCCATCGGCAAGTCCAGGGACTGCTAGCTTGGTCGTGCGCCCTAGCTTGTCGACGAAGACTGTCGCTTGTCGGCCCGCCGCCGACTTGACCACATACGAGAGATTCGCCGGATCGCTTCCGTCGAACGTCAAGATCTCGTCACCCGTGCCGCGGTTACGCGTAGTTTTGGATGAGAGCACACCGCCGGTCGTGGCCGGCGTTGCCTCGAGCAGCAGCGTCGACGTGTTCTTGAGTATCCGTTCGGTCTGACCCGTCATGGCCAGACGGCATTGGGCGCCGTAAAGATGTGGGGCGATGGCGAGCTCAGGCAGGCGGCGAAAGCGCGACACGTCGAAAGACGTTGGCGAGCAACTTCTGCTGAGTTTCGGGCTGCTCGAGTGTCTGCTTCCAATTGACGGGAGCGAGCTCGAGCAAACGATCGCGCGGCCAGCTGCGGATCAGGCAGAGCAAGTCGCGGATGTAACCGTGGGGTTCGATGCCGTGAAGCCGAGCGCTGGCGAGCAGCGAGACGAAGACGGTGTTTACGGTGGCGCCGTCGTCGCTGCCGACGAAGAGCCAGTTTCGACGACCGAGGACTTGCCGGCGCAGATTCAGCTCGCTGATGTTGTTGTGTGCCGGGAGCCGCCCGTCGTCCAAGAACCGACGCAGGGCGATGCGCTGGTTGCGTGCATACCTGAGTGCGGCCTGAATGGGCGTCTCATCGAGCACCCGCGGAAACTCGGTGTCGCACCAGTCGAAGAACTTGTCGATGATGGCGCGGCTCTTGTCGCGTCGTACCCGCTCTTTCTCTTTTCTGGGCGAGTCCGCGATGGTCCGCTCGATGGTGAACAGAGCACCAATGTGCAGGCCGGAACCGTTTGCTCTGGTTGAGGCTCAGCAGGCGGCGAAGTCAGCGCATCTCCACCCAGCGCTAGATTGAGAATGGCGAGCGAGAGCTGCGCATCATTCTTCGGTAGCCGCTCCGCCTTTTGCCCGAGCAGACCGCGTTTAAGCCGCTCGACCTGCTCTTGAAGCAAGATGGTTAGCTTCTTGTACTCGTCGCGCTCGTGCTCGAGCTTCTCGATCCGAGCGTTGGCATGAACTTCGAGCGCTCGTAGTCGCTCTTCGAAATTCGCGGCCTCGCTCACGAGGTACACGAATGCAAAATCTAGAGATCGCTGTCAAGCGGCGCGTGTGCGAGACGCGCGCTTTCTTTCGCGCAACTCGTCTTTCGGCACGCCCGCTAGCAACCTAGCGAGGGCGGCGGCATCGATGTGCACCGACGCAGATCCGCCACCCGCGGCGGGCAGGTCGAACGCGGCTTGATGGAGTCGCTTGTACAGCAGGCACATCCCGTTGCGCTCGAACCAAAGCACCTTTAGCCGCGTCGCCCTCTTGTTTGCGAACACAAACAAGGCGCCGCCGCTCATTGGGTCAGTGCCAACGCGCTCGCGCGCCGTCTGCGCGAGGCGATCAAAACCATGCCGCAGGTCCACTGGCGCTGTGCAAACGAAGATCCGAACGCCGCCAGGAATCATGGCCGCTCCAGCACTGAAAGCAGTCGCTCGAGAGCCGCCGCGTCGAAATGTGCTGGGATTTGCAGGCGACGAGCCTTGCCGAACTCCAACACGAACGACGACGCCACCACCACCGTGCTCGCGTGAACCTCGACCAAGGAGTCTGACTGTGGGGCCTTGCGCAGCTGCCGCTTCGCCTCCGTCGTCACGCCGCCGGTCGAGTCTTTGCCTAGGCGGTACTTCCAATATTTCAGCGTCCCAGCGTTGATGCCGAGCTCAGCCGCGAACTGCTCAGCACTCAGCCCGCTGTCGCGCCAGCGCTCGATTCGTTTCTGCCACTCCGCACGCTTTGTATGCGTCCCTCGCGTTTCCATACCCCCTCGTACCGCGCGATGCCCGATCAGGTCTGTAACGCGGCAGACCGAACGGATACTTTTCCGGTACTTCGCCGCACCTTGACCACGTCACTCGGACTCGCTCCGGCTCGGCCCTCGTCGCGACCTTTGCGCACCGTGCTGATCGCCATTCCCGTCGCTCTCGCCACCGTAGCCACGCCACCGTGACCGAGCGCA
>Ga0247779_1000718_pt1 | contig 18387 bp, 16 predicted proteins | sample UWRJL221509R5_FD_179925 | JGI IMG/M metagenome (GOLD analysis project Ga0247779, IMG submission 179925) | Plant litter microbial communities from Arlington Agricultural Research Station in Wisconsin, United States - UWRJ-L221-509R-5 | ecosystem: Environmental > Terrestrial > Plant litter >... | reverse complement strand
AGATGTTCCAAAGTCACCCAGTCGCCTCGTCAGGCGACATCGACCATGCGCGCCAGGTGCTCAGTGACGTATTCCTGCCCCTGGACTTCCCCGCAGCCTCGCCATCCACCGCCGTGCACTTGACCCTGAACGCCGTCAAGGTGGGGCGAACGACCGCGGGCTACCTGCGTTTCCGCGATGCCATACGCATCCGTACGAGCGAAGCCACCGACTACCACATCGACATCCCGTTGACCGGCAGAGCCAGAATGCGCGCCGGCCTGCACGAACCCGTCTACGGAACACCGCGAACTGCCGCCGTGTTCACACCGGGCCATCCCGCCGACCTGGACTGCGATGGAGACTTCTCCCAGTTGTCCGTGATGATCCCGCGCGAAGAACTGCACGTCGAGTTGGAAGGTCTTCTCGGTCGCAGCATTGATAGACCGCTGGTGTTTTCCGCCGAGCTGGACCTGGCGAAGGCAACCGGGCGCTCGGTGCTCCACACCCTCGAGCTCATCGATCTCGCGTCGGGAAACGGGCTCGGCCTCCTCGAACATCCGCTCGCCGCGTTGCACCTCGAGCAGGTGCTGATGGGGTCGCTGCTGCTGGCTCAACCCCATAACTACTCTGCGGCCCTCCGCGCTCCCGTTGCCTCCGCCGGCACTCGTCCGGTGGCGCACGCGGTTGAGTTGCTCCGGGCGAGCCCCGAACACGCCTGGACCGTCTCAGAGCTGGCGCGCGACGTCAACGTGAGCGTCCGCAGCCTCCAGGAAGGGTTTCGCCGGGCAATGAGCACGACCCCGATGACCTACCTTCGCGAGGTGCGCATGGAACAGATCTACAAGGACCTCAGCGAAGCCGAACCGGGCACGGTGACAGTGACCGAAGTCGCAGCGAGGTGGGGAATCTGCCATGCGGGAAGGTTCGCTGCCAGCTACCGGCGAAGATATTCGGAGAAGCCATCCGACACGATGAGACGCGGCGGTCCCTCGGCGGAACAGCGCTAGGCAAACCAGAACACCAGCGGCAGCACCGCAACCGACACGACGGACCACGCTGCGAACACGGGCAGGTATCCGGTCTGCCAGCGATCGATCGCAACCACGCTCACCCGACCGGCGAGCGCGCGCCCGGTGATCCATGCTGTGCCAGCCAGGTCGACGAGCAGGATCACGTTGACGGCCAGCGCAGCGACGCGGTTGGGCGTGAAGCCGTAGTCGCCGATGCGGGCGAGCATCGAGCCGAGTACGACCAGGTCGAGCACGATCGCGGCGATCATCGCGACGAGCCGCAGGGCATCCGTCAGGCCGACCGGTTTGAGTGAGTCGCGCGCCGAGATGCCGTACAGCACCAGCGCGAGCACGACGATCAAGAGAGCATCGAAGGCGATCAGCAGCTCGCGGTTGAACGGATGCCCGATGCCGGCGACCAGGTAGCCGATGACCGCGGCGACGAGCATCACAGCGAAGAGCGGCGTGAAGATCGCCGTGAGCACGGGAGCGATGTTCTCGATCACGCTCTTCTTGGCCTCGACCAGCCAGGCGGCGACGATGACGGCCGCCGCCGCCCCGGACGGGATGGCCCAGAGGAAGACCTGTTCGTACACCGCGGAGCTGACGATCGGGGCGAGCACGAGGCTCGTCAGCCCCATCAGCACGCCGCCGCCGAGGGCGATGAGCACGTAGTAGATGGCCCACTCGCCAGTGAAGCGCACGAAGTCCATGCGACGAGACGACGACATCCGATCGCGGCCAAGGTAGGCGACGCCGACCACGAACCAGAGTGCGACGGGCAGATGGATGGCGACGAGCAGGCCGGTCTGCGCGTCGGGCCGGAAAGGGAACACGTTTGCCAGCACGGCGAGCGCCACGACGATCGCAGCCAGCGCGATGACCCGTCGCCGCGGTGGCTTCCTCAGCCACACGAAGTACGCGGCCAGCACCGGCAGCACGAAGAGGGCAAGGTCGCGCACGAACCATGGCTGGTCACCGCCCGCAAGCCGAGCGACCTGGATGCCCGCGGCCGCAACAACGGCGAACACCAGCATCGCGATCAGCGGGCGGCCGCGCCTGCCGGACTCGCCGACGAGCACGAGCTGCTTCCACAGCCGGTCGCCGTGCTCGCGGGCGAACTCCGCCGTGACAGAATCCACCGCACCGAGCCGCTTCACGGCGACGAGGAACGCCTCCTCCTGGTCGAGTCCGGTGAGCTCGAGGTCGGCGACCTGCTCGCGAAGGTGCCCTTCCAGCTCTTCGACATCCGCGGCATCGACCGCGCGGCTACGGGTCACCGCTGCCCGCCACTGGTCGATCTGCGTCTCGAGCACGTCCATGCTGCTCATGCCCCCGCCAGCTTCATCGTGCCGGTGCCGTTGCCGGAGGGGCCAGAACCCCACAGCGCGCCGAGCGCCCGAGTCGCGGTCTGCCACTGGCGCTGCTGCTCGGCCAGCTGCGCGAGACCCGATTCCGTGATCTGGTAGTTCTTGCGCTTGCGTCCCTCGGGCGAGCTGCCCCATTCCGCTCGAATGTGGCCGAGCCGTTCGAGGCGGTGCAGCAACGGGTAGAGCATCCCGTCCGTCCATTCCAGCTCGCCGCCGGACAGCTCGCGCACGCGCTTCAGGATCGCGTAGCCGTAGCTGCCACCCTCGGCCAGGATCGTGAGCACGAGCGGCGACGCCATGGCCGCCACGAGATCCTTGTCGATGTTCACGCCGTCACCTGAGTCATAGCAGCACTATACATTGTGCTGCTAGGTATGGGAAACGTAACTGTTCGGTGCGCTCATGCTTCGGTTCGATATCCTCGCCTGAGCGCGCACCCGCCGCGGATCCGCACTGACTGGAGTGAACCATGACTGAATACGCCTTTGGCGGCGCCGCTGACATCGATCGCGCGATCGGCTACCTGGTGGGGCTCGACAACGCGCAGACCAACGCTCTCGCCGTGATCGAGATCGACGATGCGATCACCGAGCTGCAGGCCGAATACGAGAAGAGCGTCGCCGACCCCTCGTACCAGCCAGACGAAGACTTCATCGCCCGCCTGTCCGGCTACCTCGAGCGCGCGGACGACGCCGACAACCCCCAGCTCGCCTGATTCGAGGGTGCCGCGCGTGCGGCCTCGGTCTGCACGCAGCAGGAACGCAGACGATTTCTCGCGTGCGCGTGGGAGAATTCGGCCGTGACCGAACATCGCAGGATGCTGCTCGACACCGCCGCCCTCTACTTCCGCGCCTTCCACGGCGTGCCTGATACCGTGCGTTCGCCCGACGGGCAGCCGGTCAACGCGGTGCGCGGCCTGCTCGACATCATCGCGAAGCTCGTCACCGACTTCCCACCGACCGAGTTGGTGGCCTGCTGGGATGACGCGTGGCGCCCACAGTGGCGAGTCGACCTCATCCCGTCGTACAAAGCCCAGCGCGTCACGTCGGAGACGGCGGCGGGCTCGGTGGAAGAAGTACCCGAGCTGCTGACAGCGCAGATCCCGGTCATCCGTGACGTCCTGGACGCTCTCGGAATCCCCATGATCGGGGCGGCGGACCACGAGGCCGACGACGTGATCGGCACGCTGGCGCACCGCTCTCGCATCCCCGTCGACGTGGTCACCGGCGACCGCGATCTCTTCCAGGTCGTCGACGACGCCCACGATGTGCGGGTCATCTACACCGGGCGCGGGATGTCGAAGCTGGAGATCCTGACCGACTCCGCGCTCAAGGCCAAATACGGCATCACGCCGCAGCAGTACGCCGACTTCGCCGTCATGCGTGGCGACCCGTCGGACGGCCTGCCCGGCGTCGCCGGCGTCGGCGAGAAGACCGCCGTTTCACTGCTGGACAGCTTCGACGACCTCGAGGGAATCATCGCAGCGGCCGGGGATGAATCGTCCGAAATGTCGGCAACGATCCGGTCGAAGATCCTCGCCGCCGCCGACTACCTCGCCGTCGCGCCGAAGGTCGTTGAGGTGGTGCGCACCCTCGAGCTGGCGCCGTTCGACGCGCACATCCGGTCGCGCACGACGGAGCAGTCCGACGCCCTCGACGGTCTCTCGAAGCGATGGGGACTCGGCGGATCACTCGACCGCGCGCGCAAAGCTCTCGACGCGGTGCCCGTCTCGTAGGCGCGAGCTATTCGCGGCGTGATTCCCGACGCGGGATGACGGGGATCTCGAGGATGGACGCCCGCCCCGGCCCCCAGCTGACGGTCGCCTTCCCGGCGGCACTGGGCTCGTAGTGGGTCGGGAAATGACCGAACAGGGGGTTACGCGGCTGGAGGTATCGGCCGGCAATGATGAGCCGGAGGCTGTCGCCGGCGTGGAACAGTGTCGCAGACGAGGTCAACGGGATGGTGACATCGAGCTCCTCGTCGCGGGCGATCGGCTGGAGGCTCCGGAACGTGAATTCGGGCTGATGCGGCGAACTGCGTGCTGGGTCGAGCTCACGGAAGGCGAGCCGAAGCCGCCCCTGGGCGACATGGTCGCGGCCGTAGCCGTACGAGCCCTCGAAGGGCACCGGTACTCCGTGGGACCACTTCTCTACGCCGACGAAGAGCCGCGGGTCCTTCGCGCCCCGTGTCGTGACGTGGAACCGCAACGTCATCGGCCCACTGAGCTCCGTGCTCTCCGGAAACCGGTATTCGAAGGCGGCAGCGTTGTGTCGCAGATCGAACGTGACGCTTCCATCCTCGGCTTCGGCGTCGCTCAGTCGGCCCTGCCCGGCGAGGTGGAGCTGTCGCCAGTCCGTGCGCGCGAGCGGCCACTCCTGCTCATCGCGAACCTGCACGACGTGGTCGAGCCGATCCCGGATCTCCAGTCGCACGGGGGGAAGGGATGGCGCATCGAGGTCATCCCGCAGGTAGCGGTCGAAGAATGCGAGCTGGTGCTGGCGCGCATCCTCACCGTAGAAGGTCGCCCACTTGGGTCCACGGTGCGTGTATGCGTGCCGATGCACCGAGCCCACCCGCTGGAACGCGCGCATCGAACCTCCGCTGTGCAGGTTGTCGTCGGAGAAACTCGTGCACTCGAGGATCGGCACCGTGATGTTCTCGAGGTCTGGCACCAGCGCCTCCCACCACGCATCACGCAGGGGATGCTTCCTGCGTTCCGCGGCAAGGTTCGTGTTCAATCGGGCCACGCGCCCAGTCAGGAGCAGCCAGACCCGTGCGAAGCCGTCCTCGACGATGCCACCCGGGGTGAAGAAGTCACGATAGGCATCCGTGAATCCTTCCCACGGGCAGATCGCCTTGAGAGCGGGCGGCTTCAGGGCGGCGACCTTGTACTGGGACAGGGCCAGGTACGAAACCCCGATCATGCCGACCGCGCCGGTGGACCACGGCTGTTCGGCCACCCATGCAATCACCTGGGCGATGTCATCCGCCTCCTGGTCGGAGAGAAGGTCGCCGCGCCCCTCGGAGTGGCCGCCGCCGCGGGTGTCCAGGTTGATCACGGCGTATCCCTGCCTTGTCCACCACACCGGATCCGGCGCTTCCCAGCTGGTCTGGTCGGATATCTGCAGCGGCGCAGACTGGTTCATGATCCGGAATTGCGGGTTCACCGACCATCTGCGGCGCTTCCATCTGGGCAGCGCATCCTTGCCGTACGGGTGCGCGGAGAGCAGCACCGGGAACGGGCCGTCGCCTTCTGGGCGAAACAGATTGAGACGAAGAGTCACGCCGTCTCGCAGCTGTACAGGGACGTCACCGTCTTTGCGCACGTCCGCCGGCATCGGGTACACCGTCACCGGTGGGTGCAGCGCCGCTCGTACGCGACCGCGGGCGTAGTCCGAAGCACCAGGGCGCTTCCACGGGCGATCGAGGGTTGGGGCGCTCATCGTCGTCCTTCCATGGTTTTGAATGCCGTTCTACTGAACTAGAACGTCACTCTAGAACATGATGTAGGCTTTGTCCATGACCTCGGATCACGCGGCGCACCCCGCGCCACAGACGCGCCAGAAGAGAGTCGGGGATGCGCTGCGTCGAGAGACCCGCAACCGAATCCTGGAGGCGGCAGAGGTCGAGTTCGCCGAGCACGGCTATGCGGGAACCACGGTCACCCGTCTCGCCGCGACAGCCGGGGTGTCGGTGCAGACCCTCTACCTCGCCTGGGGCAGCAAGCGGGAGCTGCTGCGCGGCTACATGGAATCCGTGCTCGCGGGGGATGCCGCATCTCCCGCGGACGCGGCGACGCGATTCACCGGGCTGGCACCTCGTGAGCGCCTCACGGAGCTCGCGAATCTCGTCGCCGAGGTCGCCAGCCGAGCCGCGACGGGATGGAGCCTCTACCGGGATGCCGCCGCGACAGACCCCGAGATCGCAGCAGACTGGAACGAACTCCAGCTGCTTCGACACCAGCTCGTCGCCAGGATCGTCGGGGACATCCCATCCGCGGCTCTGCTGGACGGACTCGCGCCGGCCGACGCAATCGACACCGCCTGGGTCATCATCAGCCCCGACAGCTACGACCTCCTCGTCCACCGGCGCGGGTTCAGTCTCGATCGCTTTCGCGAGTGGATGCAGGGCACGCTCGCGTCCGCGTTACTGAGGCCGCAATTCGACGAGCACTGACGGCCGTGCGCGTCAGGGCGCCGCTCGACTATCGCGCAACATCGGCACACGCTCCTCGAGTTCGCGCAATGTCGCGACTGCTATTTCCGAGAACCCCCTGTGGTGGGAATCGTCGCGGAGCCAGCGCTCCATCGTCAGTGAGAAGGTGAGCATTCCGATCTCGGCACCCAGTCGGGCGTCGACGTCGTCGAACCCCGCGGCGACGAACGCCTGACGCAGGGACGCGTTCATCCGCGATCGCTTGAGCAGGCCACGCTCCTGCACCTCGACACTCGTCGCGAGTGCCGCCACCCGCTGGGTGGACTTCACGCGCTGCTCCGCGGTGAGCACCGAGTCGGCGTTGATGAAGGCCGACTCCAGGCGCGCGATGACCGAGGAGCCCGGCGCCGCAAGCCGGATGCCGTCGGTCAGGGTTTCCGACACGAGATCCTCGCCGCCGAACACGACTTCGCGCTTGTCGGCGAAATGACGGAAGAACGTGGCGCGGTTCAGTCCCGCCCGCTCGGCGATCTGCGCGACGGTGGTCTCGTCGTAGCCCTGTGTTGCGAACAGTTCGAACGCAGCCGACTCGAGGCGCTCACGCGCGTCATCCGGCCATCTGCTCACCCCGACAGTTTATTCCGGCGACGCGACTAAGTCGTATCACTTGACAGTGGATGCGACTCAGTCGCATGATGTTATTGCGACTCAGTCGCATCAAGGCCGGCTCAGCTCGGCACAGTGCAACCCACAGGAGAAATACACCATGCACATTTTCGTCACCGGCGCATCCGGTTGGATCGGATCCTTCGTGGTTCCTGAGCTCATCGGCGCCGGCCACCGCGTCGTCGCCCTCGCCCGTTCAGACTCGAGTGCGGCCACGCTTACCGCCGCCGGAGCAGAGGTCCTGCGCGGTGAACTAATCGACGGTGACACGCTGAAAGCCGGCGCGAGGGCGAGCGACGGCGTCATCCACCTCGCGTACGACCACGCGCTCGGTCAGGTGGCAGCAGCTCCGACCGACTCGGCCGCGATCGACTCATTCATTGCAGCCCTGGCGGGCTCGAACAAGCCGCTGATTGTCACAGGCGCGACAATGACTCACCCGGGCGGCATCGCAACCGAGACCGACCCGCTGCTCGCGGCCGGTCCGATCGCTGCGCGCATCGTGAACATGCAGAAGGCCCTTGCCGCCACCGAGCGGGGCATCCGGGTCTCGCTGGTCATGATTCCGCGTTCCGCTCACGGTAATGGCGAGCGTCACGGCTTCATCCCCCAGCTCATCAACCGTGCACGCACGACCGGCGTCTCCGCGTACGTCGGTGATGGGGCGAATCGCTGGCCGGCGGTCCACGTCAAGGACGCGGCGGCGCTCTACCGCCTGGCAATCGAGAAGGCGCCTGCCGGGTCTGTTCTCAACGCGGTCGGCGACGAGGGAGTGCCCGTGCGCGACGTGGCCAGAGCCATCGCTCGGGGGCTGAACCTCCCGGCCGAGTCACGGCCCGTCGAAGAGTTCGGCATGCCACTGGGTGCGCTCCTTGGCACAGACATGTCCGCATCCAGCGCCATTACCCAGAAGCTGATGGGATGGACGCCCACCCAGCCGGGGCTGATCGAGGACATCGAGCAGGGGCACTACTTCCGCTGATCGAGCGTGGGCAGAGCTGCTACTGCCGCCAGTTCTCGATGCGTCGTGAGTCCGGTGTGAACCCGTGCGTCACTCCCCACAGCACAGCCTTCGTGCGGCTGTCGACGTCAATCTTGCGGTAGATGTTGCGGATGTATGACTTCACGGTGTTGGGGCTCAGGTACGTGAGCGCCGCGACGTCCGCGTTGCTCTTGCCTTGGGTAATCAGTGCGAGGATCTCCGATTCTCGGTCGGTGATGCCCTCCGTCTTGCCCGGCCAGTTCAACGCATCGGCGCTCTTCACCCGTCGCGTCGCATCGTTGATGATCTTGTCGCCCGCGTGGATGGCTTCGATCGATTCGATGAGGGCGCCCGCGGGAATGGCTTTGGACAGGTAGCCGTCGACGCCCCGATCGATCGCGCTGGTGATGAGCGCGGGATGGAAGTTCAGGGTGTAGACAACGACCCGGCCGGCGCGGGGGTTCTGGACGAGCGCATCGATCTCGTCCTGATCCGACTCCGGTTGGGCGAACGAGTCATACATCACCACGTCGACCGGTTCCTCGAGGGACTCGCGCGAGTCGATCTCGACGACGCGGATCCGGTCTTCGTATCCGTCGAACATCTTGGCGAGCCCGAACAGCACCACGTCGTAGTCGTCAACGAGTGCGACGGTGATCGGGTCGGTCATAGTCGCAAACTACACCCCTAGGGGTGTGACCAAGGAGGGCGATCACTGGTCGACTGTTCTCATGAACATTCTCTTTGTCGTCATCGCCATCGTCGCTGTCGTCCTGCTCTTCACCGGCGGGTTCGTCGCATCCATCCACTGGCTCCTTTGGGTCGGTGTCGTGCTCCTCGTCCTCGCGATCATCGCGTTCCTGATCCGTGCGCTCAGCGGACGCAGCCGCGTCTAGGCAGTGCAACCGTTTCTACGACGCCGCAACGGCCCTGCGGGCGATTGATCCGCGGGGCCGTTGCGCGCGTGCTGGCCGAAACCGCCCCGACACCCTAGAGTTCGACAAGAAGCAAGGGTGAGAAGGGTCGTTCGCGTGAGCACCGACGAATACGAAAAAGGGTGCCGTCGGGGTGAGCAGATCCAACGGATGCGGGCCTACTACGGACGGCAACGACAGCGCCATCTTTACGACCTGGGCGTTGACAACATCAAACGGCTGAACATCCTGTTTCACGCCCACTCCGACGAGTACTGGCGAGGATATGCGGATGGGCTGCTGACGACAGCATCCGAGCCTGCCTAACTGCGTCAGGCGAGTCCGAGCTCGCGCAGGCTCTGCGCGGTCTCGACAATCGTGTCAACAGCGGGGCGGGGTGAGAATCCGAGCTCGCGCTTCGCCCGTTCGTTGTGGATGACCAGCGAAGGCAACTCGTCGCCCGGCGCCTCCTCGGTTGGCGCCTTCGACGCGAAGTCGCCGAGACGCTCCCGCAACACCTTGGCGACATCGAGAAAGGTGACCGTGGGTCCATCAGCGAGCAAGAGGTAACGCTTGCCCGCGGCATCCGGCGTCGTCATCGCGGCGATATGTGCGGCTGACACATCGCGAACATCGGCGATGCCGAAACGCTGCCGCGGCGTCGTCGCCATGTGTCCACCCAGCATCGCCGTGAAGACCTGCAGCGACGATCGCGCCTCCGTCGTGAGCGTCGGACCCGCGATCCAGGTCGGGTTGAGCACGACCAGTTCGGTATCGCCGCCCTCGGCTTCGATGAAATCCCACGCAGCGCGTTCGGCGACTGCCTTGGATAGCGGATAGGCGGGAAGCCCTGGGGTGTCGGGCGAGGTCCAGTCAGTTTCGTCGTAGTCGCGGATTGGCTTCGGCGAGTAGCCGATAGCTGCGAACGAGGATGTGAGCACGACCCGGGGGATGGCCGCGTCCCGCGCAGCCCGCAGAACACGGAGCGCACCGTCCCTCGCTGGGACGACCACGTCATCCGGATTCTGCGACTGGATCATCGGCGAGGCAAGGTGGTAGACGCCGTCCACCCCGTCCACGGCATCCGCCCAGCCATCATCGGAAGTCAGCGAAGCAACCGCCAGGGAGAGTGCGGTGTCGTCCGCGCCGCCTCGCTCTAATGCCGTACGCAGCGCGGGCTCGCTATCCAACGAGCGAACGGTCGCGCGTACGTGCGCGCCCGTCTGAAGGAGGTCGGCAATGAGCCGGGTGGCGAGGTAACCGGAACCACCGGTAACCAGGACTGTATTTGCACGTGAATCGGTCATGTGGCCAGCAGAACATACCTCAAGCGCTTGAAGTCAAGCTCGTCCAGAATCTGGTCTACGTATCGTCTCAGCGAAGCACTGCACTCAGCGCCGGCAGTATCTCTTCCACGCGCAGATGCGCCGCAGCCTCCTCGCTTGCATCACCTCGGTCTCGCGCATCCCAGAGCGCCGCCTTCAACTCCAGATAGTCCAGATGAACGCGAAGGGTCCGGATCTCGTCGTGGATGCGTGTGGCGTGCCGCAACAACAGGTCGCGCTGCTCGCCCGCCGCCGCCCGTCCCAGGGCACGATTCGACTGGTAGGTGCGCATGTCTTCGATGCCAACTCCCATCGCGCGCAGGCAGGCTAGCGCTTGCAACGCATCCAGGTCGCCCTCGGAGTACCGGCGATGTCGACTGCTTGCGTCGCGGGCGATGGGACCGATCAACGCGACGTCTTCGTAATAACGCAGGGTTGGCTCGCTGAGCCCGGTCTGCTGCGACACCTGCTGGATCGTGAGAGTGGTCATGGCTCAAGCACACCACACCTCAAGTGCTTGAGGTCAAGTGCAGTCCGGTGCTAACGACCCCGTGTTAACGAAAAAACCGCCCAGGTGAGCGGTGATTTTCTTGAGCGGAGACGGTGGGATTTGAAGCCTATAAGCGGCATAATCTGAGCCGGTTTTCGCTCGATTTCGTTGAAATATCAGCGAACCCTCGATCGGGAAATCACATCGAAACCAATTCCGAGCTCTGCGGTTGTGGGCAAACCGTGGGCAAACGTTACCGATGTCCTGAGACATGACACTGATACATAACAGTCGCACCGCCGAACGAAGGTCGGTTGCTGAATCGGTTACGCTGTGCTGCTCGATTCTGTCTTGGGAGCGATGACTTCCTCATAACGATCGACGAGTGTTTCCGCTCGTTCAAGAATGCCGTCGACGAAGGCCGCGCTAATTGGCTGTCGACCGCGCTCGGCCACAATTCGATGATGCCGGTGTGTTCGGTTGAGGCATATTACGAATACGTTGTCGTCGATCGCCGTCCATTCCCCGTGTAAGTTGCTGCTCGCTGGCCCGAACAACAGGCGGTACTCGGTTTCCATGCCCACGCGTGCGGACATCTTTCGCATATCAATGCCGGCGAAATTGGGACCGACGTCGATTTCTTGGAACTCCTCCGTCGTCTCGCGATTGACCAAGGCGGTGAGATATTCGAGATACTCAAGGACATCGCTAGACGGATCCTCCTGAGCATCCACGTACTCCTCCAAGTGGAGCTTCAGAAGCTTCAAGCGGCCGTTTCCGTACGCCTTGAACTTTGTGTAGAGCGACCCGGACCCTTCCTGGTCCAGCAGATATTCGAAGACGATCTGAGCCTCGACCAGAGAGCGAACGACGGGTGCACCATGTTCCATCGCCCACTGGTTCGGGTCCCCAACGAGCGCGAATAGTTGCCGCAGAACCCTTCCGACCAAACCGGTCAATACCTCAAACCGATCCGGCTCCATCAGGTCAGGATCAGTGGCGCCTGCGATCCCTGAGAAGCGGTCCCACAGCGCCGTAGCTTCGTCGAGAACCTGGCGACGAAATTCGGCGAGAGTTTTTCTGCCCTCCTCCGCTGATCCTTCGTCGAATGTGCCAGAAGCCGGCCATTCGCACGCAAATAGCGCCCAGTTTGAGCGCCAGAAAAGCTGGGGCCACTCGGAGTTTTCTCGGGCTAGCGTGTTGAATGCCGCCCTGATGTGTGATTGCACCATCCGGGTTTCCTCGTCATTGGTAGACACTGGATAGCGAGGGAGAACCTCGAGGAAATCGTTCGACGAGCCAGCTTCGAAACGAATACTTCCCGCCTTCAGCGCCTGCCTGAAGAATATGGCCTTGGCTCGGCTAGCAAGATCTGAACGGCCATCTGCAGCCGACTCGAGAAGACGAGAAAGGTGCGCCTCCGCCTTCGCTCGATCGATCGATAGCCCCCTGTCAAGCCACGGTTGGATAAGCCAGCGCCCTGGCGCGGAGGGGTAGAGCCCGAGCACGTGAGCTAGGGCCTCGGGTACGAAATCCTCGTAATGATTAATTTCAAGTAGTGATCGCACAAATCTGTCACGAAGCTCTTCGGGAATGTCATCGAACGAGCTGAGTTCGCCGGTGAGGTACCAATCCTTCGGAAGGCGCGCGGAGTCCTCTTCGAAATAATCGCTCAATCCATCCAATAGATTGGCGACCTGCATAACTGAGGAGGCTGCCCCGTCCGCGAGTTGGGTAAGCACCCACAAGAACTCCGGAAACTGGTCCCGCTCCCAATTCAGTAATCGCAGCTTTTCTCCAGCGAGTGCAAGCATGGGCGGTTTGACCGAATTCTTTACCCGTGTGTGCTGCGCAAGGCTGGACGATGCACGTCGTTTTTTGCGCCGCTGATCCCGACCCTTTTTTGCGCTCACGAGATTGAACTGTTCCGCAGATGGCAGTGTTCTGCCATGGAAACCGGAGGTTGCCGCGAGTGCGAAGGACCCAAGATTCGAGACGTCTTCTTCAGCCTCGCGAGGCCTTGACCGCAGCGAAATCGATCACGTTTTCCGGTGCGGCGGCAGGACTCCAGTCCGTCCATCTTTCGAAGTAGCTACTAGAAATTCCAACTTCTCGCGCCGCGGCTGAAAGCCCGGCAGGGCCGCTGCCGTATTTCTTGCCGATCGCTCGCGCCATCCAAACAGCTGACTCATTTCCGACCAACACCGGTTCAGATTTGTTCCATTTCCTAGCAGAAATCTGCTTATAGAGGCTTCGTGCGTGGTCATCGTCGATGACGCCAAGTTGCTCGAACCGAATAACGAATGCCTTAATTGCGAAGCCCCACTTTTCTTTTAGCTTCGACAGCGTTGTGAGTGTCACCTTTCCGCCTAGAGCACTGAGGTCCTGGAGTACGGGGTCGCCTGGGACTAGAAAGGCAGAGGCAAACCGATTAGCCTCCCGCTCGACTTTCGCAGCCTGCGCGGGGTTTCGTGGCTGCTCCGTCGAGTGATGCAGAACTAGGTGGCCTAGCTCATGAGCGACCGTGAACCTCTGTCGATCTCCAGGAATGCTCAGGCCGCTCACATGCGATGGCCTGCTAACTCGAATGACGGCTACGTCGTCCGTGCGCATGGAAACGCCCAGATGGCGTCCCATTGCGCTGTCTATCGGAAGGACAACACAACCCAGTCGCTCCGCCGTGCGCATTGAGTTACCCACCACACTCTCTGGAGCCAGCCCGGCGGATGTGCGCACTTGGAGCGCAAACTGTTCGATTTCGATTTCGTCATTGAGGTCGCCCTCGAACAACGGAAGGCCAGTATGGTCGAGCACATTCGCAACCAAAGTCAGACCGAGATACTTTGCTGCGTCTATTGCTACGCCGTTATCGGCTTCGATTGCATCCACCGCTCGCTTTGGCGCGTCCGCATAGGCGCGCAAAAGTGGTCGAGTGGAGACCGTTCCGGAACTCGGACGCTCCAGATACTTTGGCTCACAATCGAGCGCCCGAGCAATCGCAGCGATAGCGCTTTCAGGAACGTCAATCGCTCCGCTCTCGATCATGGAGATGGCGCCGGAAGCAACGCCCGACTGTTCGGCCAATTCAAGTTGGCTGAGGTTCTGCGCAAGTCGTAGGCGCTTCACTCGAGCGCTTGTCATCTCAGTCATTCATTGTTGACCGCATCACTCGTGTTGATACAACATCACGCAGCATCGGAGTCCACGATGTCGTCGTCGTCGTCTTCCATGCCCGGCAATCCCTCGTCCTCATCGGGGACAAACCCACCAGTCGTAGGAGGCGTGGCATTTAGGAGTGTGATCGGTCCGAGAATCAATTCTCCAGGGTTACCAATGACGACACCCGTCACCTCGGCCACGAACACGACGCCGACGTGCCCCTCCGTCATCGTGTAACCGAACACAAAGGGAATCTCGACAATCAGAGTGTCGTCATCTATATCGCCCCAGGTCGAGGCGGTGTTCGCCACTACCCGGAACGAACCATCAGCCAATTGGCGGGCTTTACGGAGTCTAAAGACGCCCATTCGACTTCCGAGAATCTCTGCGCCGAACTCGTAGGCACCGCCCCCGGCTTTGTACGGCGACAATCCCGCCCTTGACCCACCAAGCATGAAGCCATCGACCGCGAGATCTCGCTGAAGTGATGACCGACTCCGCCCGGAACCGATGAAGGCTTCGTCGAGCTCGAGCGCGACGCTGACTCGGTAGCCTCGCTCGTTTGAGACCTCGGACATCTCGTGCGCGACCAAGTTCAAGCTTGATCGCAGTTCCTCGGAGAAGTAGACCATGGCTCTGAGGATATTCTGCTCAATGTCACATTGTCAATCGACGCCGCGTATCTGAGCTACTAGTGAGGGTTGATCGTCGCTATTAAAGCCCGTCCATACGGGGCCTTCTGCGAGTGAACTTGGCGGACTGAGATGGCTTTTCGAGCAGCCGGTATCAGCCGGTATTCTGCATCGCTACTTTCTTCGAACATACCGCTCGACTTCACCACCAAATGGGTAGTCGACTGTGGTGTCGGGAAGGACTAGGTTGTGGCTGATCAGAATTGAGGGGCCATGCCCACCACCCGATTGACCATTTACCTGCTACGGGACGTAGCGACACCGGCGGACGCAATTTCTGCGGACAAGTCACCGAAGCAGGCCGCGCTCGACCCAGCCTCTGGGCTGGAAGGCGAATTCTTTTACGCGCCGCGAGCCGCCGTTCAGCCATCCTGGGTGGGCTTCGTCCAACCGGTCGTCATTGCTCCCCTCACCGGCCTCACATCGGCTTCTGCGTCAGGGCTGTTGATCTTGAAGGCTGCTGGAGAGTTCTTCGCGTTCACATTCGGTTATGGGCGGTCGTTCCTCGACCCTTCGAAAATCGAGCATCAATTTGGGCTCCGGGTGGCACTCAATCGCATCGACGCCAGCCAAATCCGCAGCCTCGACACCAAGACGTTCGAGGACATGGTGGTCACGAAGAACGTCCAAACCAGCAAGAGCGCCGAGTTGCCAAACTTCGGGGTTGACGTGTCTCGCGACATTCTTCGAGCGGTGACCGGTCAGCCTCGCGACCGTTCGGTGACAAAACGCCTCTCTGGCTCTGACGCGCTCGTGCTCAGCGCGAACGTCACACCCGCTGGCCTTGCTGCGCTGTGCGCCGATCTGCTTGCCGCCTTTCATGAAGTCACGTATAAGACCGACTTCGAATGGATCGACCAACTTGCACTCGTCAACGACGATGCAACCATCGACGCACTGGACACACTGCTGGAGGCCCAACTAATTGCGGGCGATACTAGTCAAACCCACATGGCTGTCCCCGAGACAATTGATTGGGAAGACATTGACGTCTTCAAAATCGGCGGCACGTTCCGGACAACGTATGAAGATCTCGATCTCGATGAGTATCTAGGCCAGCTCGGCCCAAAGAAGTCAGAAATTACAATCGACCGACTAAAGTCGCGCCCAGTCTCGGTTCGGTTTACTCGTTCGACTGACTTCGACACAAGGTGGAACGTTTACCAATGCCTGATCACCGAGCAGCGGCATTCGGGTCAATTGCACGTCCTGATCGAAGGCCGATGGTTCGCCGTGAGCGACTCGATCGTAGCCGACGTCGACACCTTCGCAAATAGCCTGCCTGCCTCACCGCTTGCCCTCATCAGTTCTGCAAAGGGCGAAAAGGAAGGCGACTACAACAAACGGCTCGCAAACTCAGATCCGGACGAGCTACTACTCCTCGATGCACACATCAAACGACCAGGCGGTGCAGCCAGCGGAATTGAGCTCTGCGACGTTCTAGCCTCGTCGGGCGAATTCATCCATGTGAAGCGGAAGTCGAGATCGTCGACGTTGAGTCATCTGTTTGCCCAGGGAGCCGTCTCTGCGAGCACCTTCAATGGCGACGGCGTGTTTCGTGACGAGATTCGGAACCTCATCGCGTCGGCCGTCCCGCCAGTGAAGCAGCCACAGTGGATGGACCTAGTACCCGCGAACGGGTCTCCGGTCGACAAATCAAAGTACCTGGTGTCATACGTCGTCATCGCCAACTCAAGTAAGACGGGTACCGACTGGCTGCCATTCTTCAGCAAACTGAATCTGATGCAGCACGGCAAACAGCTCCGAGACCTCGGGTTTACCGTTTCGATTACCCGAGTCGACTCGTCCTAACGTTCCGACAGAGACCATCTGAACGGCGCCCGGCCGACTGACCAGTATGCAACCGTCTCCCATGTCGTCGTCATGAGAACTTTGCTAGGCCTTTTGACCAGTGGAAAGACATGTGACCGGATGTCCGATCGGGTATCTCCTCAACGACCCCAACCGGCTGACCCCGTCGAATTGTCCGCTTTCGGTGTGGTTTTCGAGCGTACGTAGCGGCCGGATCGGAGCGTGGGCAAAAGTGGGCAAATGCCCACAAATTGAGTCCTCGACCTGTGTGGGATGTCTGAGGACATCCCACGACATGGACGAGATCGCTTTAGTCGATTGCCCACATTCTGCCCACAATCGAGGAGTTGCTCACATGATCGAGGACTATCGAATCTGGGTCTAAATCAGCGACGAGTGCTGTAACAAAGCCATTTTTGGCGGAGACGGTGGGATTTGAACCCACGGAGGAGTTTAAACCCCTCTCCACCTTAGCAGGGTGGTGCACTAGGCCGAACTATGCGACGTCTCCAGTGTTCGTCAGTAATCATAGCTACAGGATGACGGCAGGCCGAATCCCACGGAATAGTTGCGGTACCGCAAAAAAGGCCGAATCGTGACTTGTCCCCCGTTCGGAGGACAGGATAGAGTTCTCACTGGCGCTAGAGCATTCCCTTACCCGAGGGGCATGCTGACGGACCCGAACCCGGCGCCACTATCCCCCACGAGGCTTACCCATGCCCCCTTCGTCGACCCGGACGCATACGCAGATTCATCCTGCGCGCCCTGTCTGCGCGGTCGCTGCGGCATCCTCATCCGTCTGGCTGGTTCCTGACCCGAAACGGAACCAGCCAGTCACCACTCTCACGAGGCAGACAGTTCGGGTCGTAGCTGAGTGAGACGGTGGGTCTCCCGCGCACTGGGTACGCGGCGGGAGACCCACCACCCTTGAGATTCACCGAGCGGCTAGAAAAACCGAGCCGTATCGAGCAGGCGGAAGACCGAGCGCCGTCTAGCCCTCGCCGTTGAAGGCGTTCGCCTTCGAGCAGGTCTGCTGCGCCGCCGACTGGCCGATGAGACCGTTGATGACCGTCTCTTTCTTGCCACCAGTGGTGGTCGGCGGAGCCGTGCTCGTCGGAGCCTTCGTCGCGTGCGGATTCGGAACCGAACCACGGTTCGCGCCCTGGGCGCCGAGCTTGAACGGTTGGTCCGCCCGGATGAGCGAGAACAGCTGATTGCCGAGCGCCATGTTCGGCTGCACCTTGCCAAGGAAGATGCCCGTGCCGCCGGTCGAACCCGGGTACTGCACGAACTGGACCCGATCGACCGGAATGCCCTTCAGCGCCTGCGCGATCGCGACCATGGTCACCGGCTGCGCGAGGCTCGTCGAGAGCTCCATGTGGCGGGATGCCGCGGTCGCGATCTGGAAGACGGTGCCAGGGTTGCTCAGGGTGCCAGCGCTCTCGAGCTTGCGCACCATGGAGGAAAGGTACACCTGCTGCGAGCTGATGCGGCCGAGGTCGCTGCCGTCGCCGACGCCGTGGCGGGAACGCAGGAACTTGAGCGCCGTGTAGCCGCGGAGCGTGTGCTCGCCGGCCTTCAGGTGCAGGCCGACCTCTTTGTCGTTGATGTTTCCGCTCACGCAGACGCTGACGCCGCCGATAGCGTTCGACATCTCGATCACGCCATCGAAGGTGATGAGGCCCGCGAACTGGATCGGCAGGCCGGTGAACGCGCTGATCACGGTGACGACACAGGACAGGCCGCCGTAGGACAGCGCGGTGTTGACCGGCAGGCCGACCGCCGTGCCCCCCTTCGAGCACTGCGGATGCGGGATGACCATGTCACGCG
>Ga0247779_1000715_pt1 | contig 18405 bp, 16 predicted proteins | sample UWRJL221509R5_FD_179925 | JGI IMG/M metagenome (GOLD analysis project Ga0247779, IMG submission 179925) | Plant litter microbial communities from Arlington Agricultural Research Station in Wisconsin, United States - UWRJ-L221-509R-5 | ecosystem: Environmental > Terrestrial > Plant litter >... | reverse complement strand
GGGTTGCCTGATCCTCCGCCAGTGATATTGATCTGAGCGCAGGAAATGTACCATTGAGGAGCTCCTGGCACGTGGAGACCAACTTGTTCAATGCGGACGAGGTACTAGAAATATTGCATTAGTTGTGTAGTCCTATCGTGTGTTGACTTTTAAAATACTCACTTCACCAGATGGTGTGTTGGCAGGAATCGTGGTGGTTAACTGAGCAGCATTGAAGTCCGCGAAGGAGAATGGGTTGAAGGTAGCTCCCCAATCAGCGATCTAGTAGACAATCAGCACTTGTCACTCTCGAGTCCGAGGGGCCATTATTATACCTTAAACCAATTTGCGCCACTGCCATCCCAGCTTGCAGCGGTGCTTGGGGCCTTTCCGAGATAAATAGCAGCAGGGCCCAGATGGTAAAGAGTATTGTCGAGTTTGAAGCCAATTGTGCTGCCTGCTGCTACTGAAACGGTCTGTGAAGCAACACCGGGGTTTGCGTTGCAAGTGACATCTTTGGAAGTAACGGAAGTAACTGGGGAGTTGTTCACTGGCTGGCGGACAGCAGCAGTTGAGGTTGTACTGCCTGCAATCAAGGTATTCCAGATGTCTATGCAATTGCGAAAGTCAATTAGTTAGCAAGGAAATGACGGAAGTGAGGGTTTGAACTTACAATGAGCTGAAGCGCCTTGAGCGAGGATGGCAAGCGAGACGATTGCAGAGATCTTCATGTTGAAGGTGCGAAGGTTGTTGGTTTCGTTACTTTCCAGCGTTGACAACGTTCGTCTTTATACCTCAAGATACGGCGAATTGTCGTTAGAAAAGGTCACATAGATAAAGTCTTGAGTGTTATGATCACATTTAGTGCAAGGCCCTCGAGGCAATAAGCCTCAACGGCGGTTAAGATACGGAGGAACAAGATGAGATCATAAGAGAGCCGACACACGTAAAAGGCGTCAATATCAGAATTGGAGCATAATCCTCGGTAAAAATTGGAGCACCGGGGATGGCGAATCGCTTCTTGGTTACTAAGAAGTTTTGGTTGGTATCCACTCGGAGCTATTATAAGCATGGTTGAGCCTATTACTGGGACACGGCTGCCCAAAAACCTTTTAACCGTTCGCGTTATGCATGGTAGCAGGTAGCTATAAAGTCGGTTTAGACTTTTTTGAAAGGGGAGTGATGAAATGAAATGTTTTCCTGGGACCGGTGTCCAAGCAAGTCTCTGGCGGAAGGTAAATATCAGAGTGAAGTTAAAGGTGCAATATTGCACCAGCCTTTCGGAACATAATCGTACGAAGACAATACGTGGCAAATGTTTGGAAATTTCAAAGATTGAGCCATCGATATGTGGAGCTGGAGAAATGTAAAGTCCAGTGCAGAGGAGGCTTATCATCTGCTCGTATCAATTATAGATTTTTTCCCGAGGCTTTCAAAGAGCTAAATTGACTTGTAGGCGACAAGAGCCAAGCGATCCAATCAACAAGTGTTAAGATGAGATACGAAAGGGCAAGCGTGACCCAAACAATCAGCCAATTCCACTGACGAAGGGTGCTAACTCACAGCGCATAAAGATCTGAGTGCTTGCTTCAAGGTGCAGGTCGACTTATATGTCGCTGATGTGCAATATTTGTCTGTGGAGGAACTTGCAAGTGGTATCACAATAGTTGAAGATGAAGTCGGAGAACATGCTACAAGCTGTACTCGCAAGAGTTGGACAAGGGATCCTGGGAAAATAATTGTCGAGTTGCCTAAAAATCTTAAAACGAGCTTGCAAAAGGTAAAGGAATGCTTAATAAACGACGAAATCCTGCTGACGGGTATTTTGCGACAAAACACGAGATTTTTCAGTCCGAAGTGCAACCTACGCACAAGCACGCAGTAAGCTTTGTGTAAACCCATACGGGAAAAGGAAGACCTACCGCAGTAGCCGCGATGCAGCTGCACAAATTTCCCTGAAAATTACGACGGACAGCAAAATATGGAGTTGGCTACAGTCAGATCCATTATAAGACCAGAGACTTCCGTTGGAAAGCAGTACACTGTGACGGATACTGAAACCACATTCCAGGCCTTGAAGCATTGAAGCAAGGCACATGTATCTGCACTGCGAGACCGTTGAAATAATCGAGCATGCACTGCCTGAGTGCATAGCTAGTGTACAGAAAATAATTTAGAAGCTCGCCGAAGAGCTCTGAATGCTCAGGAGCGACGACTGGGTCCGTCCGAGACTGAGAATTGGCCACATCCTGGCAGCTGCCCTTTCGGACATTACGGAAGATGCTAACATACGATGACCGTTTACGGCGAGCGGGCTGGTCACCACCATCCTCAGGTGGTCTGCATAGATAATATGGCGGCTACGTTGCAAGTGGACAATTGGTGATGAAGAGGACCTGGAAGAAGAGGTGTGACAGAATAACACAAACACGAAGCACGCGTATGGTCACTCTATTCTCCTGTCACTCTTAGCTCAGAGCTGAGAGCTGGTTGTAATTATTTCGGACTAAGCACTTGAAGCAAATTCCAAGTATAATCTTGCATTTTTTCAATCGATTAAATGTTCGGATTATTCTCAAAAAAATGGAACCCAGATGGCAAGGTACTATGTTTCTTAAATCCGCAGAACGAGTTCTGACATGGTTTAGCACGTCTATATTCCCGGAGGTAGCTCTGGTCTTGGACTGGCACTCGCCCAACTTCTTACGCAAAAGGGAGCCCACATTTCTATCGTAGCGAGGAATCAAAAGAAACTTGACTCTGCACTTGAATCAATAGAAGCTCGTAATTGGTCTCTTTTTCAAAAAATACTATTGACTAATATCTATTTCTACAGAAATTACGAGTTAGCCCTTCGCAGATTTTCAAAGTGTACTCGATGTCATTAGACTCTGGACCGGCTGCAACCAAAGCACTAGATACCGTATGTGAACCTCACGGTGGACAGGCTCCTGATGCCGTGATTACTTGTGCAGGAAGCTCCAAGCCTATGTTTCTTGTTGAGATGGAAGAACAGGACCTGGTGGATGGCATGACGAATGGATACTGGATACAAGCATGGACTGGATGGGTTAGTAATGCATGTGCATCCTTTTCTACTGCATGCTCACCTGCTGTTGACAGGCTGCCGCTCGAAAGATGGCCAAACAACGCAAACAAGGGGCAAAAATTGTGTTCGTATCCTCAACCTTAGGGTACATGTCATTCGTTGGTTATGCATCGTACTCTCCTGCTAAACACGCTCTCCGAGGTGAATCTTACAAAGTTGTTGCTTTTGTCTGAGATTAATACTTGTCATAGGACTTGCGGAGGCGCTCCATTCGGAGCTCATGTTGTATGGCATAGATGTACAAATATACTTTCCACCAACCATGTACACCCCCGGATACGAAGAGGAGAATAAGACGAAGCCCGAGATCACCAAAAAAATCGAAAGCACCGATGAGGGCCTCACAGCTGAGCAAGCTGCCCAGAGCTTATACGAGGGTAAGAAGCTCGTCGAAACTATGTTTGATTGCTTAATCGTGCACACAGGAGTTGTGAATGGACATACTCACATTGCAGGCGACTTCATAACCCGCGTTTTCCGTGCTTCAACGCGCGGTGCCGTCATGAGACATAACTGGTTTTTGGATGCTTTATATGATATGATTGCTTTTGTGCGGCTTGTATGTTTCACCCTATTTTCGGGAGCTAATGGTATTTTCCAGGTCGCGATCCCTGTCTGGAGGTCATCGGTTGATAAGCAAGTTATTGGGATCCGAGATGAGCACCAACAATACCTTGCTGCCAAAGGCTTTTTCTCTTGAGTTGCGCAAGTACACATACCCATTAACTTATTTAAGTTCTTTGATTTCTCCCTTGCTGTCGATATATACCCTAGGTCTAATTATAATCGCCAGTATCGCACAGATGTGTTATATCCTCTTATCCTCCAAATACCAATTTCTACTACAGTCTTCTCGAAAGCCATTCCAGGCGTATGATTTCAAGAATCTTCACATCCAACCCCTTGAGGTCTAGGCCCTTTGATAAAATATCACATACACAACAACACGTAGCCATATTTTCTTGGGGAGAGGGGTTCAAATGAAATCTTTGAAAGAAAGAAATTTGGCCTTCATATTGCTCGAAGTTTATGAAGTATTCGATTTATCGGAGGAAAAACCTGAAAAAATGTGCAAAGGGAGCTGAGAGCGATTGTGAGATCTTTGCACCTCCTGGTGTGAATTTGCCTGCACTTGCCACTTGGCAATAGTACCGGATTGGGAGCCTTCCCAACGAATGACGTTTTGTTGACCGAATCAGTCGCTGACGATTGCCATCGTTCGCATTTAAGCCTATATAAACCCCTTCTCCATTCATCGGCCAATTTTCCTTCTTTCCCTCGTTTTGTGCATCGTCAAAGGTCAATCATGACCTCCACTATTGACCCCAAGTCGATTGGAAAGCCAGTCCGACCACGTCGTCATGTTCGTACCTTGACGGGTGAGTTTTATTCACGCTATTTAAAACATTCATATAAGTTATCCTAATGTATGACTTGAAGGGTATACCCCAGAGAAAGATGCTTCAGGACGCGATAAGTGGCCTAGAGGAGAGGAGAAGGTTTGGAAGGACGCGATGAGGACTTTAGATAAAGGTGCGTGTTATCTTATCACTGTTAGCTGTGTACCCACTGGGGCATTGTAGATGTGAAGGACGTTACCAGATCAATTGTCAACCACGTCCAGACTTCCCTAGCCCGACAACCTTACAATATCGGTAAGTACATCATAATTCGACTATTTTTAACGTTTAACACACACACTGACATAGGGAGTTCATTCATTCAGATGATCTGGGAGCATATCAGGCAGCGGCGCTGTCCGTTCGAGACAATCTTTTGGTATGATTATTACAGAAGACCTCCCCCCATATTTGTCCTGATTCTGTGAACTTCAGATTAACTGGAACGATACCCAAATGACTTACACCCGCAAGGCCCCTAAACGTGCTTATTATCTTTCATTGGAGTTTTTGATGGGTCGAACTTTAGACAACGCTGTACGTTAAGCCATTATCTTTATTCTTGAATCAGCCATGAATTAAGATACAATAGCTTCTAAACCTTGGTCTCAAAGACAAGTACAAGGGCGGCGTTCAAGAACTTGGTTTTAGCATTGAAGACATCCTTGACCAAGAACGAGATGCCGCCCTTGGAAATGGGGGTCTTGGCCGTCTTGCAGCGTGTTACCTAGACTCTTCGGCTTCGCAAGAGCTGCCTGTCTGGGGCTATGGACTCAGGTACAAATACGGTATTTTCCAACAACTTATTTCACCTACTGGAGATCAACTCGAAGTTAGTTTCTACGACTACTCTATTTATATGCTCTCTTCTGATGACGATTTCAGGCCCCTGACCCGTGGTTGGACAACCAAAATCCATGGGAACTTCCTCGTCTTGACGTCATCTATGAGGTTCGATTCTACGGTCGCGCCGATAGATCGGATGATGGAACTGGACGAGCCATATGGCAGGGTGGACAAGAAGTGCTCGCTCAGGCGTACGATGTGATGATTCCAGGGTATGGAACTCAGACTACTAACAATCTAAGGCTCTGGGAAAGCAAACCTAAGCGAGGATTTGATTTGAATTCTTTCAATGGTGGGTTCTGACAGCGCTTTGTTTCTTTTGAATGTTTATGTTTATGATATTTCTCTTGTTAGCTGGTAATTACGAAGGTGCAGTTGAAGCTTCCAATAGTGCCGTTGCCATTACATCGGTTCTGTATCCAAATGATCACACGTATGTTCTTGTCTTCAGCTTGTCCTGCATTCTATAACTTGACTTGATATACATATAGAACCTGTATGTTATTTATCAATATAGCACTGATTTCAAAACTGATTTTCCCGTCAACAGTCGGAAAGGAGCTTCGATTAAAGCAACAGTAGTGCGTTTCTTTCTTCTTCAAGTGATATTATGTGCTCAAGATGGTTACTAGTTTCTGGACTGCAGCCAGTCTTGCCGACATACTTCGTCGTTTCAAGAATCTCAACAAGCCCATGAAAGAGCTCCCTGACTGTCAGTCTCATTAGAGTATGCGGAAAGAAGCTGTCAAGTAACTGACTCTGTTTGCGTCCAGATGTTGCGATTCAATTGAACGACGTAAATAGGCAAGATAAACCGTATGAGTGACTCTAAGACTGACTTACACGTATAGACCCACCCAACCCTTGCTATCCCTGAGCTTATGCGCATACTTATCGACGAAGAAGACCTTCGATGGGACCATGCTTGGTCAATCGTCACTAACGTATTTTTCTATACTAACCATACCGTGTTGCCCGTGCGTGTCCAGATTTTCCCACTCCTTCTCTCTGTTAATTTTTCCCCTTTACAGGAAGCCCTTGAAAAATGGCCCGTTCCTATGATAGAACATGTCTTGCCAAGGTACAAATTCTTTCCTCCTCGTTTTTGGATTAGTGAATGAACCCCATTATCGATAGACACATGCAAATTATATACGATATTGTAAGCCATACGTTAAACTCTCAACAATGTGACGCTCGATTAAAGACTGTTCTACTTTAGAATCTGTTCGTCCTCCCACTCCGTGGAAATTTTAGATATATGCTGACAAGCTTTTAAAAATAGATTTTTCCTTCAAGGTTAGTTTAAGAACCACTGCGGAAAAGATAATTCTCTGATTATAATTCTAATAGCGGTGGAGAGGAAATTTCCTGGTGATCGCGATAGGTTGGCAAGAATGTCCCTCATTGAAGGTAAATTTCACGCCGAAGAAAAACTTGGACAATGTGATTTCAACTAATTAAAAAATTAGAGGGCATGCCTAAACAGGTTCGTATGGCACACCTTGCCTGCATTGGTATGTGTTGTGTCTTGTTCCTAGTGTTGCGCCATTCAAACAAGTCATATGTTCTAGGGAGTCGTAAGGTCAATGGTGTGGCTGAGGTATGCTTAAAAAATTTTACATTCTATTTTTATATCTAAATCAAATTTGTGCAGCTACACAGCGATCTCGTCCGTACTACGATCTTGAAAGACTTTGTGGAATTTGAGGGTATCAGCAAGTGAGTTGCGACTACACTCTTCGAAGCTTCTGATCTTAAATATTTATAGGTTTGGCAATGTCACTAATGGAATCACTCCTCGCCGCTGGCTTGATCAGGTGCGTGCCTTGCGGCTGTATCTGCACACCTCGTGACATAGCATACTAGTGCAACCCTGAGCTTAGCGCGCTTATCTCGAAGACCTTAAAGCTGGACAGGAGCGTATGGCTGAAGGATCTCTCCAAGTTAGAAGGCATTCTTCCTTTCGCTGAGGACAAGGCTTTCCGCAAGGAATGGAGTGCCATCAAGCAACGCAACAAGGAACGTCTCGCACACTATGTTCAGACAACCTTGGGCCTCACCATCCGCACTGATGCAATGTTCGATGTCCAAATCAAGGTCATTCCGTTTTCATTATGTCGATTTAAGCTGGTCCTCATCTACACCATTGAAGCGTATCCACGAGTATAAGCGTCAAACGTTGAACATCCTTGGAGTCATTCATGTAAGATCCCATACCCTTTGTTTAGTTCAGTCACGAACTTAAATTGTATTTAGCGTTATTTCAGTATCAAGAACATGACACCTGCTGAGAGAAAGAAAGTTAATCCTCGTGTGGTCTTCTTCGCTGGAAAGGCGGCGCCTGCGTGTATGTCCGCCTTTCATAGCTGTCTCTTTCTTGTTTAACTAATCTATTATTGTAGATTTTATTGCCAAGCTCGTGCGTAGATGCTCATGCTGAAAGAATAATAAACGTCTAAATAACCACTTTTCTCCAGACCATTCGCCTTATCGTCAATGTCGCTCGGGTGATCAATGCTGATCCCGAAACTAAAGATTATTTGCAACTTTACTTCCTCCCAGATTATTCCGTATCATTGGCCGAGGTTCTTATCCCTGCATCTGATATCAGTCAACACATATCTACTGCCGGTACCGAAGCATCTGGAACGTCCAACATGAAGTTCTGTCTTAATGGTGGACTCCTGTTAGGAACCGTTGGTACGTTTGGGCTTGACCTACGGTGCGGCTGTTGGACTAATTGACTTGGTGTTAGATGGTGCCAACATTGAGATCGCCGAGGAGGTTGGTGAAAGCAATGTCTGTGAGTGCTTCTTGTCTTAATATTCACGCGATCAAATGCTAATGTATTTTCTTTCCTGAACGTTTAGTCTTTTTTGGACACTTGACCCCGTAAGTCCTCGCAACGCAACACAGAAATTCATGTCTGATTCACTCTATTTCAGAGCCGTCGAAGACCTCCGTTATCAACACATGTACCACCCTGTTTCAGTTGAGCAAAAATGCCCTGCTTTGGCGTATGTTCTTAATCAAGTTTCTGCCGGAATCTTTGGAGATGGAGGTGTCTATGAGCCGTACGTTACGAGTCTATGTCAACGCCGAAGTATTCGCTGTAATTTATTTTTGCTCCAGGCTTTTGAACACCATCAGGCAGACAGACTACTATCTCATCACCGACGATTTCGACTCATGTAGGTCATATAATTATCCGGAGTTCTTATCTAATGGGAAAACTACTTGAAAATCCAGATATTGCCGCTCTTGAGATGGTCGACGACGCTTATCTGGACAAGGATGAGTGGTGCAAGAAGTCGATCAGGACTACTGCAAAGGCAAGTCTTAACCTGGTTTCGTGTACCAATCACTACTTATGATGCGGGGTCTTCAGATGGGCAAATTTAGCTCCGACCGCGCCATCGTTGAATATGCGGAGAGTTACTGGAATATCGAACCTGTCGTTGTACAAAAATCTTGAAGAGGGTACCTTATAATGGTTGATCAACCAATATTTTCAATAAACGACGACGACGATTGTAATTTTATTTTTAACAAAAAAATTGACTCACCTTTTTGCCTTTTTATTCCAACATACGTACACAGGTAACAAATAAATTGCAGAGGGTTGGAATGTGAGGTAAGTAAGTGTGGTGACAATTAGTAAGTAACTGTGTGTACTTGTTCAAGAGCGCTATTTGGAGATGCATGATTGATGAAAATTTGACGACCATAAATTGGCGACTAAATTGAGACTATCGACGAGTCACGTGTATTAAATAAGGACAAATTTTAGATACAGGCCGCTGGAGCCTGCTGGAGCGCAGCCGTCTTGATTCTTGCCTTATATTTCGAGGACGAGAAAATGCCTAAAATGCAATCGCCGCTTCATCTTATCTCATCCACAGCATACCTTCGGGACGCTCTCTTATTGCGGACTAAGTATGTGGTGTGTATCTTGTCAATAGGGCAATAGGGTGTCGGGTAAGTTACTGACGCGACTATCCTCAACTTAGTGACGTGACGGTACTTATGCTCAACTAGTTACCCCAACCTCAAATGTGACTTCACAATTAGCAAGAACTTGAACTGAAGATTTTTTGACGAAATGACCTTAAGATAACTTATCTGAAAGATTGGTCCACTATCATCTGTAATCTGTCAGCTATCGAACAGATTGCTGTTGCCTCCAGCACACACTATGCGCCTTTGGTCGCTCAAGCCACGAAGATATCTCTTTCTCTCTAGAATGTGCTGCTTGAAAAGGATTCAAAGTAAAGAACTCAATTATGTGCCTAAAACTTGGTCGAACTGCTTAGGAAGCACATTGAAGGGAGCTTTTCTCATACCCAGTGCGACTTGTATACTAAGTACTCGTTGCTCGATCTAGGATTCAACCAAGTTCCATCAAAATTCCTTGACCTCGGCTTATATTCGGTGGACCATATGCTACATCGAGACAAGTTGTGATACTCTGGTATGCTACTACCCGAGTTGACCCGTTTACCAGTGGTATAAAATTCTCAACACGTCAAACTGACTGCCGGTAAATGTCAGAATATGCATAACTCTGTTTGCTCAGTACGTTATCTACTTACGCAAAATGGACTTTAGGGTTAAAAATACACACTGAACAATCAAAACCATTGATTTTTGTATACATTACTCGGCCTTTTCTCACCTTCAGCTTTAATTATAGGGATTAGGTCTATCATAGGACATAATATACCCCTAGGGTATATCCTGGCGTCTAAACCTGCCTATCTATCACACTGTAAGAAGTCCATGAGAAGCGGAGGCGATAATTACTCATATTCTTCAGGTACAGTCAGTCAGTTCTTGCATAGACAGAATGACAGGCACCTATCGATGGACATTGAATCTATTTGATATCGAATACTCTCTAAAGAACATCTTCAGAACACAGAAGATCCTTCCGTCGCGTATAAAATGCATGGTGAAATCGTCTTTGCACCATTACCTTCGTCTCTCAGTAGCTAGGTTGGGCTCAAAACTAGGACTCACTCCTCAATGCCTAGCGTTGCCTTGAAGGGACTCGTGCTCTTAGTTGCACTCGCCAACGTACGTTGGTACCTTCTCAAAGTGTTTTGTGAGGCGACATTTTTTAACCTTCTTTTAGGTGTACAGCTCGCCACTATTCGATATTCGTCAGACTGCACCCAGCCTTCCTGCACCATGGACTTCTGTCGGTTGCTTCAGGTAGGTTCACAAGATTGTTCAGAAAATTTTATTGCCATTAACGAAAGGATACATCTAGTGATACCCCTGCATCACGTACACTTCGTATCGCGTCTTTCACGGATGTTGCCAATATGACTATCGAGTCGTGTCTTGCTTTCTGTACTCCTGCTGGATACACATTTGCAGGCGTCGAATTCTCTCGGGTATGTGATATTTCTTGTATGATATGAACTCGCAGTAAAATATGAATCAATTATAGGAATGCTGTATGTCGTTGTCTGCATGTTATCAGATAAAATAGGAACTGACAGCGCTATTTTATTTTTATTGGATTCCAGATTGCGATAACATTATAGAATCCTCTGGTGCAGCAATCGATCCTAGTAACTGTAATATGCCTTGTACGGGCGACTCGGCAGAAACATGTGGCGGGTCAGGGGCCATAAACATCTTCAGAAAGTTAGTTGTAGATTTCCCAACAGCGCACCGAATAATGTGCTAATTTTCTTTGACACTGTTTAGCACAGATGTCGTGCCACCTCCACCCCCTCCTTCACCCGGAACGACCAAGCAAACAGTCGGGACCTTCCAATTTCAAGGATGTTATCTGTACGCTCAATCTTTTTCACACACACACACATACAATTTATGTGCTATCCATTAAATTTCTAACAGGGACGGCGTGAATGGAGCACCTCGCTCTCTTCCGAATCAAATTACCCTCTCAAGCGTTACGGCAGAAAGCTGCACAATAGCATGTCAAAACGCTGGCTTTCCTATTGCTGGCTTAGAATTCGGGCAGGAATGCTGTGAGCTCGACTGAACATATCTGAATTGCTTTTTCATTGCTAAGAATGATGTTTCATCTCCAGGGTGTGGTCATTATATGACACTTGCTACAAGAACGCCGAATTCGGACTGTAATCTCTCGTGTGCTGGTGATAGCACGGAAATTTGCGGTGCAGGAAATCGTCTCTCGGTTTATGTTGATAGCGGCGTCGCGCCCCTCGATCTCAATGGGTGCTTGACAAATGCAGAGATCAATCCATCTGGCTCGAGTTTCCAATTCAATCTCCAGATGGTTCAAACAAATGGCGGCGCCTCTCCTGTCCTTCTCGGTGCAGTTTTTACTGGCACATTTGGACCAAGTACCGCGATTCAGAGAGGAATATTCGAGCTATCAGTAAGTTCTACAAAATTATCCATTATTCAATGTCATTGACACCGTTGTAAATGTGCTTTTCAGGGCGTCAACTCCACTTTAGCGAAAGCCGAATTCGGTGTTACGACTGAAGCGCATATATTCACCCTTTCCGGAAGCACGTTCTTCCCGGATAACGCTATCCCACAGGTTTTCGCTGCTGTACCAGTCCAACCGTTAGCAGGATCGAGTCAAATTTTCTTACCTGACATTGAGGATAACCCATTCGAAGGATATTGCCCAATGGTAAGTCGAGTTTTGATTTTTCACTCATGCAGAGCATTCGCCAAATGTTAAATCAATTCTATCTTATCAGCCCAACCCACTCTCCCCATCGACATTCATTGGTCCACCGGTGCTCTCCGTTAGTGTGAATGGAGTTACAGGGACTTGGGGTTCATGCACGCTTACTGGTCCGGTTTCGTTCAACCCGTTGACTCCAATTTTCTCTCCTACCTCAGCGAACGGCGTTTGTAACGACGTCGTTCTCGAAATGACACCACCTCTCGTGGGGGTGTAACATTGGTAAAATAACTTGGTGGTATACGCGTACCGTGCGCACACAATTACCCTCCGTGTATATATGTCTTTGCGATTATTTCCTACTCAATTCAACCCATTCTACTAGTTTGAACTTTCTCGCTTTGAATCTTCCAGTCTCAGCGACTGGATAGTCGATTGATTCCTTACTGTATTGTTTCGCGAAGTCTCCTGAATCGCGTGATAGTAGAATCACCATGTTTAACCGGGAGTAGGATTGGTAAAATCATAAACAGTGAACGAAGTTAATAACTAAATAATGAGTAGCAAAGGTATTCTGTGATGAAGGTATAAAGGGTATCCTTGGATTGCAGTTTCCGATGAACATAGAAGACGCAGATGGTGAGAATTACCAGGGTGCATTGCGAAAAGAAGAAAAATGGTCGTAAAGGTTCGTAAAGCATAACAAGGCGTAACAGTTGAACTCGCAGAAATAAGATAAGATGGAACGTCCAAATTGTGCATGGTCGAAGCATTCGCATTCTTGGTAACTGGTTAAGGTTGAAGATAATGATAATGATGGCGGTAGATGGTGATAGATGGTATACAAGGGAGACAGTTATGTTTGCTGGGGAAACTGTCCGAGAGGTTAGAGACGTAAAAATGAAACCAGTGACCGTGGAAGAATTAACACACAAGTTCGTCCTCGTCTCTTTACTCGGAGATTGCCTCCTTTGCAATGCTTTCGGCGACTAACTCGCGTTGTTCATCGTCGACCTTGGGTTCAGGATCGAGAACGTTAATAACCGCTTTAGCTATTGAGAGACATGTGAACATTCAATAACATGATTGTTGTTTGTATCGCTTACTTTCAGGAGATTTGCCAAGATCCTCAGTGACTTTATAGTCGACAGTTGGGGTGATATCATTGTCAATGTCAGAGGCGATGGGTTCTATGTGCATATAGCGATGAGTGTGTGTAAAATGTAATCATAATAAGAGCACTTACCCTGAAGCGCAGCACTGTCAGTTTCCTCGTCCACTGCCCCATTCATAGATTCATCAGCCTGTAAGATTTCCGATACCGATTTATTTTTCTCAGTAAATGGTTGGACGGAGTGGTGGCCGTTGCCATTGAGGCTCGCCGCTTCGGCGTACTCGACTTTTGAATCAACATCAAGCACTGGATCTTCGATGATTTCGGGCTTGGTCTCCGAAGGTTGACTAGGAGCTGGATGATTAATCTCAGTGTCAGCCACTTGTTCAAGCCGAATTTCTTCTTCGGGAACGTCCAATGGTTCTTGAATACCTTTCGCAGTCTCAGTTACCCCCACAGGGTCGGCTTCGTCGGTAATTATGTCGTCGTCAACAAAGACAGAGTCCTCGGCAGCAGTGGCCATAGCCTGATCAACGACGACAGAATTATCTTGGATCGTTGTTTTGGCCTCTACCGTCACGTCTTCATCTGTAGGAGGGATTTCGGGTTCATCAATAGTAACAGCAGTTTGTTCTGCATTATCTGTTGCGGGACCTTGTTCAGACAGATGTGTCAATTCTGATTCGACGACAGCTTCAGGAATCATATCTCCAGTGGTCACTGAAAGAGGCGCGGCGTTTTCAGGTTCTGTCAGTACTGGAGAATCAGCGACTTTGGCTACAGCCTCGCCTACAACTACAAATTCGGGTTCGGGTTCATTCGTGATAGGCTGAGCTTCATGGTCAGTCTTTACTTCGGCGACAGAATCTGTTTCCAAAGATTTGGAAGGTTCATGTGCACTGTCCTGAGCAGGATACGTCTCTTGGACGAAGTGGGGAAGGGTGTCATGGACAGGAAGATCGTCTATTGCTCCAGCACCGACTTCTTCGTCTGGAACGATATCCTTGTTGGTTGTTGTTTCAATGGTCTCCAATTCAGCACCCGACGCGTCTGGACCACCGACAGAGGAAATCATTACGTTTGATTCTTCTGGCACGACAGGAATTGGTGGGTTGGAGTGCTCGGAAATGCCCGAAATTTCATCAGCGATCAAAGATGATGGTTCTTCCGCCACGACTTCATTGTCGGTCTCAAGGATAGCTGCTGAATTTTGTTTGGGTGAGCCACGTTCGTCAGTTTGGAGCATGGTGAGTACATGTTCTTGCAGAGAATCAGCGAAGCTCGTTGCAATTCCTTCCTCGATTACAACTGGGAGTTCATCGTCGAGACAGGGTTCGGGGACTTCTTCAATAGGAATGTGTTCCTTGACACTCGATAAAGTTTTTGGTTCTGAAGATTCGTTTGGAACAACGTCCTCGTTGGTGGCTGTGTCGATTACCTCAGACTTCTCACTGGACTCGGCCTCTGAAGCAGCCACAGAAGAAGTTACTGTGTCAAATTCTTCTACCACAGGAGGAGGCACTTCAGAAGGCTCAGAAACCGCCATGATCTCTTCAGCGAGTGTAGATGAACCCTCTTCCACCACCGGGTCGACTACATCTGCTGAAGCTATCGTGTCTTTCTCGGCAGAGGTGGGATCTGGAAGGCTGAGTAGATTTTCCCCGTCAAGAGTGATTGACACTTCAGCCAACCCAGGTGCGCCCACGGCTTCTTTAGCAAGGGAAGGTAGTTCGTCTTCTGTGGGGATAACTGTGACTGCCACCACGTCCTGCTCTACGGAGATAGGCTCCGCAATGCTCGAGGTATTACTGGGCCCGTTGGTTTCATCTACCGGTTTAGTCGTATCTGAGGAGCTGTTCGTTGAAGGAATGTCAGAAATATTTGCTGATTCAAGTCCCGTATCGTCCTTGGCATCTGATCGAGTTTGACTGCCTTCGAGACTTTCAGAGCTCTCAGGAAGAACCACCACATTATCTTCCGTGACCGTCGTCTCCTCAGAACTGTCATCAATAACCTGGATAACTGCTTCTTCGTTTGGAGACATGGCCTCAGCGACTATCACAACCGTCTTCAGTTCATCGGAAGCCGATGCATCTGGTGCGCCTGAAGGTGTCTCGTCCAACTCTTCTACGATAGTTGGAGTTACAAGTTCAGAGGGCTCCGCAATGCTCAAAGTTTCTTTAACAACTAAAGATGACCCCTCTTCCCCAACAATGCTGCCCACACCTTCCTCAGATGTGCTGAAAACAGTAGGATCTTTCTTGTTTTCCTCCGTAAAATTATTGTCAGGAGAACCCGATACATTTTTTTCGTCGTCGTTAGATGTGGTTGCTGTTGGCGTGACTCGTTCTGCTAACGTATCGTCTAATTGCAGAAACTGAGATTCGTTTGTCGATTCTGAGACTTGATTGATTTTCTGAGCCTCAGGCTCTTTTTGTTGGAAGTCCTCGATGGTCTCAACGACCTCAGGTGCGGTTGTCGCAATTTCGGTGATGCTCTCCGGAGTGTACGACGTTTCCACCTGCGTGATAACGTCTTCCACTTTGGCGTTATCATCACTGGCTTTCTCAGGCTGGGACGTTATGATGTATTCCTGGAGATTCTCGGAGCGTTGGGAGTCTGAGGTTGTTTCAGGTTCCACATCGAGAAGTTGGCCGACATGTTGAGGTTCAGCATCTTCAGTCTGGGCAGGTCGAGTTTCAATGGGTTCTCGGGTTTCAGAAAAAGTGTTTTCAACATTAGATTGAGCTTCAGGTTGAGCTGGAACATCTTCAACGTGTTCAGGTTCATGTTCACAGATTAAATAACAAGGTGTGACGTACCTTGAGTATCATCTTCTCCTCCAAAATCTGCTCCCCCGGATTGCGCTTCGATAGCTTCAGGTTCAGCAGTCTCAGTTTCAACAGTCTCAGCTTCGAAAACTTTTGTTACAGCACGTTCACCTTCAGCATTATCGGTAATTTCGGGTTCATCCAATTCAACGGGTTTAATTGCAGTGGCTTCGTCAGCGTGTTCTGCAGCTTCAATGTGTCCAATAGGATGGTTCACTTCATCACTTCCGGCCTCAACTCTGGTTGATTGAGCTTCATCCAGCGGGGTTTCAACGGTTTCGATTCCCGCAGACTCGGCTTCGTATTCTGCCGGCTCGACGCGCTCTGTCTTATCTTCAACGGCTCCAGCAGGTTCAGGATTGCGTTCAAGTTGGACTTCTTCGTCTTCGATGGCCTCATGATCGGTTATTTCAGACTGGAGATGTATCTGTTCAAGATCAGAGGTTCCTTCTTGTTCATTTAGTGGATGTTCTTCAGCGATGATTGTTTCTTCGGGTGTAGAAACATTTTCTTCCAAGTGGTGTCCATCGGTCGGGACAACAGAATCAGAGAGACTTTGCTCTGACTGAAGGATAGATTTCGGCATTTCTTCTACGCCACTGGCTGCGTCTATCTCCTTCAAAATCTCTGGTTCCTGTAAATCATCAACCTCGTCTTGCGTGACCGGGACCGGGACAGAAGCCGTCTCAAATTCTGGTAAAGCAGATCGCAATGAACCATTTGCCACAGCAAGGTCGACGCTGGAGATGAGTGGTTCGTCTGGACGTGTGATATGGAGACCTGTTTCTGAGAACAAAGATTCACTGAAATCGGGAGATACGAAGACAGCAGTTTCACGTTCTTTGTGGGTACGCTCTACATCCTGGGCGGACACCTCGGTAGTTGCGGCTTCTTGCAATGAAGAAACGATCAGGTCTTCAGAGAGTGTCGCCACTATATCACTGTCCAACAAGGTTTGCTCGGCACTCAATTCTGGCACTGGTTCGGTTGCCACAGGAGAATCTGGTTGGTTTGTGGGTGCCATTCTTGCGGTTTTGTCTATAGCAACCTCAAGTTCGGAGGGAAGCGAATTGTCAGACGACAGAGACTTTTCGACTACATGGTCAATAACATGTGTGCTGCTTGCAACTGGGTCAAGCTCAGTCGACGTCGGTTCTGATTCTTCTGGATAGGAAATGCTAGTGACGCCCGGTTCAGCTAAAAATCGAGTCATTACAATGTGGATCACTGCGCATATTGAATTAGCATACCTGAAGAAGATATTCCCTCGTCAGCATTTGCCGTGTTGGTGGCCACTAAATCGTTTGTCTGTCTATCTGTACCCAATAACTTATCCCCGACAGACGCTTCACTAACCACCACCTCTTCATTGATGGACATATTACCATGCGTTTGTTCTTCAGTAATGATGGCATCGTTATCCGATTTCACTTCCACCGGGGGTACAATATCTTCCGAAACATCGATGGCGTCTGAAACGACGGTCTGGGGAGCTACTTCTCCAAGCGTCTCTTTTATGGTGTCCAAGATGGATGATTCTTCTTGCGCACCCTCTACTGAAGATGACCCCACATAAACGTCCTGTTCACTTTTCAGATCGTTGACATCCTCAGATTCTCCAGAAACGGAGACAATCTCTACTGCTTGATTTGAACCCTCGACGGTGTCCTGTTCTTCTGTCTCTCGAAGCCCAGACTCATGGTTGGGTTCCTTGGGATGATCGGCAGGCAACTCGCTATCTAATTCAGATGCCGCTAGTGTTGATGTCTGCGACGGAAGTGCTTCAATAATGTCAGATGCGTTAATCTCACGTGTCTCTGTGGAGGTTCCCTGAAGCTGGTCGTCGGCAACTGTCTGTAGACACGTCTCTTCTGGTGCTATAGATTTTGATATAGCAGTCTCAATGCCTGCAGCTCCCCCCTCCTGTTCAACTACCTGTTTGGAAAGTTGGTCTTCAGTCGACTCTGCAACCAAAACTTCATTGGGAGGTTTGTCATCTGCATGCGTTTCGGCGGGCAAGGATTCTTCCAGAATTTGCACTGGAGCAGCTAGTTGTCCTTCAACAGAAACGTTATTTTCTGCGATTGGTTCAATGCGAAGAGCAGTATCCTGACCATGCTCTTCAACGGTCGCTAGCACTTGAGGATCGTTTCCAGAAATGATTGAGCCTGGGACGAATGATCCATCGGGAACGGGCGCTGCTATTTGAGGAGGTTCGATGGGAATTCCTTCCTTTGGTATCTCTGAATGAATGAACCCTTCAGCCCAAGCAGTCGTATAAATCCTTGAAACGGAAAACTACCTTGTTGAGAGATGGCATCGCTGTCCTCCTCCTGAGCTTCCGGGGACGCAGGCCGTTCAAGTTGAACTTCTGATGGAGCGGCTGGCCCTGCAGAGGTATTAAGAAAATCTTGTACTTCAGTCGCTGGGCAATTTGCGGAGAGATTTCCCGCTATATCTAAAGTTTCTTCAGTGAGAATATC
>Ga0247779_1000714_pt1 | contig 18429 bp, 14 predicted proteins | sample UWRJL221509R5_FD_179925 | JGI IMG/M metagenome (GOLD analysis project Ga0247779, IMG submission 179925) | Plant litter microbial communities from Arlington Agricultural Research Station in Wisconsin, United States - UWRJ-L221-509R-5 | ecosystem: Environmental > Terrestrial > Plant litter >... | reverse complement strand
GCATTTTTACCCCTTTCGTTTAGCTACTCTATGGGATGTATACTCTACTATCTCGTAGCTAAAGCCTCAGGTAATGCTAACTTAGTTGAACCGTCTTTCTCTTGGCTTGAGTTCCTCTGTGTGCCGAAACTCACCTGCCGTCACTTACATCAGCCACGGCAATCACTTTCATCACATATCCCGAGGCACGATCGCAACTCACGGGAGAGCACCTCGACAGGCACTTACAGGTAGCAGGTGCCCGAAGTGAGGTATCCATAAAGTCGAGGTTACCAGATTGAATCCCGACGGAGCTGTTGGGAGACTTTTTGTCATCGGAAATCACCCTGATCATCGTTTTTTTATCTTGATGTGGTGAGCTGTTGTTGTTGTTGTTGTTGTTGATCGTGATGGGGATGGAGATGGCGAGGAGGAAAGTCAAAAGAAAAATAGGAAAGGTTGTCCATGTCCCATTGGCTTTTGTAGATGATGAGACGAGGCAGAGGCTCGATTGGATCCTCAGATGTATGGAAGGGGATCGTCAGGAAGTTGGTGTTGATCGCGCGACTGAGTTCTCTACGCAATATGGAAGGACGTATTATAAGTATTATGTCGAGATGAGAGACAGGTAACACCCGTATATTCTTCACTTCGTTCTCAGGGTCCATATGAAAGTTATTGATGCTCCACCATTTTTTAATGATTTTTCCGTTCTTTTGTCTTGCCGAAAAGCGTTCCCTTCGCTAAGAAAAAGGGCCAAAAAGGATGGCAGCCGAAAAAATCGCGTGTGTCCTTAATGGTCTCAAAATTTTCTCATATATAAGGAGAATGAGCATCCCTTTGTAGGTGCACTCTCTGTTCATCAGTTTAAATATCATGATGCATTTAACCATATATGAGACGTTAGTTCTATGAACATGTACGCCCTGCGCGGTTCGTCTTTGTTACTCAAATACCTTGGAATCGTGGGATTGGGACCTGAGCTGCAATGAAATTAAGTAGTCGGATTTCGATTGATTCTTTCGGTCCGAGCGTATAAAATCCTCGATGGTAATGATGATGTTTTTTTTGTTCAAAGCCTATTAAGTTCGCTCATGCTCCCATAAGCCGCTCATTTCCGTATTTCCGAGTGAATATACCACGTATACTGATGAAACGAGGGACATTTATCGTCGTATCTAGACTCGGACGGCTCATGTTCCACGGACATGCGTGGAAAAGGGAAAAGTGTAAGTTAAAAAAAAACTATCGGCAATCATGAAATAATAATAATCTCATAACTGGCTCGCGTGGTCTGTTTCAGCTTATTCAAGATTTATGTCTTATTAGCGCTGACTGATTTTTACCATCGCTTCTCTGGTTCAGGTAATAATGGCCAAGTCCTTTTTGTAGCTTGACGTAGACGCCCGTATCCAATTCACTATAGGCCCTTTCATGACGTATGATGAACATATCCGGGATGCCTAAACATAAGAGCTGAGCTCGGAATTGACTGAATGAGTCAGGTCCAAAGCCACAATGATCATTGCACTGCCTCATAACCAGAAGACTGGTGCCCAAAAGACATAACTTGGCAAAGAAGCAGCAAATGCGGCGATTTAACAATTAAATGCGCGTCCGAAAAGCCGAGTCTATCGCTTCTCGCAGACCACTCTCGCTGCATTACATATATACAGTATGGGAGCGATGATGATAATGACAGGCCCATGTACTCGCAAAATAATCTTTTTTACACGAGATATATTTTTAAACATGCGCCCTTATCATCATTGGCGCGGGCACCGTACATCTCGCAAATACTGCCCGTGTGGCGTGTCAATTCTTCACCTGTCAATCAGAATGATCTACAAATGTGACAATCTATTTCGTGGACCTGCCAGGATATTTTATCATGTAATTTACTTATGTGTCAGTTTTGCCTGACTCGCATTAGGGCTCAGCGCTCCAATAATGAATGGAACATCCCAATGAGCAAATCTCAGAGTAAGTGGATTGTTTGAGCCACTTTATTGACTCATACTTTACATAACTATCCATGAGATTTGCTGAAATAGTTTCAATTTGAGCAAATATGTACAGAATGGCATACTCTGAATCTCGGTTTCGGTTTCGGTTTCGGGCTCATGCTGTTATTTTTTGCATGTAGTATAGGAAACGCTCTCAATTTTTTTATTGGAACCGAGCAGCTTTTATTTACTTGATGTTTCACCCACTTGAAATCTGTTACTGACACCCCGCACAGGACTCAGAGCCACGAAAAGGCCATAGAAAGCCGCATATGCGTGGCGGCCAGAGGAGGTGATATTTTTAGAAGTTTCCCAAATAAGCGCCGATTTGATCCACTGGGTCGGTCGTTTCCGAATACTTGAAGTATATTCGTTCTCCGACCAAGTCGCAAGCTTATGTATGTACGCCCATGATCGTGGAGCCCCTTTCTCTTTCATTTGATTCCCCTTCGTCCTGTCTATCAGTGTTTGAAGCTGTAGTCATTCGTTCTACCCATATTCGAAAGCCTATGCACATGCTGCCTTGGCTAATTTACATGCATATTTGGTTTCCTTCACATCAACTGATGACGGAGATTTTTTTGCCCGCTGTTGATCAGGACATTCGCCATTATTTTCACGCAGCGCCTCCGGACAGATATACCACTTTGCTAGTGCCTTTAATCTTTGGCTTGCGGTCCATGAATCCTTTCTTTTCTTTTGAAAAGGGACTGAGAAATATCAGACAAACTCGGGTATGATACCGATGTTATCCTATAGCACAACACGGCCATCATGCGGTGAAGAAGGTCCCTTCGACGAAACAGCATCCATCGTACACACATAGTCTTCGTCTTTCCTAAAAAACCCACTTCGGTCCAATTTCTGTACCGACCTGTTCGTCAAAGCGTCAATTCTACATCCTCGGGTCAGGAAGCAAGATAACAGTTGCTATCTCGTTCTTGGAGACCATCTAGACTTTCCTCACTTGGTCTGATTTACGGTCATCCCTGCCGCTCAGCTTCGCATACTCCGGCGGCACTGCTAACTGGCTAATAATGGGTTTTCTGGGTTGCACGGAATCCATCAAGCCAGTTCAGCTTAAATTTATGCTGACGCACTCTCTGACTCTTACTTTATGATTGCCTGGAGCTCAATTCATTCATTTGCGTTCAACTTGATGTTAAATTTTTAAAATGCTCCAAAACATAAATACTCCAGATATTTTTTCGCCCCAACTACGTCAGGGCCGTTAGTTCCGACATAAATTTACGGGTTTCACTCGTTGCAATTGTAAGTATCCTGGATTTCATAATGAGATTCACCGGAATTAGTCATCGAAAAGTTATCTCACGGCTGTCTAGTTTTTTTAGAATCCTATTCCGGTCGCATCATTGACCGCAGTGTAAGAGTTTCGTAGGGGTTTATACTTAGTAGTTAGTGTACGCCCACAACTGTTCATCGAATCCATGGCTTCCTGCGCAGCTAGTTGCAATGCATAAGGATTCGTTGGCCACCAAAAACAAAAGAGGCGGTGTTCTGCACACGTGGACTGTTGCTGCAACTTTGCGAAGTTTAAAAGTATGCCAAGCATTTGGGTATGCAGTACCGTAAGCACTGTAACCCAGGTGACGATCTATTTGGGAAAATACTTGAAGAGGAAAACAACTCAACAACCTGTATTTATGCAAAACGAGGCCTCTGTTTGCGCAAATGAGGCAGGCCGACCATTGCATTGTGTTAGGACCTTTGCTCTTCCATTAAGACCATCTGACCAGAGCTCAAATAATTGTGTGAAAGAACCTATCTGTCCCGTACCGGAGAACTAACTTCATGGAAGATTCGACGCGTCATCCAAGATTAAAATACTACTATATCCATGGCAAACATAAAATCTATACATATAACGTGGAATGCAGAGGAATGAGAAAAACGAGAAAACAAAACGACATTGGACATAACAAATGCATAGGTTACTGGGAAATTATTGATGGTGTTTTTCATTAGCCTACAACTGGTAAAGTTGAAAATACTGCTACGGACCAAAGGAAAGAGAAGAGCCAGGAAGAATTATCGATGAGGATAGGAGATATTACAAGGAGAAAGTCGGAAATGATGCTGGAAATTTCTAGATGAGGAGCGAGATGAATGGAGATCGTAAACAGGCGTAAAGGAAAGGCGGTGGTAGGACGAAGAGGTGGAGAGATATGTGTGCGACTAATCTCCCCAGCTCATAGTTAACGGAATGTCTGGCAGCTTGAATGTGCCGGTCATAATCTAAACGGATGGGATAAGACAACATAAATGGCGAATACCATGCGTGAACTGAACCATACCTTGCGAGGAGTACTTGGAGGAGGCTGATCTCCCTCATCAGATGTTGTCGTGTGTTCGTTAACCTCATTTGCTCCTGGTTCATCCTTCGATACCATGTACGATGAAGACGGAAGTCCACTCGGTCCTGGCCCTCGTTGCAAGGTTCTCCCCCTGACACGAGTTTCCTTATAGCCCACCAGTCGAACGTTTAATATTGGTGTGGGTCTAGGTTGCTCTGTGACACATGAGCTCGAGCGCGCGGTTCGAGTTGAAGGACCTGCGTCGCCGCCGCCATTTGAAGGCGATGGCGAACGACTGTTGTCTTCCCCTGCTCTTCTAAAATGAGCTGAATTAGAGAGCGCTGTTTTCTGCCTCCGCCGGGCTGCTTTACGCGCCAAACTTGGATCCAGATACGCGTTGAGCGGATGATACCGTTCGTCGTAGTAATCATCCATTGAACATGAAGTTGAACGAGAAGCAGAAGCAGAATAAGACTGTTCTTTCGGAATGATTTGATTATGAAGATTGAAAGGGATACGGGAGGCTACATTGACCATTTTTCTAAGTACAATAACAAGAAGGTTCAGATCATTAAAGAAATCATTCAACCTCGGACATGAAAACTGACCCTTCTTTTGCTCGGACGATATTCCCGAGTTGCTCATACAGTCTTACATGATCTACTATGGAGTTGTCGTCAGAGCTGATGAGCAGAAGTAATGAGCGGTATTTGGATCAGAGAAGTTACGAGAAACATACGGAAATTTCGGAAAACATACTAAATGATAGGTGGATCAAGTTCTATTGGAATTAGGTGGGTGGTTTCATCATAGACTTGCGGTTCTTCGTGGTCTTCTTTTTCTTTCCTGCAACAGCTAAATAGACTCTGCAGAGCAGAGCAGAGCATGAAGATAAAGAAAGAAAGAGATTTCTGCAAGAATGAAAAATACGAGCAAGTCAAGTGTTATCGTAAACAGCACGTTCCTGACCCCACTGTCCAGTGCGGGTCATTAGTTGGTATTATTTGGCGTTGTATTGGATCAACGTTCAATTACAATTGTAACTGCCGGTGCTGGTGCCGGGAGCGGCACTGCCAAAATCGCCAAGCCTTTTTATATATTTACGTCATTCATCCTGGACTCCTGGCCATTTGCGCTGAAAAACTTTACAGATATCCTGCCTTGCGTTCTCAGTTCTGTAAAGTGACATATCTGTATGAGATTAAACAAACTTCTCTGTCACGCCTCTCAAATCCTCAGTTTTTCACACATCATGCAACCAACTGAAGACATCAGCTGTACAACTATGGGCATGATATTATGATATGGTCACCCATGCCCAAGTTTTTAAAATAAAAAAACCAGCACCCAGTAGACGCCATTAAATTTTCAGTCTTATCAATAGTTGATATCGCCTTGCGGTAGTGCAAATTAGCCAAAGGAATATGGCTAAGAATGCTAACGCTGATATTACGTTATGTTTCTGGCCTGAAGATCATTTGTGGGGTACTAGGAGTCATTTCCTCCGCTCATATCGTATGTCGGCTTTCATATGCCACCGACTCTCTACTAGGCCAAAAATATAGGGTATCAGTATCCCGCCCATCGAAAAGGCATGTTCAAGTTGGCTCACTAGTCAACTGAATTGGAGATCAAGTCAAAAAAAAGTCAATTTCCTCAGATCATCCGCAGTGTGCATCATTTGCTAATTATCCGAGCCATGTTTACTCCTAGGCAACATTATAACTGCTTTCAGGCGAGGCTGAAGATCTATTCCAATTAGAATTATTTTAAACGCTCGATAAATACGAGAAATTCCGACATACGCTGTGCTTATCCGAGGGCTTATTGACGATGACCCACATGGTTTACGCTTTTATTTTAACCCTACCAGTCAGCGCTCTCCTGTCTTTTAAAATCTGCACTAAAATCATCGAAGCGTAATTATACCGACCCAGTAAGATTCATGTACGCAAGTGAACACATGTACATGTGCTGCGCAAAACTATGCTTCGCATTGTCGTGGAAAAATATCTTTACCGCAGTACTGTAGTCTGTAACCCTTTACATCTGTTTGCATGAGCGTTGAGCGTCAACTAACGAAGACACTGGTATTCGGCACTTATTCCGATTACGGTTGCGGTATGACAGACTGCGGCTGCTGCGTGATGTATAACTGTGCAGAGCATTAGAATCTTTTATTGTAACTTCCTGATTGTATCGATAGATTTGCGACGTTCTAACTGTGAGAATTTCAGGTTTCAATGGTTTATCATGTATAATACGTAAGTCGCTGCATCTCTTGGCCATTGATTGTCGCCATGTCTGTTCAATTAGAAAATATTTAGGCTCATGTTTTGTCGAACTTTAAGTAGTTGAGGCCGGACGTGACGGTCGGTGTCAAGGCCTAAGGGTTTCATCCAGAAATTATTCTCACTGTCAGTGATACAGTCTTTGAAATTCGTCTTTTTTGCCTTATAAGCACTAGCCCCATCATAAAAAGTAATACAGTGCCGGCGACCTTATAAAACAAATTTGACTTTCGTGTCAATCCCCATGTGATTTGTGACAGTTCGTGTTTACGCGTATGAAACCTATGTTTGTCGACGAATGATATCATCATTCCGCTGCTGGGTTTCAACTGTCAAATTGTTATGTAGGTGGTCAGCCAGTGACAATGACATCGGCACGATCCGAAAGATAATAAACTTGAACGCATACCTTAACAAATTTGGTGCCAAAGCAGTAATGTGTAACCGGAGCTCAAGAGTATTAGTAAAGCACTATCCCGACCTTGTCATGTAGGGGCTCGTCCTCGAGGCCATCTTCTAGCTCACCACGATGCTAGTAAAAGTATGAACCATCCGATTTTGTCGACTTTTGAACCAGTGAGAGCGGCGCATAACCTTGCATTGGAACTAGCAAAGGAGGACCCTCATGATAGGATTTCACCTTCCTCTGAAAGATTCTCAACCGATTTGGTAAATGTTTATTCAGACGCTGTCACGGCAAAAATGTGAGAAATGCTGAGTGGTCGGACCCTTAAAGCGGTTTGTGGTTCTGGAAAATGAAATGGACTTGTATGTCAGTGCTCCATGTGTTACCTACTTCCTGGGCACCATGTGAGCCCAAATATGAATATCCTAGTCTTCTTGAGGGGGCTGTTCTTCAATCTTTGATTCGCGATTCCTTCAAGAGCAAGTTGCCGCGTTCCTGGGCTTAAATTGACGGTCAACGCTCATTGGACCTGATTCCGGAGGACAACATGGCGGAGTAGGAGATCCTTCTGGAAGTCCAACGGAATGTTATATCCACGGCCTGAACAGCCAAGTATATATCGTGAAATAACTTGTACGGTGCGACAGATATAGGGGACTGGGCATAACGATGACCCACGCTTAGGAATATGTCCCCCACTTTCTTGCCAACATCCCGTAATTAATAACATTTTGCCTCACCCGAGCAGATAAAATACAAGCCTGCAGGAACGATGCTTCTATGACTGGATAATCAATTTCGTAACATTTATATTGTAGTCGCCGTTCTCGACGCTCGCGGCTCGTGTTCCTTAATCACTTAAGTAAATAAATAAACTTCTTCAACACTAGTATAATATATTTATTCGTGGAAAATATTCATGTGTTGGTTCCATAGTATGTAAGCGTGTCGATGATTTACAATGCATAATCTAAGTCGTTCCGAATGATATTTATCAGTCCATCGGAGTCCAAGATAAAGTAAGCGGAACTGTTAATTTATGGGAGCATACTTGTCTGAATGTCAATGAAGAAAGGAGTTGGGGAGAAGTAAAAGTAGCGAATAATGATAAAAGATACAAAAAAAAAAGTCCACCAGAAAATGTTGAATAACTGGGAGTCATATCCTAAGGTAATACATACTTACGATCTGGATTCTAGTTTGCGAGCTTTTACTTTGGGGAGTGTTTAGACCTGGGCCGAATCTTGTTCCTCTTTAATGACAACGGACGGGGCTTGCCTCTTAGCCTCTGATAAACACCACAGGCATTGCACAGCTGATCACCAGTCTTACTTCTTCTCCAAACTGAGGTATGATGAGTGTGGCAATGGCTGCATTCCGGTCCGACATAGTTGATGTCCGACTCGTCCGAAGTGCTCCCATCGTCATCAGCGTCGATGAGCTCCTGAGGACGAAGCTTATTTCGTTGTTGCAAGTAGAGTCCACAAGCGTTACAAAGGGGCATCATTGTAGTTGGATCTCGACGCCAGAGTGGGGTGGAAGTCGCATGACAGTGTGAGCAGCTTTTTCCGGAGTCTTTGCGGTCTTCGCTTTGCTTTCGACCATGAAACGATGACGGAGAACCCGGAGAACGGTGAAGGACGGGAGAAGGTGAAGGTGAGGGACCGGGTGAGAATCGATGGGGAAAGGCATATCCATTCAGTGGAATGCTTTGATCAGGCGGAGGTGTATAGATGGTGGACGAAGAATCCGAAGATGAATAAACTGAATCAACGAATGCTTGACCATTATACTGGGGCATTTGTGCGTTGATCTCGGTCCAGGACGAGCTTGCGTCGGCAGGTCCATATCGCTGATCGTTCAAGGGCGGCGTAGGAGTTTGTTCGATGTCCCAAGATGGCCAGTTAGATGATGGAGCGCGCATGTCGAGTGACGTTCGAGTCGAGACATTGTAAGCCGGTGATCGCGAAAATTGAGGAGAATGTACAATGTATGAGCTCGGCGAGTATTGAGGACTCATGGGTACTTGATGTCCCAAGCTGCTGGACGTTGTGACTGCACGACATTCCGAACGTTGTTCGCGGCGAGGGTATTGCGATTCTGGTTGGGCTATCCACCTTCGAGGCTGGCCACTCTCAGCATATGGTTCCATTCCGTTATACGATTGACTTGATGCTTTATGGGTGTTAGATTGTACATGGTAGCATTGGTACCGGCCTACTCACCGACGGACCAATTTCCACCATTGTTGATTCCAGCGTTACTGACATAAGGTGAAGAAGGTTCGTAACTGCACATCATATTTGAAGAAGGAATCGATTTATTGGAAGGAATATAACCAGCAGAGTGTTGTTGAGCATGTACCATCTGTTCAGGTACCAAAAGTAGGTTCTTGTTCGAGGCATCTATCTGACTCGGTTTATATAGAAGAATCCCCGAGAGATGCGAAGGTGTGCCGAAAACTGACATCAGATCCTAGGACGCAGGGGCAGATCTGTGACGTTCGATACATGTCAAAGTGAAAGAACGCGAATAACCGTCAGGGTAAGAAAGGCAGGTCAAATCGCGCTTGTACTAGTTACTTAACAAGCGCCTCGAGCCTTTGGGGCCTAGAGATCTAGCAACCGCATCTATAGCCGTCGAAAATCCCTCCATACCCCATTTTACCAGAATCCGAGTATAGGATTGATGGAGGATTTCAAAATCCATCTGCGTGCGCCCGCTTAACTATTGGGGTGGCTGGGTGAACGTAAGGAGCAATAGACCCCATGTTGCCGACGGTCTCGGAATATTGCGCTATACTAAAAACCCATGACTCGACTAAATCCCGTACCAGTTCTAAATGAGGATTCTACATAATTGCACTTGAGATTTAAACACAGAACAGACAGACTTACACACGTTGCTGTACGGTCCCGCAGCTCTGACAGAAAATATCGCCCAAAGTTATGGTTAGCCTCCAATCTTCAGAAGCTTACAATTAAGTAGACACTCGAGCTAAATCCGAGGTTCGGCTCTGTGCATCAATACTCATCAGAGGTCATCTTTTTTTCCCCTGAAAATCAAGGTTACACATAAAAAAAATTAGCTGTAGTTAAGAATTGGTTGAATTTACATACCGTTTATGTGTTTTCACGGTTTGGGCGGACGGCGCTGAAGGAATCTGTCATGGTCGGTGACCTTAAATTATTACTAAATCGTATAATTGCTAAACGGATTTGGGTTGTTTGAATATAAGAAAAGGGTGGCATGTACGCACTTACTCATGGTGTGTTCGTAAAAACTCTTTTTTGGCGGGTTTCCTTTGTCGTTTCCGGAAAAGGTTGTCCTCAAGGGATTAACTTGCCGCCTTTTGATGCGTATGCTATGCTGTACTTGGTTTTGAACCACACGTGTCTGGCAGCTGTCCAAAATCCCTCTAGCAACATATTGTTGGGGGGAGCCCATCTGCTCGGAGTCTAAACAAAAGCACCTATACCTTGAAAAGACCAGTGCACAACCTAGAAAAGCTTCCATGAACCTTTCTATTTCCCTGGTGCAAAGGCAGGGAAATCCTGGGCGTCCGATTATTTCAGGCACAAAGTTCGTGCCGACGCTTGAAGCGAGCTCTCGAGACGGAAATTGCTGAAAAGACCGCTGTCACAGAGTTACTCAACATGAATAGTTCTGCGGATTAGACATATCTGCATGTCAGGATCTCTACGTTATGTAGAAGGTGAAGTTTTTCAAGGCTTCCTTGCGCCTTTGTGCTCATACAAGAGTCGGGACTGAACGACTGCAACCGAAATGAAGGACCTCTGACCTACGGCTAAGCGACGCCTACCTGTGTCGATATTTGCAGAACTTGATGATGAGACGGTACTCAGGCCAGTGACGGAATAAGGACGCTTCTTTGTTCCCACGGGGAGCGGGGACCGGGGGAGAATGTGATGGGTTCCAACTTCCCAAATACAAAAAAGAACCCTGGAATAGTGTTTGTTGTGAACAAAAGGTTGGGGTAACTTGGGCATAATCCTAGGAGGGTTGAAACAAGTTAAAGATTGAGCAAGGATGGAAGTTTGCAATTTGCAACATATCAAGACTGTAAAGAAGAAAAAATCAAAAGCGGGAAATATCCGGCTACTTTGATAGCCGGGGCAGATGGACTGGGAACCATATCTTGAAAGATAATGGAATCAATATATGCGGGATGACCATGAGTATATCAAAGACAGTAAACATTACCATTTTTTCCGAGCTCATAAATCATAGTATCATATCTATGATAATCAAACGCTATCCTTGAAGAAGAAAGAGAAGAGCCACGCACATCATATTTTGAAACTTGCGCGTTTATCCAGGGGTCACCGCTCCAAGAATTGAAAGCCACTCGCGTTACGCGCACGGTTCCGATATTATAATTGACATTGGGCGTTTGTCACGTCAGCCTTGGTAAAGTAAGCTTGATACAGTTCGTAGCGCTCGAGGCTGCCTGGGTGTACAGTTCTGAGCCCAAGGAAAGGGTAATCTGGGTGTTCCGACGCCACTGGCGTCCAGGATCCACCTGCCATGTCTCGGGCACAGATCTCGCGCCCATTCACGAGAAGATGGTTGTAAACAGTGACCTACAAGCATCATACGTATGTCAATGGACAAAATGATAGTGGCAGATAAGATCTGCGTCAGTTTTGTGCACATGGATTGATCTTAAGAGTGGTGAACGGTGAGCCTTTGAATACCCACAGCTTGAAACGAAGAGTGTATATATCAACTTAGTCCTGGTCCCAGTTGATTCTTAGAGATTCGGGAAGTAGAAATGTTTCATATGGGGTTATACTGGTTCCAATAGGGCCTCGATGGAAAGCGAACGGACATCAATTTTTTGAGTGATATAGCATGAACGTTCGACAGGGCGCAATGTCCAAGGAATACTTGCTGATGATAAGTCATAAGCGAAAACAGTACGCGGTGCCGAAGAATAGAAACCTCACAGCTCTGATGAGATGGAATTAGATTAATGAAACGATTCCCCACCTCACGCATGTACTGTAGACCTGTGAACTAGCCCGGTAGAATTCTTCCATGATTACCTTCAGTGGATATTTCCCAAGGTAGTACAGGATAGCTCAGCTTAGAACAATCATTCCTACATAAGTCTGTTTGTCTTGATAGCGAGTCGCGGAGAAATTTGTCCGGGCTGATGTACTGGGGCGATCTATATGAGACCAAGTTAAATTTTCCATTGAATAAGCTTCGACGGACCTAGACGATAAGTGATTTAATTTTGAAGTTATTGTAAAACCCGGATGTAAGTTTAGCTTTGCTTTAAACACCTGATGTCAAGTACATCCAGGGATTGAGATCTTCATAATCCTATCAAAACATGACAGAAAGAATTACCATGTGTAACTCTTTGGTCAGCACTGGAAAGACTCTGATTGGCGCACTCACGCGGCCATTTTTTGTCCTTTCAACGAGTTAGTGTGAATGAGTGAGCAATACAAAATGAAACGCCACTCACGGACGTACCTGGCATCCATTATTATATCGGAGAACACAGTTTTGAGCTTCTCACCGTAGTTCGAGGAGCAATGCAAGCCCTTGGCATCTTCAACACATTCTGTCGGACCCAATGGTACGGTCTAGATTTTTGCAGAGCGCCAAAATAGATAGAACAGTGACCATGTTAGCGGTAACGTTTGGGCGAGAACGATGGATATATGACATAGATTTCAAGCTAGTTCATTCCTGGGCATATCTAGTCCGGAAATTGTTCAAGAAAAACGAAAAAGGTGTAATCACTTGTTAGTGGCGGTTTTGCCAGTACGGGTAACGGCGTGAACCTCGTCACAAATTAAAGGATTCACGTGCTCTGACATCAGCGCTGTGACACGTCGTTGGCCAGTCACGACGACGTCCACAACAGTCCGCAAACCGGTTACCGCAACTTTCTTTATGCTACCATACTCTTAAACCCTCTTTTTTCAAAGGCCTAAACGCAGCGTGCGCATCTCTAGTTATGTCTTTCCTTCGGCGTATCTTCAGCAAGGTGAATGCGGCGCGTATTTCCAATGCAAGGTTGATTCCATTAAACGAATTTTGCAACTAGCAAAATGAAGAAGACTACGAAACTATCCTTTCAAATCTCGCCAACGATGTTCAGAAGAGGCAGTCAAAGCTCTCCGAGATTAGGCTTCGCGAACGAAGAGCCAGCTTGACAGTAACATTGTATACGTTGGCCACTTGGGTGGCCTATGTCAGTCTGTGGTATTTGAACGTGTTGCCGGATCTTAAGGAGGGGAATTATATTGCGAACCGACGCACAGAAAGAATTTTCAAGGGTCTACCAGTTGTAATAGGTCCAATTATGTACGTCGCGCAGCTCATCGAGACTACGAGACCCTCTAATTCGCTTCATAGTATTCTCTTTATTCGCAGAATCGTACAGATTTGGTATAAGAGAAAAGAAGACGCTGAAGGTATGTTCGGACCCTTTCCTGGTTTAATGTTATCCCGTGGAACTAATATATCGCCCCAGAGAAAACGCTGAAAGAATTGATGAAGAAGCGACGTGACAAAGTTGAGGAAATAAAGAAAAAGACCAACTATTATTCTACCCGCGATCTCATACAGAAATATGATGAATCTACTCCTTCTGCTACCCCCCTTCGTCCGCGATTTCCTCAGAATCAAGGCGCGCCGTCTACCCCTCAACGTCCTATGGGATCAACTGCTGTGAATGGAAAGCCAGTAGTTCAGTCACCTGCGCCAAGCGCCAGCCTGCAGGCACACTTATCTCGTAAGTTTTGCTCTTCTAGCTTCCGCGCTGTTGATCCCCAATGACCGTTCTTGAAGCTGCCACCCCAGGATTCCCCGTAGCTCCACCGCGAAAGCAGTGGTACGATAAATTAGCGGACGCGCTGCTTGGAGAAGATGATCCGACTATCTCGTCACCGAGCTCCCGATATGCGTTGATATGCGAGAAGTGCTTTAGCCATAACGGTTTGGTTAAAGAAAGCATGTGGGAAGATGCTCGTATGTTTCCTTTCTCGTGAATTTGCCCTTCCGTGAACCAATCCTTTGTTCCCTTCTTTTGCATAGAATACCTTTGTCCCAAGTGTGGTCACTTCAACGCTTCTGCTCGTTCTAAAAAGAACCAAAGACAAAGTCTTTCGCCCATAGCCTCCGCAACACCGTCGCCCCCTCAGGCTGAAGTTTCGCTACCTCGCAGCGGGACTCACCGCCCACGTCCATCGCGAGTTTCTCCAACAACGGCAGACGGCGATCTTCCTACTGTTGACGGCGCAGAAACCACGCCTATGGATGTGGATCCGACCTCCTCCCCATGATACGCGCAGACCCTTCTTAGCTGTTTAACCAGTCGACTACTTACAGTATGGATTCTTTTGTAACCTTGAAATGTTCTAATTCACATATTAAATCGAGTGGTTGGCTAATACCATTTTTTGTAAGGCGTGTGGTCTCGACTAGAATCCTCAAATCATGCTTCTTCTAAAGTCAAAAGTTAATTTATGTAATATTTAGTTACACCGGTGTCGAACAAGTTCAACGCGCACCCAAGCATCTCCATCCTCTCTTTCCCGTCTTCCATCCATGAAGTCCAAGAAAAACGTCAGGCCAAAATCTGAAGCCGCCGCCAAAATCATCGCGGCTAATATATTCGGCGATGACGGCAACGCAAAAAAGGAGGTATGTCAAAGTTCAGTCACTCGAAAGAAATCATCGACTGACATTTTTTTTGCAGGAAAAGCATGGAAAAACGCCAGAATACATTTCCGATTTCAAAAAGCTCGATGAGATGGCAAAGCAGGCTAGACATGTGGTAGAATTATTGAAGCAGGGCTTCACAGAAGTATCAGCGCAGCACGAACTCATAAAGGCTGCGATAACGAAGGCGGCAGGGGCGGAAGCAATAGATGTGCAGGTTCGTCTTACAGGACATTTTTCTAAACTTTGTTTGTTTCTGATGATAACATTGAAAAGGTCGATACCGAAAATGACTACGAAGGAGTAGGGAACGCGATGAATAAATCTATCATGACAGACACCGACGAAGAACTGGTTTGGACCTATCCTATGGCTCGGCAACCACTACGATCTTTCTGATTACTATTGACTTAGATGAGCCGCCTCGTAAACCTGGAAGAATGTCTCTTGGTTTGTTACACCAAGTACCAGTCAGAAAAGGAGAAAAACGAGCTGTTAACCAAGGTATGCCCTGATTTACTTTCATGAACGTGTTGATTCATATCTTCTCCCGCTTTAAGTCCCAAGCAGATCTTCAACGCAAAGTGACCCTCCTCACTGCTCGGAATGAAGATCTCCGCAACAAACTCAAAAAAAATTCATCCTCCGTGGTCAAGAAACTGCCATTTATTCCGACATCGGTATGTGGCAGATGTGTACCAAGGCTACTGCCTTCTCGTCTGACCTTAATCTTGTTCTAGGTTTCCAGTTTCTATGTTTTGACGGCGCTCATGCGAAAGTTACCGAGATATCTTGATCGACCGCATTGGGGTCAACGCAAGCCTGTGTGCAGCTCTGACACCGATTTGAAGGATTACATTAAATCGGTGAGCTGGATTTTTTTCCCCTCGCACTTGGGTTAACTTTCTTGTTAGGACGATCGAACGCACAAGTATGATAAAATTGACTCATTTTCCATTCCCTTCTGATCCCTCCTTTTATGGTAGATATTCCGACAAATTTCTCTATCTTCCGGAGCGCACGGTGTGGTGCAACCAAAATGAGGATCATGCTCTCGCTTTCGGCCCCATGTACTTCTCCAACAAAAATGACCGGTCGACCAAAGGATCCACATTTGAAAATCTTTACGGCAAAACATTCCACTTATTCTTCTTAAAGGATAAAGCAATATATTACGTTGGAATATATAAAGCACTAGATATTCGCTCGATAACCCCGAACGGGGTCCCCATCAGAGACTTTAACGGTTTTGTTGTACGTTGTCGTCGTATACTCCTTAAATAACATGAAAATCTAATCATTGCCTGTTTTTTAGTCACCTCATGGCCTCGCTGAAGCGACATTAAGCCAGGCAGGAGACCCATTGACAAGGAAAGACCGATTACATCATCTCAGTCGCATGTACCAAGATGGGGTCTTAAATGCTGAGTGCATGGCACTGCACAACGTGGGCTTTGATTACGATCTTTACGAGCGGTTGTCCGAACGTTTTGAAATCGACCGTGTGATCGAAGAACCAAGACTCATCGTATCCCGACGGGACGTTTTTTATCCTGAAGCAGCGAAGCTAGAACACGAGAGTCGTCGTAACGTCAAGAGGTTGAAACTCAATTGAGCCAAACGGGCGAGTTATTTTTTCGCGTATAAACCGAATAATGAGGCTGAATATTGTGAACGTCAACAGGATTTTATGATCTTTAACTATTCAGGCTTCGGAGACTGCTCTGAATTCATACTCTATGTTTTATATACTTCTTGCTCGCGAACCATTGGTGGATGATGTAGTATATCTATATGACAACATACTAAACCTTATCCTACATCATATGTGCGTCGGCTCTTTGCTTGAACTTGAACATATTACTTTCTTGTGTACTCTAAATGCACTGGTTCCGGTTTCTTTTCATCTTCCAGCAGGTTGATGAATAAGCAGATTTAAGCTCTTCCTTCTTTTCGATGATCAGCTGAACGTTTATGTAACAGACATTTCAATTTTCTTTCGGACGCCCATCCTTCAATCAGGCATCGTACGAGCAACGCAACTGTTACAGAAACTCGATGGAATCTGTAGCCAGTGATCCCGAACTCGCCTCAGAAATGCTAGCTTTGATGAACAAGGAACTGAAAAAAACGCGTGCGCGGATTGAACAGTTGGAAGGTAGCGGTTCAAAAGCTTCGGTTAGTTGTTTTTTTCCTTCTATGTGGCCTTTTCGTGACAATATTTGGGACAGGCAAAAGATATTACCATGCTGGTAGAGCTTCAGGGACGAGCAGAAGGTGCTGAAACAGCCATGAAAATTTTGCAAGAGAACTTCGAAGCCGTTGCATCCGAAAACAATCTTTTACGAGTCGCACTTGAGGAGCTACAAGAGCGGAAAATAAAAATAAAACAAGTATGGAGGTTACGTTCAAGATATGATCCACTCGTTAATTACTACTTGGTTAGGAGGACCATAATATAAACTCGGATGTCAACACTAGTTCGAAGCATATGAAGTCCAAGGGAGTCTCCACTGATACACCTGAGGACTCGAATACACAAACGGTTTGATTTCATTTGCTACGTCAAGTTTCACCCACCTGAAATATCCGCGTAGCTTGAGCACGTTCGAAACCTTGAGGAGACCCTTGAGAAATATTACACGAAATATAAAAGTGGGAAAGAATTAAGGAAGGAACTAGCAGATGTATGGTAAATTTCGACTCGGCCTTGAATCTACTCATAAGCAGCCCATATAGGAACAGGATCGGCTCCAGAAACAGGTGGCTACTCTTGAATGCGAGGCAAGAGAACTTCGCGGGAAGGTGAGCTACTACTGCCACCGCGCCACTGAGGGGATTTATGTGGGCTAAATTATCGAGGAAAATTAGTTGGCTTTAATAAAACAGGAATCGTCAAATGATATATTACCCCCCGTGAGCTTGCCACTTCTTAGTCTTAAGCGCATTACATCTCATTTTTTTCTTGTACAGCCAGAGACTAGTAATAGTCTGCTCGAATATATGGAAAATTTGCCGACGATCTCCAAAAGACCTGGTAGACCGGCCCCAATTCTTGGCGAGGATATTGACCTTAGGGAGTACTTAGCATCTGTAAGCGCCCAATTTCGTCAGCTAAACTGTTTCTTAACTTGAATGGCTTTGCCCTTGTCTATCATAGGATCCACGCACAAACGGGTATGTCCTCAATTTACGATCCGGAGGAATTCGCGAAATAATCAAGCCTCCATAAGATATTGTGCACATATCTTATATCTTCCCGGTCTCCTGACGTGGGCGAAGGGGAGGATGCACGCTCTTGTCTGTGGACCTATGACCTTTATGAACGAGAAAGGAAACTGGGTCAAAGGATCCAAGTTCAAAAGTCTATATGGAAAGACATTTCATCTATTTCACCACCACAGAGAACACATTTTCTATGATGGGTTCTACCAGGCAATTGACTTTCGCTCAAGAAACTCCGAAGGTTTTGATAAATTCCACAATATCGTAAGTAGCCCTTATATCGAAGTTGCCTTGAGAAACAAAGAACACGCTAATACTTACATGATTAAAAGTCCTCCCAGGCCTTAGCAGAGTCAACCGTGATCGGCAGTGATTCTAGTTCCTATCGGGGCAAGCTGGCTATTCTTAGTCAACTTTACGAAGCCAAAGCTCTCAAAGTCGAATATCTGGGGCTTCAATGCATTGGTTTTGACTCTCAGCTTTACAATAGGCTATGGGAT
>Ga0247779_1000713_pt1 | contig 18431 bp, 19 predicted proteins | sample UWRJL221509R5_FD_179925 | JGI IMG/M metagenome (GOLD analysis project Ga0247779, IMG submission 179925) | Plant litter microbial communities from Arlington Agricultural Research Station in Wisconsin, United States - UWRJ-L221-509R-5 | ecosystem: Environmental > Terrestrial > Plant litter >... | reverse complement strand
CGCGACCGCGATGCCGACGACGGTAATGATCTCCGCGGGCGTCATGGGACGATGCTAGTGCGGAGACCCGCTACTGGCTCGTCCATGGTCGCCACGCCTCAGAGAGCACGCGATAACTGATCGGCAAGATCCCCGATGTTCTTGCGACTTGGCTGAGCGGCGACCCCAATACAATCGGTCTCGCTGGCTGAGGCGAGGAGGACGATGGCGGACGAGCTCGCGGACGAAATTCTTTACGGGCGCGATCACGATCACGCTCGTATCTTCATCAGCTCAAAAATGGATGGATCGCTCGATGCCGAAAGAATTCGTAGCGCCGAGGCGATAAATAGTCTCGACGCGCACAAGCCCTGGTGGTGGGAGGCGGATGCGCCGGCGGGAGTCTTGCATTCCGAGAATGAGTGCGTCAAATTCGCAGCCACTAGCGACGGTTTGATCCTTTTGATAGCCGGAGATCTCAGCCGGATCATCTACTCGGAGTACGCCGCCGCTGAGAATTCGGACGCCGAGCGGTACATCTTCATCCGCGACGAATCCGTTATCCCCGAAGGTGTCAGATCATTCATCGCTGAAAAAAGAAACACCGTCGTGACATTGAATTTCCGCAACATCGCGGAACTGGAAACGCACATTTATCAGTCTTTGAACCGAACGGCGGTGCGCGCGTTGCGTCAAGCGCAGATCGAGCGGCAAAAACGTCGGGGGGCCAAGCCATGAGCCCTCGGAGAGCGATACCTGATCTCCCGGAGGGCCTGGATGAGGGTTGGAAGAACGGGGAGAACCCCGTTGTCGAACTTGCCAGCGTCGTTGGCAGGGCACTAGTAAAAGGCACTGACGAGGCTCTAGTCCCTTTCGGTGCTCTTGGTCTCGACCTCGCTGCGGCAGGGAATGACTACATTGCGCGGCTTCTCGGGCAGGCAATGTTGATCCGACTAACCCACCCCGATCTCAATAAGGATTCGCCGTTGTCGGACTGGCTCGCGGACGGTGATGCCTATCGCGAAATGGCCGTAGCTGTGAGTTCCAACCGGAATGCCGATCCGCGCTTGCGCGCCGAAGCGCTAACACTTGTCGCGCGCGTGGCTATGAGCGAGAGCGACTACGAACTCGCCACTCGCGCTCTTGAGGGCGCCATCGATGGTTGGACACGACTCGAGCTTTGGGAGAACGTCGGGAATGCCTACATGGGTCGCGGCGCCGCCTTCGCGTATGAGGGCCGACTTAGCGATGCCGAGCGGATGGTCGCGAAGGCGACCGAAGTGTTCGAGCGTATAGGCGATTTTCGCGGCATTGCGATGGTCTCGCTCAACAACGTACAAAACGCGCTCTCGAACGGCGACCTCGCGCTCGCTGAGACGAGACTAGAGCTCTGCCGGCCTTTGGTCATGAGCCTGCGAGATGGGCACATCACGACTAGTTTTCAGTTGACCGAGGGGCTCGTTCTTATCGAGAAGGAGCAGTTTGAGGCCGCAAGGCGCTGCTTCGTAGAGGCGGCGACAAACGCTGCTAGGAGAGGCGAATCGGGACAACTCGTGGTGGCGCTCAAGAACGTCGCCAAAGTTACCTCGGAGCATGGCTCAGCGCGCCGTGCTCTCTATTGGTGGCAAAAGGCCCGCGATGCTGCGTCGGCCGCTCACGATTGGCGTGAAGAGCAATCGATCGAGCGCACTCTCGGCGTCAGTTTGGCCGACGCTGATTTGTTCGAGACAGCGGTTGAGGCGTTTCAGCGCGCCATAAGAATAAATGACGATCGTGGTGACGAACTGGGCTCCGCGCAGGCCAAAGCCGACCAGGGTGCCACGCTTCTCTCCTGGAGCGTTCATGAGCGACGTCAAGGCAACGAAGACTCTTCGGCTTCTCTCTTGATTCGTGCCGAAAGCACAATTGATGACGCCCGACTAATCCTCGAACGTTTCGGAGACTTTCACTGGGCCGAAATCACCGTACGAAACCTTCGCGGGGCCTTCGCGGGTGGCGATCATCCCGAGGTCGGTGTGGCGGCCTTCCTTAGCGCGGCAGAAGAGTTCGCGAGGGTCGATCCAAACTATTCCGCGGAGCTTTTGAGGAACGCTGCCCTCCTTCGCCTAACCGAGTCCACCGACGCGAACGTCGACGAGGCGATCACTTGGATTCTGACTGCTGCTCGCCGCGAGTTGACCACGAAGGAACAGAAGGCTTGGTCATTGGCATCCGATGCAGGACTCCTCACCGACATTTACGAGCTTCACGCCCCAGCAGTTCGACTCTTCGATGAGGCGCTGAAATATCTGAGTCGCACGGGCCAACCGACCGCGTGGGGGAACATCATGAACAGCGCTGCGCTAGCTGCTACGGCGGACGCCGATCTGACGGGCGCGAAGAGAAGACTCACTAGGGTCGCAGATTTAGCGAGGGGTTCGGAGAATCGTGTACTGCTCGCCCTTGCGCAATCCAACCTAGGTGAACTGGCAATTCGCAGGCACGAATATCTGAACGCTCGGACCCTATTTTCCGAAGCGTCCGAGCTTGCGCAACAATTGGGCGACAACGAGCAAGCTGCGAACGCGCTGGCATCAATCGCAAATGCCTGGGTCGCTGAGGGCAACGCGGTCGAGGCCGCGAACGCAGCAGCGGCGGCAGAATTACTGGCTAGAGAGTCAAGCTCGAATGACGCGTTGGCCAGAGCGAATAGCGCCCGGGCGAGCATTGCATACCTTCTGGGCGAGTTCGAAGAGGCGTATGCCTGGTGGCAAACAAGCGCACAGTTGGCTGAGCTAAGGAGCAATGGCGAGTATCACGCCTTTGCGCTGGACAGTCTCGCGAAGCTGGGCGATTGGCCGCGATTCAAACACGAACTCGACAAAGTCGCGGCTAAATCGCAGCGGGAGGGATCGCAACTTGCATTCGTGGATAAGTTGCACCTGTCCGCGTCTAGTTGGTTGGGCGGGGGGCGACCTAGAGCTGCCGGAGTCGTTCTGGCCTACATCGTTCTGCTGGGACTAGACGGAACGATAAAAGCACGCACGGAAGCAGCGAATGGAGTTGGCGGTCAGACGGCTCAGGATCGCGCCCTCTTCAACGTGACGCAGGCATTTGGTGCGGCGTACGCCTATCTTCGCGCGCTTGATCTTCCATCGAAGGACGCTACGACCCTGCGACGAGGCTACGAGTCCACCGTTCGGCGAGTCGCAAAAGACTCCGCGGATGATGTGCTCTCGTTAGTCGACGATTTCATCTCGGATGAGACCGACGACGAAACGTAGCCCCCACAAAAGACCCACAACTCAAGGATGTCGGAGTGATTTGTAGTGGGTTGTGTCGATCCTAGAACCGCGTGAAATCAGCGAAAAAGCGCTCTAAACGACCGTGTTCAGGTGTCAATTTCGAGTTCGAATCCCCCATTCTCCGCGAGCTAGCCCAAGGGCTCCACTAACCTCGGGCACCACGCCAGCCGTAACAATCGCGCATCGCCCATCACCTCACCGTAATCTGGTCAGTCGCGGCGAGATAGCTCAGTTGGTAGAGCACACGGCTCATAATCGTGCGGTCGCGGGTTCAAGTCCCGCTCTCGCTACAACCCGCTTCGGCGTCGAGTCGAATTCCCGACTCTTCGAGCCTTCTGACACACTCACGCCTCTCGACACCATGCGCAGTCACGCCACCGGGAGCTCGAAGTTCTTGCGGGAATCTACGACAACTGGCATCCTGTTAGGTTGCCCAGCCGAGGTCATCCGGTCTCGTGAGGTCAACGCGCCAATTGCGCCGAACCCCTAACGAGAGAAAGACCTCCCACGATGCGTGCGCTGCACCCCATCACCCCGGCACAACTGCCCGAAGTACTCCTTCGAGTTGCCCTCGCGCGCCCGGTGCACCTCTGGGGGGCTCCGGGTATTGGAAAGTCGACGATGGTCGAACGTTTCGCTCGCGAGCTCAACATGGACTGCGTCACCATGCTCGCGACGCAACTTGCGCCGGAAGATGTCGCTGGCATCCCTCAGCTTGTCACCCGCGGCGATGGAGTCACGTTCTCTCGTTTCGCTCCCCCGGAGATGCTCGTCCGTACCGAGCCGTTCGTGCTCTTTCTCGACGAGCTCAACGGCGCGAGGCCCGAGGTACAGAAGTCTCTGTATTCACTCGTGCTCACCGGCCGCGTTGGCGACTACCAGCTGCCTGAGGGCAGTGTCGTCATCGCTGCCGGAAACCGAGCAACGGACCAGGCTGCAATCAAGCCGATGCCTGCACCGCTGATCAACCGCTTCGTGCACGTGCACCTGCGCTCGTCCGTCAACGACTGGCTTGCCTGGGCGACCGGCGCCCAGATCAACTCGCTCGTTGTCGAATACATCGCGGTCCGCCCGGATCACTTGCACGTTGAGCCGCCCAAGACCGAGGAGGCATTTTCGACGCCACGGTCCTGGCACGCACTTGCTGACGCGCTCGACTCGTGGGGCGAGGGCAACCTCGACTCCGACATCGTCGCGATGCTCGCCTCGGGCTGCGTCACGGCATCCCACGCGGCCTCGTTTACGGCGTGGTTCAAGATGCGCGAGCGCGCCTACGACCTCGACGCAATCATCAAGGGCGAACTGCGGTGGCCAGCGGATGTCGCCGATCGTGATCTTCTCCACTTCCACGCAATGTCTCTACGAGCTCGACTTGTGAAAGATCTTCCCGCCGACCCCAAGCGAGCACCAGCGAAGGCCCGAGAATTTGCGGTCCGCTCGAAAGACCTGCTCGTTGAGCTCGCCGACATCTCCCTCGAGATCGCGCAACTCGTCGTAGCGCCCGACGAAACAGGAGCACCGGTGTTTCCCTCCTGGTTCCTGGTGGAACTGGTACGCGACATTCCGCGACTGGCAGATAAGCGCGCGGGCTCCTGATGGCTGGTCGGGGGCGAGCGAAAGCACCTAAGAATCCCGCGGCCGAGGCGGTGGCCGCGGGTTGGGCTCTGGCGTGCTCGCACCCCATGTTCGCGTATATCGCGGATTCGATGGGCATCTACCGCCGACCCTCGAATTTGCCATCCGACGGATGGGCGCGAGTCGATTCAGCAAACGGGTCTGTCGAGGTTCATCCCACCCGGCTCGCGGATCCGAACGAGTGGGCGTGGGTATTCGCCCACCTCATGCTCCACCTCGGTTTCGGCCACACGCATCCGCTCAAGTCATGGGTTGACGTTCCGGCTTCGATTGCATCGGATGTCGCCGTTGATCGATTCCAACAGACCATGAAATTCGGGCGCAGCCCCCTGATCCTTCCGGTGAACCTTCCCTCGGGGCGCGAAGAATCCCTCGCCGAACTGTGGCGTTCTGGCACGATCCCGCCCGAACTCTTCGGTTGCGGTGTCGCCGGATCTGCGAACTGCGTCACGCGCGGGACCGTCAATAGCTGGCGTGGAGAAATTGACTGGGAGCGAAGGTTTGCCTTAGGGCTTACCAACGCGGTCGCCGCCGCGGTGGATGTCGCGGGCGGAGCTCGGTCGAGCCTCCTCGATCCATCAGCGAAACTCAAACCCTGGGACCGCGCTCGCAAGTGGTTCCTCTCGGCCTATCCTTTGCTCGGCGCGACCATGGCCACGCTCACGATCGTCGCCGACGCCGATCTGGCCCGCGGATGGGACATCCCGATCGCTGCGGTCGATCCGACTGCTGGTGAGTTGTACGTGAATCCACTCGCGCAGTACTCAGAACGCGAGTGGCGGTTCATCCTCGCTCACGAGGCGCTCCACGCCGCGCTCGCTCATCACGCCCGCGCGGGCGGTCGTGACGCCTACCTTTTCAACCTCGCCACCGACTTCGTCATCAACGGGTGGCTCGTGGAAATGGGTATCGGCGAGATGCCCGACGGCCTTCTCTTCGACCCGCAATTCAAAGGACAGTCGAGCGAGGAGGTCTACGACCGAATTGCGACGGACGCTCGCCGGTATCGGAAGCTCGCGACGCTCCGGGGGCGCGACAAGCCAGACATCCTTGCCAATGGGGGTCGGGTGACTTCGACCGGCGCTGGTGTCGATCTCGACGAGCTGCTTCGGCGTTCGCTGGGCACGGGTCTCGACCTTCACTTGAGCCAGGGCCGCGGCACGCTCCCCGCAGCACTCGTTTCCGAGATTCGTGCACTGGCCCAGCCTCCGCTGCGCTGGGATGTTGAACTCGCTCGATGGTTTGAAGAGATGTTCCCTGCCCTCGAGCCAACCCAGACGTACTCACGGCCGTCACGTCGCCAGTCCGCGACGCCGGACATTCCGCGGCCAGGATGGTTCACGCCCGAAGTTCCGGTCGATGTGCGGACGTTTGGCGTCGTGCTCGATACGTCGCTTTCGATGAACGCAACGCTGCTCGGCAAGGCACTCGGAGCAATCGCCTCGTACGCACGGATGCACGATGTTCCCGCGGTAAGAGTTGTTTACTGCGATGCGGTCGCGTACGACGCTGGATACCTCGACGTTGATGACATCGCTGGCCGAGTACAGGTACGCGGCCGAGGCGGGACGATCCTTCAGCCCGGCGTGGACTTGATTGAGCGCGCGGAGGACTTTCCGCCGGACGGCCCGATCCTCGTGATCACCGATGGCCAGTGCGACGTGTTGCGCATCCGTCGATCTCACGCATTTCTCACCCCTGCGGGTGCGACTTTGCCATTTCGCGCCAAGGGCCCGGTCTTTAGGTTCGAGTAGCCCTGAAAACGTTGATTTTCGGGGGTTTTCGCGATTCGCTGGGCAGAATCACCTTCAAATCACCCTCGTTTGTCGGGAATCGGCATTCGGGTGGAAGTATGAGCCTGTGCCGACACCTCCATCCATCAGGTCCTCGGACGGCAGTGTGAGTCAGGGCGATATGGTCAACGGCGTTGACGCTCCCGCATTGCAGCTCGAGGGCGCTGACCTCACATCCATCAGGATCGACTCTCGGACGCATCTCACGTTTGGGGCGACGGAGGTCACGATTGAGACGCCCTTCCGCATCACCGCTGATGGTCAGACGTACGAGCTGGACCCGGGGGCGCAATCTGGGCTTGGACCCCTGCTAGTGATATATCCGGATACATTGCTGTCCGCGGGCATCGACACGCAGCTGACTCTGCGGCTGGAGTTCACCGGCGGCCAGATGCTCGAGGTGCGTGAGGACCCGTCGTTCGAATCGTGGGAGATCAGGGGCCCGGATTCACGACTCATTGTGTGCCCACCTGCTGGCGGCGGCGGCCTGGCCGTGTGGCATTGACAGCCAAAGCTAAAGGTTGACACTCACCGCTTTCGCTCGCGCAGCGCCATGATCAGCCGAAACTGAACCCAAAGAGATCGAGATGACACTCGTTGTCCCCTCCATCACCCCACCAGGCGACAACTACTGTCAACTCGACGAGCCCTGAACGCTCACCCAATCGCCGTTACCACCGCGGTCACCGTCACCCCGACGCCGCTCCACGCGCGCGACACCCTTACTGCCCCGATCGATACCCCGGGTGCACATCCCGGTCGAGGCCCCTCGCGTCGCCGAGTTTGAGGAGCAGCGCGTACAGCTGGTCGCGATCGTCGGCGCTGAGGCCTTCGGCCAGTTCCGCCTCCTGGGCTTCCGCGGCCGTTCTCAGATTCGCAAGCAGGTCGCGCCCCGAGTCCGTCACCTGCAAGACCTGGCTGCGCCGATCGGTAGCGCTTCGCTCGCGGATGATGAGGCCCGCCGTTTCGAGGGAGTCGACGAGTGCGACGACCCGGCTCTGGGCGACGCCCAGCTTCTCCGCAAGCTCACGCTGGTTCATCCCGCCCTGGCGTCCGAGGATTCGCATCACCCCGGCTTCTGGCGGGGTGATGCCGAGTTCTCGGGTCCTGGCCGCGAAGTTCTCCGCGGCAAGCGCGCCGAGCTGGGTGAGCAGAAAACCGATTCGCGCGGGGCGCCTCGCTGTGGACATGAGCCAACGATAGAGCATTGACTTAATGATTCATACAGTGAATCATTCTGGACATGACGGAAATCGAAACCGCACGACGACACCGACCGGATGGCCCGAACCCCGGCGTTCTGGCAATCGTGAGCCTTGCGCTGACCATCGCATCCGTGCTCGTGCCTCCCCTGTTCGCCGCGGGAGCCTTCTTCCCGTCGCCGCTCGGATCCACGGACGCGGTGAATCACTACCTTTCAGGTCATCGTGATGCCGTCACAGCGACCGGATTCCTCGCGTTCGCGGCATCCGTTCCGCTGGGCATCTATGCCGCGACCACCTATGCGCGACTCCTGCGGCTGGGAGTTCGCGTGCCAGGGCCGAACATCGCATACTTCGGAGGGATCGCGGCATCCGTTCTGCTGTCGATCTCCGGGCTCCTGACCTGGGCGATCGGCCAGCCGGTCACGGGCCAGTCCCCCGCCCTGCTCCACACCCTCGACTACATCGTCTACGCGCTCGGCGGCGTTGGATTCGTTGGCGGTCTCGGGCTCCTCGTTGCAGGAATCGCCGTGCCGACCCTGATCCTGCGCCTCGCGCCACGCTGGCTGGCCTGGGTCGGTCTCGTTCTGGCCGCGCTCAGCGAACTCTCGTTCCTCGCGCTGGTGCTGCCGCCGCTGACCTTCCTGCTGCCGATCGGTCGGTTCCTCGGCCTGGCCTGGCTGCTGGCAATTGGATTCCTCCTGCCACGCAACCGACACGACGTACCGGGACGCGAGTCGAAATGAAAACCGCGAAACGAATCAGCGCCCTCCGCGCCAACGCCTTCGCCGCGCTCGTCGGCCTCCTCATCGAGTTCGTGCTCGGAACGACGCTCTATGGACAGGTGCCGAAGGATGCCAAGGGCCGCGGCATCTTCGGCTCGTTCGGCGAGGTTGTCATCACCGGTCCGGTCCTCCTCATCCTGCACGCCGTCGTCGGCACCCTCGTCGTCGTTAGCGCCGTGACCGCCGTCATCCGTGCTGTCCGTCTCCGCGATCCCGCGTTCATCACGATCACCGCCGTCGCGCTTCTGGCGGTCGTCATGGCCTGGTTCGGTGGATCCTCATTCGCGAACACGCTCGCGCCCGGCGCCGCGAAGGCGATGGAATGGTCGACCGCGGTTGCCCTCCTGCTCTACGCGATCGTCCTCCTCGTCCGCGGGCCCCGGGATGCCGCGGTCTCTCCCTGATTGAGGGAGCCGTCGAGTCTGATCTGCGGGCTGAGATCTAAACTGCCGCCGCGTGCGCCAGGATGCTTTCGGCCGTCTCCGCGATGGTGTCGGCGATCGGCCGGGGGCGCCATCCCAGAACCCGCTCCGCCTTCTCACTCGTGGCGGGGAAGTTGTGGCCAAGCTGCGGCCGCAGTGCGCGCAGCTGTGGATTGAACGCCCCGAGCGCCCGGGCAAGGATGACCGGCATCTCGCGAGTCGGCACCTTCGCGGCTCGAGCACCGAGACGATCGCGCAGGATCCTTGCGACCTCGACGACGCGGAGGCTCCGGCCCGCAATCGCGATGAATCGCTCACCCGCTGCGGCCGGGTGGGTCATGGCGAGAAGGTGGAGATCCGCGACATCCCGTACGTCCACCCATCCGGTACCGAAGGGCGGGCAGACCGGGAAGGCGCCGCCCAGCAGTCCCTTGATGGTGCGCAGCGACGGTGGATCGTCGTTGCCGAGCGTCGGACCGAGCACCGCGGTCGGGTTGATGACGGCGAGTTCAAGCCCGCCCCCTTCGGTGCTGATGAATTCCCAGGCCGCGCGCTCCGCCAGCGTCTTGGACTTCTGGTACGGCGCGATGTCCGCGGTGACGTCGGTCCAGTCCTCCTCCGTGAAGGGCCGCGTCTCCTTCTTGTGCCCGTACACGACGGCACCGGATGCGCTCGTCAGGACGACTCGCTTGACGCCGGCATCCCGTGAAGCGCGCAATACCCGCAGCACGCCGTCGCGAGCGGCAGCAACCATTTCACTTTCGTCCACCGGTCCATTGCGCAGCGTCGGGGATGCAACGTGCAGCACGTAGTCCATGCCGCTGACGGCTTCCGCCCAGCCCCCGTCGGCCTGAAGGTCTGCGGCGACGACCGTCAGCCGATCGTCGCCGAAAGTGATGCCGCCGTGGAGCCCGGCACGAAGCTCGGGCTCACGGCCGAGATTGCGTACGGTCGTGCGCACGTCGTGGCCGGCCTCGAGCAGCTGGAGGATGCACCAGCTCGCGATGAAGCCGGACCCTCCGGTGACTAATACCTGTGACATGGTCTTCGCTTTCGTGACATTCCGATTGGCGGGAACCCGTCGATCGGAGATACGTTATGTGGAGAACTCTCCGAATAGCAACGGTAACGGAGAACTCTCCGTTTATCAAGGAGGTCCGCTCGATGGTCCGTTCGGATGCGCGCGAGAACCGAGACCGCATACTCGCGGTGGCTCGGCATGCCCTCGACATTTCAGGCGAGGTATCCCTGAACCAGATCGCTCACGATGCCGGAGTCGGGCCAGGCACGTTGTACCGGCATTTCCCCAATCGCGAAGCCCTGGTGATCGCCGTCTATCGACAGGAGATCGAAGACCTGGTCGACGCGACACCGCAATTGGTGGGAGATCTCACGCCCATCGAGGCTCTCCGAAAGTGGACGCGCGAGCTTGTGCGACACATGCGGATTAAACACGGACTCGGTGACGCGCTCAGCCCAAGTGCCGCGCAGGCCGTCGGCGAGGAGTCATACGGCCCCGTCATCCGGGCGATCACCACGATCCTGGATGCCGGCAAAGCCGATGGAAGCATCCGCGAAGATGCCGACCCCGCCGACTTCCTCTTCCTCACCGGCGCGCTCTGGCGAGCGGGCGACGCCAACGATGACCGACCGGAACGGATGCTCAGCCTGATCCTCGATGGACTGAGGGCAGGGCAGGGCACCAGGCGAGTGATTCGGTAGAGCAGCTTCGGGATTACGCTGCCCCTGTGAGTGAGATCGAGCCGCACGGGCGTCCGAAGAAGGAAGTCGCGCGCGGGCACATCCCTCAAGTCGTGGTGCCCGTGCCGATCGAGGAGGTGCGCGAGTTCACGCGCGACGCGATCAAGGGCACGAGCCTCCTCAATCCATACGTGCAGTTGGCCGAGGGCTGGGCTCTGTTTGAGCCGCGAGTGCGCTTCACCCCTGTGGATGCCGCCCACACGCGCATCGAACTGGACGTGGCTGGGAAAGTGCGCGGCATTGAGACGCTGCTCTTCGTTCAGCGCAGGGGCGAGATCGATCGCTTCTTCGTCGCGATCCAGGACGAACTGGATCGTCGCGAACGGTGGCGACCGAAGCCGCCATCCGGTCGTACGCCAATCGAAGGTGCCGACTGATCTGACGGCGCAACGAGGGGTTTCGACAGGCTCAACCGGCAACTCCTCGCTCAACCGGCGACTCCTGGCTCAACCGGCAACTCCTGGCTCAATCGGCAGGAAGCGGCTCAACCGGCAACTCCTCGCTCAACCGGCAGGAAGCGGCTCAACTTGCGGACACCTATCGGGAGGCGACGAGACGACCGCTTCCGTCGAACTGGAGCCAGTGACCGCTCGAGACGACCTCGGGGGCGTCCGCCGCATCCCGCACCAGCAGGGCCGAGTCGTCGTCGATGAAGTAGACGGGAGCGCCGAGACGGGTGGCGTTTGCTGCCGCCCACTCATCGGTCTGTTCCGGGAAGTAGGGCGCGCCCAGGTGCGGCAACAGCGCCCAGTCGAAGAGCGGAACCGCCGCCGCGACGGACTCCAGCTGCAGCATCTCGACCTCGGCGTGATCCTCGAAAGCCTCGACCACGTCGGCGTGCAGCCGCGAGAAGATCATCGATCCGGCGCTGAGCCCCAGGTAGACCTTCTCATCGAGGAGTTCTCGCAGCAGCGGCGCGAACCCGGTTGCCGTCCAGGCGTGAGCGAGCCAGTGGTTGCTGCCGCCGTAACAGAAGATGACGTCGACCGACCTGAGGCGCGACTCGATCACGGAGTGCGGCCCGCCGAAGAGCGACATGAGGTCGAATTCTTTCCAACCGAGCGAGTGCAGCTCCCCGAGATGCGTGAGCGTCTGCGTGTTGTCTCCCGCAAAGGGAAGGATCGCGTCGATGACGACGGCAACGCTCGACTCCGCGAATGGCTTATCGAGCAAACTGGAGAGTGAGTCGCGGATGACGTCGTTGCGTGTTCCGTTGGATGTCAGCAGCATGCGCATGGCTTCATCCTCGCAAAATGCGGAGTCGTGCGGCAGTCACTCAGCCGATCTTGCGAGCGATCCAGTTTTGCCAGCGCACCAATACGCGAGGCGGGGCAACATGCCGCCGGTTCACACGGCCATGGTGTGACGCCACATTGTGCGGGCGCTTGTCATGCTCGTGCCGACCGTGATCCCCCGCAGCCTGTTGCGCCTCGTGCTCCGGCACACCAGGCATGAGGTGCGTGGCGTCGTGGAGGGCGGATGTGACCTTGTTCATGATTTCCTCTTTCTCTTACGGTGTTAGAGAGTTATGCTTTTCTAACACCGTAAGAGAGAAATTGCAAGGAGCTCGCGTGGCGCTGGACAGGCAGCAAGTAATCGATGCGGCCGTGCAGTTGCTCGACGCCGATGGCCTCGATTCCCTGAGCCTGCGAACCCTCGCCAGCCGCCTCGGCGTGCAGGCGCCAACGCTCTACTGGCATATCGGCAGCAAGTCCGAGCTGCTGGATGCGCTCGCGGACGCCATCATGGACGAAGCGATCCTTGCTGTTCCCGCTCCCGCCCAGGACGAGAATTGGGCCGACTGGTTTCTCCGCTCCCTCACCGAACTGCGTGGGGCGCTCCTTAGGCATCGGGACGGTGCCAGGACCGTCTCAGACGCTCGATTGTCGCTGCGCCGGGGAGACTTCTCCGAGCTCGCGATGACGACCCTCGTCGGCCGCGGAGTCGAGCTCCATCGAGCAAGGCTGACCGTGCTTGCCGGAGAGCGCTTCACGGTCGGCTACGTGCTCGAGGAACAGGCGCCAACGGATGCAACGCAGCAACCGCCAAGCGTCGATGAGCTCCAGGCTCGTTTCCCCACGACCGTTCGTGCGATCGGCGAGTACTTTGCCGCGGATCGCACCGCCGACGACCTGTTCGAGGACATCGTCCGCGTGATCCTGGCGAGCCCATAACGACCCTCTCGCGCGTGAAGGATCCCGGCTAGGCCGCGACAGTCAATCCCCCGGGCTCACGGCATGGGTGCTAGAAAGAAGTGGTGTCAGTCACCGATCCCGACCAGATTGTTCCCGCCGAACTGGTAACCGCGGAGTTCATCCTGAGGCCGATCACGGCCAGCGACGCCGAGCAGGACCATGCCGCGCTCATGGAGACCCGCGAGCACCTTCGGCTGTGGGAGCAGTCGAGCTGGCCGGAAGACGATTTCACAGTCGACGCGAACCGCGAAGACCTCGAGGGCCTGGAGAAACGCCACGCCGAGGGTCGCGCATTCACCTACACGGTGGTCGAGCCGGACGGCGTCGAATGCCTGGGATGCGTATACGTCTTTCCGACCAGCGCGTCGTTTCTCGCGAAGTCCACCGTGACCGCAAGAGGCGACGACGCCTGGGAGGATGTCGGCGCCGTCGTCTATTTCTGGGCCCGCCTCAGCCGCATGAACACCGGCATGGATGAGCGCCTTCTCGCGGCACTGCGCGACTGGTTTCGTGACGAGTGGAAGATCGAGAAGACCGTCTACGTCACCAATGAGCAGTTCACCCAGCAGCTGGGCGTGATCGAGCGCACCGACCTCAGGCTGAAGTTCGAGCTCGTCGAACCGGACAAGCCCGGGCGTTACCTCGTCTTCGGCTAGCCGGCCGTTCGGCCCGGGGCCGCCGGCCTTCGACCCGCGGCCGCGTGACGACTTACAACCACATCCGGGCGAGCCGGTCCGCGAGCATCCTCCCCTGGTCGTAGCCGGCACGGGCCGCGGGTGGACGGGCGGCCAGGTTCATCATGTTGTCTCCGAATGCGGCGAGCGCGGCGGCATCCGGGAAGACGGTCTCGACCCTGCTCCCACCCGCGCGGAGTTCGTCGACCTGCACCGCGAGGTGCATGCCCCATTCGAGCGGATGCCGCGATCTGCCGCCGAAAGGCGACAGCACGAGCACCCGCTCATACCCCGCCGCGAGATCGGCATTCTCGTTGCGTCGATAGCCACCGTCGATGTAGAGGTCGTCGCCTATTCGGTATGGGGTGCCGCTTGAGGTGCTGGCCGCGACGGCATCGACCAGGTCGACGCCACTCGATCGGTCGAACACGACGGGCTCGCCGGTGCGGGCATCGACCGCGGTGATGCGCACCAGCTGCTCCGGCCAGCGCTCGCTGGGCAGTCGGCTGGCGGTGATCGCCCGCCATCGCGCGTGCTGGGTGCCATCCGATTCGGCGTCCAGTTCGAGCGCTGCCGCAGCCATCCGTCTGCGCATGTCTGCCGCATCGGACGCCGAGGCGATGATCTTGTTTGTGCGCTCCAGGTGATTGATCACTGGGGCGACGGGTGCGCGGCCGGCCTGGGGCGTGACGGGCCCGGGCCGCGGCTGTGGCGCCGCATCGAGGATGGCTGCGAGCAGATCGCCCGGCGCAGCGGAGATGATCTGGGCCGCAGCCGTCGCCCCAGCCGATGTGCCGACGATCAGGTCGGCGGATGTCGCGTCCAGTCCCGCGTCGAAGAGCCCGGCGATGACGCCGATCTCCCACGCGTTGCCAGCGGATCCCCCGCCGTGGAGCACGAGCGCTCGACGTGTGACGTGTGGGGTTGAGGAAGGTGTGTTCATGGAAGTTGCCTTTCGCACGTTGCGTGGAAGGGCGCTCCCGGCGACGACTAGCTCAGTCGCGCGATCGTGCGCTGCAGGGAGCACCCATTTCGGATACTGCGTACATGGGTTTCACCTCCTGCTGGTTGAGCGGTCGTGCGGAACGCTATCACGAGCAGGGGCTGAGCTGGTGCCGTTCGGGGGCCGTCCTCGTAGCCTTGACAGATGAGCCGTGAAGCCGAGGAGCTCAACAGGAGGCTGCTCCGCGTCGAGCGCTCGATGTTCCTGCTCCGCGAGACCAGCCGCACGGTGACCGAGATCTGCGATGACGTGGGGTTCACCAGCGTCGGAACCTTCAGTCGGACGTTTCGCGCAATCGTCGGACAATCACCGAGCGCTTACAGGAATGACCACGGCCCGATCATTACGCCCCCCTGCGTTCAACTCGCAGCCATGCGTCCACGATCTGGCGCCACAGACTGACCCCGAGACCGACGCACAACAGCACGTTTGGATAAGCATCCGGGGGCAGCGGCTTCATAGGATCGTCGCATATCGCGGAAAGAAGCAGCCTGGCCCGCCTCTCCACGACGCGCGAACGGCCGAAGTCATCCGAGAACTGATCACAAAGGGGGCAATGGGCGGCGGACTTGTCTTTGTCGCCGACGACGTGCGCGCGCTGTACGACACGCTTCGCGAGCGAGGCGTCACCGACTTCACCCAGGAGCCCACCGAGCACTTCTACGGAACCGACATGGGAGTGCGGGACCCCTTCGGTAACGCCATCCGCATCCTGCAGCAAGGGTGACCGGGAGCCGGTTCCGCACGCGAACGGCGTAGCGCGAGCTACCGGGTCGGCTCGCGCACGGGAAGGCCCGCGGCCAGGTATGCCGCGTCGATGACCTCCATATTGGCGATCGCATCCGCCGTTCCGGTGACGAGCGGCGCGCCATCCAGCACGGCCAGCAGCTCACGCAGTTGGAAGTTGTAGCTCGGCTCATTCGTGAGTTCTTCCACTCGGTCGCCGTTTCCGCCGGTGACTCGAACGCTGTTGCCGCGTTGCGGAATCCAGGGACTCGTGACCTCGAGCACCCCGTTTTCACCGACGATTCGGGCGGAGTGATCTTCGGCCCCTCCCATCATCGCGACACGAACCATGCCGGGGATGCCGCCAGGGAACTCCAGCTCGATGTCCATCGCGCCATCCACGTTGGGTTCGCCCTCGACGGCGCGAGCACCGAGCACCCGGGGCTCCGCGCCCATCGCGTGACGCAGCAGGTGCACCGGATAGCAGCCGAGATCCATGAGCGCGCCGCCGGCGAGAGGCCAGCTCCAACGGATGTCGTCGTGAGGAGCACCGGCAGTGATGAACGTTCCCTCGACCGACGAGATCGCACCGAGTTCGCCGGACGCGAGGATCTCCATCGTGCGCAGCATCAGTGGGTGGTACCGATAGTGGAACGCCTCCATCACGACGCGATCCGAGTCGGCGACGACCGCCGCAACTTCGCGAGCCTCTGCGGCGTTCGCGGTGAACGGCTTCTCCGCCAGCACGTGCTTTCCGGCGCGGACCGCGGCGATGGTCCATCGACCGTGCAGTCCGTTGGGTGTCGGGTTGTAGACGAGATCGATGTCCGGGTCGGCCACGAGCGCCTCGTAGCTGTCGTGCACGCGCGGAATGCCGTGTTCGGTCGCGTACGCCTCGGCCCGGTCGCGATCGCGCCCGGCCACGGCGACCACCTCTGCCCCGCCGACGGCACGCGCCGGCCGGATGATCGCGTTGGGCGCGATGCCCGCCGCCCCGAGGATTCCGATACGTAGCGTGTCTGCCACAGGTGCTCCCTTGCTCGACATCCAGCCTATGGTCCGCCGATGTTCCGTACCCACTCGTGAGGGGCGGCGAATGGCCCTTCCCAGGTCGTTTCTAGGGCGACAGGCCGCCCCTCAGCGGAAATGACGAGAGCACTTCGAGGTACGCGGCGGCAGGGAGCGTCGCCGGGATGGCGCGGTAAGCGCATTCCGGTACGGTGAAGGGATGACGACAACACTCATCGTGTCGGGCGGCGGCGACTTCACCGACCCGTGGCATCCGTTCGAGGCGACATCAGAGCTGCTCCGCGATCTGCTGGCCGACGAGGGCCACGAGGCCACCGTGACCACCGAGGTGATCCGCACGCTCACCGCCCTGGGCGACACCGCCGACGCCGATCTTCCGGAACTCGTTGTCATCAACGCCGGCAACGCCGAGCGGCCGACGGCCGGTGACGACGACGCGATCGCCGGTCTCGAGCGATATCTCGCCACGGGTCGTCCGCTCCTCGTGATGCACGTCGCGACCACGGCCTTTCCTGAGGTTGACGCCTGGGAAGAGATCGTCGGCGGGCGCTGGGTTCGCGGCACGACGATGCATCCGGACTGGGATCACGGCACGGTGCACGTAGCGACCGACGCGCATCCGATCGTCGCCGGCATCCACGACTTCGCGATCTGGGACGAGCGCTACAGCTACCTGCGGGTCGGCGCCGGGATCGTGCCCCTCGCGACCCAGGAACACGACGGGATCGAGCATCCGATCCTGTGGGCGAAGCACTACGGCGGCGCCCGAGTGGTCTACGACGCGCTTGGTCACGAACCGCGCTCGTATGAATCCGAGCCGCACCGCCAGATCCTCCGCAACGCCGCCGCCTGGCTCACCCGGTAGCTCGCGACTTGCAGGTTTGCGCTCTCATTTCGGCGGAATGGGAGCGGGAACGTGCAACTCGGCGTCCGGGAAAGCGCGCGGGGCGGGCGGGGCGAGTGGGGACTGCGGTCAGGACAGAGAGAGCCCAGCCAGGGTCACGAGGCAGCAGCGGGCCCGGCGAGGATCGCGTCCTGCCAGGTGCTGCGGTCGAGGGGCACCGTGTCGATCGCGTCCCAGAGGGCGGTGGGGATGTCGACATCCACCAGGTCCTCGGTGGCGCGCAGATCGTCGACCGTGCGCATCCCGATGATCGTCGAGGTGATGCGCTCGTCCCGCAACGACCAGTGCAGCGCCGCCGCGACGAGCGGAACGCCAAAGTCCGCGCAGATGCGGCCGATCTCGTTCGCGGCCGCCATGAGCGCCGGGCGCGCCTGGTCGTAGGCGTACCAGCCCGGCACGACGGGCCAGCGCGTCAACAGGCCTCCCCCGTACGGCGACGCGTTGAAGACGCCGAGCCCACGAGCGGATGCCATGGTGAGCAGGTCGCTCGCCGTTCTGTCGACGAGTGTGTAGCGGTTGTGCGTGATGAGGGCCTCGAACAGGCCGGTCTCCACGTACCTTGCCAGCATTCCGACCGGTCCGCCGGAGATGCCGAGATGCCCGATCAGGCCCTCGTCTCGTGCGGCGACGAGCGCGGCAACCGGTCCGTCGTCGGCCATCGAGGCATCCCAGGTCGTGTTCTCCGGGTCATGCAGGTAGACCATCGGCAGGGTGTCGAGGCCGAGTCGCTCGAGGCTCTCCTCGAGAGATCGCCGCATCCTCGCGCCCGAGAAGTCACCGCTTTCCATGTCGCGATCGGCCTTCGTCTGCAGCAGGAAGCCGTCCGGCACTCCGCCGCGCTCCTTCAGCGCGATGCCGATGCGACGCTCGCTCTCGCCCAGTCCGTAGTTGTTCGACGTGTCGAGGCAGCCCACGACCTCGCTCGAAAAGAGGGCGGATGCGAGCGCCAACGAGTCGGCGACGGGAACGTCCGAACCCTGCTCGAGCGCCTTCCAGGTGCCGGATCCGGCCGAAACGGGCGTGACGGAAAGACCCGTGC
>Ga0247779_1000712_pt1 | contig 18441 bp, 27 predicted proteins | sample UWRJL221509R5_FD_179925 | JGI IMG/M metagenome (GOLD analysis project Ga0247779, IMG submission 179925) | Plant litter microbial communities from Arlington Agricultural Research Station in Wisconsin, United States - UWRJ-L221-509R-5 | ecosystem: Environmental > Terrestrial > Plant litter >... | reverse complement strand
ACCTCTGTCTTTGAATAGCCTCCAAGTATCCTTGGCTGCTGGAATATACGCTTTACCATACAGGGCTAGGGGAAGGCAAACTGTCAAAAAAAACAATCGAGGATTGCGATGGAAGTCGCTTACCGATCTCAATGTATGCATATCTATTGAAATACTCGACAAGATTTTCAATGATACCAATAAAGCAGGCAGCACAGCACGCGAGGCATGCTTCGATAGCTACGGATGAACATGTTTGGTAAGAGACCACTCAAGAAAATAAAGAACAGGTTTCAACTGACGATGTCCATCAGCATTAGCATTTTGTTGAGCGGCATTGAGGATCAGTTTAATGAGCTCCAGAATAGTGACAATCAATGAGCCAAATGCTATTGAACCCAGAGAAAGTGTAGATGCACGCCCAAATGCGGAGAGGGTGGGATGCTTGGGCTGACAAGATTAATGTTAGAAATATGAGAAGCATTCCAGCTGTCGTCCGATCGAACGTACCATTTCTCCAAGATCACGAGGACCGAAATAATACCATGATCCATAGGGACCTCCAGCGAGGGTAGCCAATGCAACATTTCCAGTAACTTGTGATGTCCATAGGAAAGAGAAGGTCTCGAAGAAAATCAAACCCGCAACTTTGCCACTTGAGCAGCTTGATCCGTTCTCACATGCTGGAAGACAAAATGAGAATAAGGAGAATAACTTGCATTGAAACCACTTACACGGACTTCCTGGAGTCCACTTGGAATACGTTGCAATAACGGTGAACGTATACCATCTGTTCAAGATGTCAGAAGAAAAGCAGGGTCGATGAAACTAAGGTCCACACAAACACTGATAGAGCTGCTTGAACGAACAAAGCAGCAAACGCCACAGCGTAGACACTGGTATGATGCTTGGAAACGTCCATGACAACTTGAAGAAGTAAGGAAGCCAAGGGTATACGCGATCTAAAGCCAAAGTAGGACATAATAGAAAGAACAGCTATTATGGTGAAAATAATGGCGCCAGCTAAAGAGAAAATATCAATGCGCAAGCAACAGACAAAAACATTCGTAAAACGCACACCAGTACTTGGTGATCCAGTAATAGACACAGATACCACTGTAAATACGATAAGCACTAGTTTTCCTGTTGCTAATCGTAAGACTTACATATTCAGCGCAATGCTGAGAACCAGAGTTATATGCATGATCGTTTTCGTGAATATTCGTGTCAACATCAGATACGCCACCGACAACAACACCGCAGCTGCAGCGACAAGGAGAAGAAGGTACACTGTACTCCTGCGCGCATATTAGGGCAGTAACATGGATCAGACGCATAGTGGATCGCACCTATTCAGAGTTACAGCAGTACCAGAATGCCCGCCATCTTTACCCAGTCCGCCGCCCAGTCCGCCTTGTGATATCCAGGTATGAAGTGCTGTTCCCGACAATGCAGCATAGCCAAGCAGCTGGAAGTAGGTTAGAAATGCATAGGAAGCAGCCACAGTTTTCCGGATGAACTTGCCTGGAGGACAAAGAATATGAGGAAAACGGGATCATTTATGGTCTTTTTGGGTTTGAAGCGCCCGCCTTCATATGGGTCTTTGACGTCGCCTGAGCCTCGATAAAGAGGTTGATTTGGTGGAACATAATATGGGTCTGCATAGTTTGCAGTAGGACCAGGATTTGGTTGATACATCGGTGCCAGCCGTTGTGTACTAGTGTGGTTAAGTAAGAAGAATGCCCTGCCTCATTGCAACAGTGGTTTCATTTATTTATTTATGCCAGCCATCAAAGAACAAACAGGACATATGAAGCGATGGCGCCCAAGGGAATTTTTCCCTCCGAAGATCCCGAGACCGCCTGCTAAATCTTAACAAATGGTCCAAAATGATACTTATTGATAAGTACAATACAAATCATTATCAAGCCCTACAGTATATAACAGCACAGAAACGAGAAAAAAACAGAGCTACTTGGCATGTTTGAATTTAACAACGACGACAGTGACATTGTCCGTGGTATGGTGAGAAAGAGCATGAGTCAAAAGAGCAGCGCTGGCCTCCTGGGCGTCTTCGATATCATGTATCAAATCGACGGCACCTTGATCTCCAATGACGTCCCACAGCTAAACCGGATCTTCAGTACTTACACTAAAGAAGGGCGTAACACGTAAAAACTTACCCCATCGCAGGCCAGTATTAGAAATTCATCGTCTTCGCACAGCTCGGTTTCCGTGGTATATGGTGATCCGACAACAAATTCCTTCATCGAGGAATCTCCAAGACTTCTTGTCACAGCGAGTACCCCGTTGACACGACCGCTCATAACAAATCCACCCGCATCCATGATGCGTTTAGCTTCTTGCTTATCTGTCCCTTTATGGTCGTAGGTAAGGCGAACCGCTCTACCGGAGCGCGAAAGGACGCCTCGCGCGTCGCCAGCATTGGCACTGTATAGTACATATCTTGCACTAGCAGGAGGAATGATCACCGTGACGCCTTCGTTAGTGTGTTTACTAGTTTCGGAAGGTGCTTCCGCAGGGGGTGATGACGTCTTGCTCGACCCTCCTCCACCGAGGCTGCGCAGGGCCTTCTTTATACGGCTGGTACTCGACGATTTATCCTTCTTAGGGGTATTACCGACACTCTCTGTGCTGCTTTCCACAGGGCTGTGGCCCGAAACGTTATTACCGGCAACAGCAGCAGCACTGGTGTCGGAACTAGGTGATGCAGGACGGCTCACAAATGACTGATGACCTTTTGTGTCTTCTACACGTAAGAATGCAGTGACTGCGGTGCATCCTGAGTGTATCTTGCCGTCGGACTCCTCGCACATTAGCGAAAGGGTTTCGTCGACGGCATGGAAAGTCTGGTTGAGAATGTCTGGTATTGAAGCCTCGGGTGTGGTGTGGAGAGCATCGAGCAAATACTGGACGGATCGTTATATTGGCGCTTTGCGAACATAGGAACTATTAAATGACATTACCTCATGAAAGTGGGACCCGCACCACTCTGCGGCATGTTTTCCAGCATGGCCATCGAATACAGCGAAGAAACCCTGACCGCGTATCGCGTCAAAATCAACGACAAAAGAGTGGGCATCCTCCATGGTCCTTCTGTTACCCTTATCTTCTGAGACTCCGACCTGGTAGGTAGGGTGATTAACCGAGTGGCGATTAAGGACCTGCGGATATGACATATGAACGGGAAAGCAATAAATGAAATTACAGAGTGCATACGCCATTTGTTTCGAGATCAGCAGCGGTTATTGACTTTGAACGGGCATTGGGAGAGTCAGAAAAGCGAGGAGGCATAGTTGTCATAGTCAGAGATTGTATGAATTGGCGGAGTCCGGCTAATGAGGATATTTATTCCAAATCCGGAGTTAGCCGAGCGCGACTCTTTCTCTTCTCCATTCCACTTGTGCATGTCTCAGCAATCCACCGCTGCAAAGCCTTCGCTCCAGGGCGTTAGAATCAAAGCAAGAAAGGGTGCTGTAAAGGCACAGGCAAAACACGAACCAGCAGGTACCTTTTTTTCTGTTTCTCTGTCCTTCGTTTTCCTCACAATCTTGTAGTATTCAGAGATCAACTCTACAAACATCTCGAAACCGTACAGCCTGGCGATTTCGATTCCTTCGCTACTAAATTAGTACAAGCAGGATCTACTCTTGAATTTCTCAAGTATGCCGATGCTCTTTTCGAGATCATCCTCGTCGGTGGCCTTCTCCAGCCAGGTGGCAGTTTCGTCGACGATGGTGCACCCATGTCCCCCTTTACCATCTTCAATTCAAAAGAACCTGTGGAGGTGGAGGACATAAAGAAGTACATTGAAGTTATCAATAAACTTGTCAGACGGTACGTTTCTTGCCTACCTTTTTCTGTCCCTTTTTCGAGTGATCGCGCGCATAAATTTTCCAGATACAAATACTTACAGAAGCCCTTGGAAGAATCCGCTCTTCCCGGTCTCTTGCAATACATTCATCGCTGGGAACCTGCCCAGAAGGATAAACTCGCTACCGCGATTGGTCTTTTGATGTCGCAAGGTCTTGCGAACGCATCTTGCCTGCAGAGCTTGGCCAAAGACCATCTGGTTAAAAATGGTCAGTTTTCTCTCCAAAATCACCTTCTACTGATGCATATATTCACCCTTTTCTTTCCTAGACGTTGGCATAAATGTCCTTACAATTGTTTTCAGAGCATATCTTGTCGATCAATCCATGGATCACTTATCGGCCGCTTTGAAACGCGGAGGGATCAAGGACCTTTTGGCCTTCTTTCCTCCAAATAGGCGTGAATCCAGGCACTTAGATGAGCATTTTAGAAGTGCGGGACTTCCTCAGGTCGCGGAGTGGTGGGCAAAGAAACAGTATGCTGTCGTCAAAGAGAGTATCATCAAAGCTCTGTCCGAAATGCAAGACCAAGAAGACTCTCCAGAGCAGGCAAGTGTCATACAAGTTTCTGTTTATCCCCATCGTTAGCTTATCACAATGTTCTCCCCTGTAGGTCATCACTGCCATCAAGGCTCGTCAAGAGGAATCGCCCATCCCAGACACTGAACTGGTTCAGTGCATTTGGCAAGGTCTACTTGGTTCAGTCGATTGGAGTACCAGACCTGATCAAATTGAGGGTCTTGCACTTCGTGAAGTCACTGTGAGTACAATCTTTTCACTTCTTAACCCACTAAAGCCACACCTATTTCAGAAATTTGCCCCTATCTTGGAGCCTTTCTGTGAATCTGGCAAGACCCAGATTGCTCTTATCAACGCAGTACAAGTCTACTGCTACGAAGATACCCGTATTATCAAGACCTTCCCTCAGATCCTCAAGGCATAACATTTTAATTTTGTGATATGATCCACACTTACCCAGAACAACAGGTTTTGTATAACAGAGATTGTCTTTCCGACCAGGCCATTATCTATTGGTTCCAAAAAGGCTCAAAGCCACAAGGTCGTCAACACTTCCTCAAAGCAACGGAACCATTGGTCAAGGCGAGTCATTGTTCAATGTCCGTGTAAATCAGATGGTCTAATCAACACTGTTGCAGTTTTTGCAAGAACAAGAAAGCAGCGAGGATGAAGACGAGTAAAAATTTACATAGAGAATTTGTTTTCGTTCAACGTTATCATGTTATCGCCCACTTTTAATCACCTCAAAGGACAGTAATACATCAACAAAACAAAAAATAACAGGACGGAATAAAAAGAGTAAAAGATACAAGAAATATAGGGATTGAGGAAAGTCAGGAGTCGGAATGTGATTACCAGGCTTCAGGCATAGGGGTGAAGTCGCCTGTCCAGCCATTTTTGCCCGCCATTTGCAGGAAGATGCCGTCAGACCCATTGACAGGAAGACCGAGATCAGCCAAGCTCTGTAGGGGTTCTTAATTTCAGAAACTGCCTCGCCAGAGTAGACATATTGGAACAAACAAACCTGCTCTTGCAACCACACTGGGATAGCAGAGGGACTGAAAATTCCCCTATCATTCGGCCATACAAATCCAAGTTCTTCCATTGTAAAAGGTGCAGGCATCGCGGGATCTTGGACTTGGAAAGTGGGAGAAATAATCATGTTCTCTGCGAAAGGTGGAGGAGGCATTGGAGTGTTGACACCGCTACGCAGCCCGACTTTGCGCCGCAGATTGGCCAACATAATCCGAAGAGTCAAGGCGTACCTGCAACGTTTGTGAACACACAAATTATGAGGTATGTCCGATTATTAATATCTACCTTTCAGCAGCAACATCTGAGAGAAGTTGGGCCAGCTGCTCCACTTGAGCCGTAATGGCTCCCAGGTCAAGTTCCGTAGGGAATAAATTAGCCATTTTGAGCAAAAATAGTCCAGAAAATGCCGCCGTAACAAGACTGTCGTGAACAGCATAACGGAGAGCAGCTCTAGGCAAAAAAAAGGTATGGATCTAAACAAATGCAAATAGGATTTTTTTGATGATATACTCATACCTGTACTCAGCAGAGTTGAGGAAAATAGCAAGGCAATTGGAAGCTGCATCCTTTGCTTGGAAAGCGAGCTCCCGCTGGTCGAATGGCATTTTGTCCCAAGCCACCCCGCGAAGGGCAACGCAGACAAGCCAGAGTTTTGCATAGTGCAGCTCACCCGCTAACACTTTACGAAGCAAGGAATCTTGGTCCATAGTGCGTCCTGAATCTCCCAGTTAGCATACCGCAGTATACAGGGTTATTCTTGGACTAACGATGCAACTCATCGCAACCCGACCACCAGTCGTCTAAAGCTTCATTTGCACGCCGAATCAGGGATAGAGCGTTGCTGTTCACCTGACCATTCAGCGGCGCAAGGAAATCGTAAATTTGTGCTGTCAAATGTTGGTGAATCCAAAATAAGATTCGCTGCGGAGAAATACTCACTTTTATGGGCGATTAATTCAACAAGAGAGATTAGGCGGACATCAGTCGGGGATGCCATCGGATGTGATAATAGCACCCTGCAATGTCGAATAGTATTTTCGTCTCTCAAAACTATCGGACGACCTGTACCAAGGCTCATTCTAGTTCAATAGGCAGATCAACACTTGCTAATTATAATTACAACAGTCGTCAAAACTCACTGATGGTCAAACCAATATAAGCAAAGCCAGATGCGAGCCGATACCACTGGAATGATGTAGATCTGTCAATTACATATCTATTGAATAAACAAAACGATCATGTCATTTACCTAGATTGCGTTCCTCTTCTTCTGTCCTCTGCTTACCACTGTCATCAACCAGCTTTTCCAATGCACGGTGAAGGCCGAGATCCAGAGCCATTCGCATTGCATGTCCACTAGGAAGCCAACCGTTGGTACTCCAAGCAGCTAGCAGCAACATTCCTGAGAAGTTGTCAAAGTTTTGTTACCTGATGGTCAGAGGAAATCAGTCACCTTGCACCGCCTCTTTCCTTACAACAGGGCCGAAAAGGGACGAACGGGCGATTCCTTGAGCCTCTTCAAGGCATTTGTAGAATGTAGGACTGAGTGGGCCATTGCCGCTACGAATCTTCCCAGCTACTGCTAGGATAGCGTCGAAGGTCCAAGGCGACCTTTCCATCAAGCTTTCATAGGTATCATATGAAGGATCGAAAAGCGGAATAAAGAGATGGCATCCTGCAAAAAAGCTACAAGTACAAGTGAACAGAGAGATGGCTAAAAGGATGGGTAAATCTACATGTTGAACAGCTCTCGAGCTTCCGAATCGGTAACCAAACCCTATCAAATCCAAATTTAAAATAATCCAGAAGAATAAGCAAGTGAATTCACCTTCTCGACAACGTGAGGGAAAGCGTTCCTGGGAGTGGGTTCCGCCCTCTTTCGCTTCTTCACTCTGCAAAAGTTGCTAAGAACGCTAAAATAAAAAATAGACGGCCATGTCATACCTTGGCGCATCAGCTGAAGGAGCTGCTGCTGCTTCTGCGGCAGCATTAGCAAGACCTTGCAACGCTTCGATGGGTGCATTGAGAGATGCCCTTGGTAGAGTATCTTCCGATTCGTCATCAGACGATGCAGCAGTGCTTGGCACTATACCGTAGTTGGCGTACTTATGAGGCTATTAAGACAGGTGGTTAACAAGAATGTTATTTTGGGTTATTGAAATATCTCTTACTGGTGGAGCAAAACCCGGAAGAGGAGGGAAAGCCCTGCGGTCGGAGGGGCCGGGGACATTGTCAAATCCATTGCGATGCTGAGGCGGTAAACCGGACCCGTCGCGGTGTGGTTCCATGTAGAGACCAGGATGAGGTGGGGGCATTCCAGAGACGCTGTGGGGTTGCGGCTGTACCGCCGAAAGAATTCGATCCAAAGAAGATTGCATGCCAATCATTTGGCTCTGCATCACCTTAATGACAGAAGAACATCGGTACGCTAAACATTGCATCGAAAACTTGGCAAGAACATACCAAATACTGGCCTTCGAGCCTTGCGAGACGTCTGGGCGCCATCAGCTTAAGATAAACAGCAAGAAACGCGTGAAAGAAGGAAAACCCACTCAATACCGGCACCAGCCAAACCCTGCACATTTTTCTTCTCTGGCTTTTCGAAAATACAGGGCGTCCCACTCGCTTGACAACGACGACAGGGAGCCTAACAGTGAGCAAAGCCGGGCCGGGAACGGGGGGACGGGCCTCAGTGAGCTGAACGGATCGTTGGAACCGATGGATACAAAAGATCGTACCTCGCCTTCACATCTGTTTTTCCCCTTCCTGCAGGAGGTGCAGGCCCGAGCGCCTCTCTTGGGAATATGAGCGGACTGTTGTTGGCTTGGACTGTCTGCAGTGTTGGAAGCCGCCATTGAGGGTATCCCGCTTGCTTTTCGCTTTTTGGACGCAGTCTCTGAACTATTCGATACAGAGGCAGAGGGGCTATGGGACATAATCGCCTGTTGGTGGACAAAGAAAGAGAGTAGATATAATTTGTGAACAGTGCACTGTGGCGGGAAGAGACTCCGAACATCTCCGGAGATTTAACTTGCATGCACGTGTCACACTGTCACTTGACGTTGTTCCTTTCTCATGTACTCCCATCTTCTTTCAAGATCCATGTAGTCTGTTTTATTTATGTTTTTTGTTTCTATTTTATTCGTTATTGTCGCTGTCCTTGAGGGGTGAGCAACTGTCTCTGTACGTTGAGATGATGAGTATCTCTTACTTGGCACGTGTTGTTTTTTCTTTTTCCTCTTTCACCCATGCACTCCCAAGCAAAATCTCAGGAACCTCATATTAAAGGCCATTCTCGTGTCTTGAAAGTCTGTCATTGGTGTCTCAAAAAGCAAGATCCAATTCAGAAACCTTTTCAAGCCTGTGGGCGTTGCAAAGAGGTGCCTTCTTCCATTTTGTATCTCCTTTGCTCATCTAATATCCCATGTCTTTCACTGAAGGTCATCTATTGCGTATGCTTCGTTATTCTCTCTGTTAAACAATTCACCCCATCTTATATGGCTAAATATGGTCTAACACAGAGTAAAGAATGTCAGGCCGCAAGTTGGCCGCTTCACAAGGTACACAGATTTCCTTTGACGCTCTTATCGTCATCAAATGAACTGTCGGCTCCTACAAATATAGGTACCGTGTAAAGTCAGTGTAGATACAAAGGCCGCCGCTTCCGAAAATCCTGGGGCCGCCTCTACTATCGCGGTATTTAAGAAATGGTGAGAAAAATGTTATACATTCTTCAGACATCTGGTTTCATGCTTCTCGTCACCCCTCTACAGGCACTCCTTGCATCTCGGTTCTCTGCGCCATGCTGCCATTTGTGCACTTGACTTGGGGCATAAGCCAGATGCTGTCGATGAGAACGTCGTTTTCATAGAAGTAAGGCTCAAACCGGACCATAAAAATTTGGCTCCAAAGAAGAAATACACGCCTGTGGGTGGCTTTACTTTGACTCTGGTAGAAACTAGGGAAATGCTCAGTTAGTCGTCCATTCGGAACATATCTTCATATGAGATTCACACTATTTGGTGCAGGTGCTATAGGCGGGAATTCCATCGTTGATAGTTTCAAGGACGCCAACGTCCACATGAAAAATAAGGGTGGTCTAGGCGTGACTTCCATCCTTTTACAAGCGGGAGATGTGGTTGATTTTGTGAAGATTGTTCTCCCATCTCCCGCAGTCACAAAGCATCAACAAGAAGAGGATAACTGGGGTGAAGAATGGGTTAGTTTTTCTCAACTCTCAATGAAAGTTGATTCTAACAGCCCATTATGATAGCTGGAAAGATTACGTGTTGCAGTAGAATTCGATTAACGCACTAATATTGTACAGACTTTTTATGTTAAGGTTGATTAATTTTACTACTTTCCACGGGCAATCATTCGAGATCTTCGTAATCCTCTCCTATACCGAGATATTGTCGGACATCTTCGACCCCGACACCTGTTTGTCTCGTAAAATATCCCAGGATCACTCCATAATTATCTGCGCCACTCGAAAACATGGATTTTATGTTTTACGCAAGAAAGAAAGGTCGTACCAGTCCAACGGTAAGTTGCTTCTTTAGCAAGGAAGGCCGCCCGTTTCACTTCTTCAACTCTGGCAGGATTGGAATCGCCGTATGCATTGAGCTCCGTCTCCAGAATAGAAAGTTCTTTTTTCAGGTCATTCAGCTTCTTCAATGCTTTAGATCGGACATCCTGCAAAAAAGGGTTCGACGGAGATGACTGGAAGTCATTCTGTTGGAAAACGTACAGAATCGATTCGCTCACGCCGTTCCACTTCTATTGCTGTCTTGGTTTCGACTATCTGGGATTGAAGATTACCGCGGATGTCTGTGACTGCATCCAGTCGGGTTTGAACCTATCGCAAATGTTATGGAACATGATATTTGCATTGGGTGCACTGATAGGTACGAACTAGTACGCCATGCTGGGATGGGAAACTCCAGAAAACTAGGCTTGTTCTGAGCTTTGAAGAGTGTCTATATGCTCAATGGACGTACAATTCGACGCTCCAATTTTATCTGCTTGCACCAAGCCATCATCAACTAACGTCTGTAGGACATCTTTGACTGACTGTGAAACTTTCAAAAGCCAACTCAGTTGCATATGCATCTCAAGATAGGGTATATGCACCTATGCCCTTGAGCTTTGGTCCTAGTTTCTCTAGCTCTTTCAGCTGCAACGTAGTGAGTTTATACTTAGTAGAAGAACGTATCATACGCAAACTCGCCTGGTAGAAGTCTTTCTTGATAAAGAGGAAAGGATGATAAAAAGGATGATAAAAGAAAATGGAATTTCCTACTGTTTCATGAAATATTTCCAGTAATTTGACGCGTTTCTCATCTGCAGAAAGTCCTCTCGGAGCCTGTAAAGAATAATAAACAGAAAACGGGTCTATTTAAGAAGAAAACACTTGCCATTTTCTTTGTATTGGATGATATGCAAATGTGGTGCCACTGAAAAACGCGCGCGCGTCTGTCTCGTGCACATGGCCTGAGGGGTGATAGCTTTTAATTGCCGGTTGAACGCCGAGCACTGGATCCTTCTTTGGTTTTGTCTTGTAGTCCTCTATAACGTTTCCTCATTTACGTGAGCTTGGAGTTGCTTGTTTCTTTCGTGTCCGCCCGCCGAATAATTTAGCACCCTTTTATGTATCTCTAGGAGGCCGTGCTGTCAAGGTGATTATTAAGCCAGAGTTTAGTGGCAAAAGGGTCGTCCCATCTGGCAGGAGTATATAACTTCTCATGGATTTCTAAATGTTCTTTCTTCCTGCTCCCAACACACGAACGACACAATTGCTATGTCAGTACTGGACTTCTATTGTCAGGCGGTTCTCCTTTTTTTGGCTTGCTTTTGCTTAGCATATGCTCGTATCGCTCGAGCGATATCATATTCAGGTGGTGTCCCGCGGATTGGTAAATCTGGGGTCCTCGGATACATCCAGACTGCAATGAGATGGACCTTAGACAGTGAAACTGTCATATTAGAAGGAAGAAAAGCGTTTCCTGGGAAAGCTTTTGTGATCCCAACGTTGGTAAATACATCAATTCCAGCATGCTGTAGTAACAGTCTGACTAGTTTCTCAGTCGGGATTGTGTTTCCTTTTACCTCCGGAATTTCTGGAGCGTGTGCGAGCAGGTCCTGATACTAAAGTGACCTCTCATGTTTTTTGTTTGAGGGTGACATGCTAATTAATTATGGAGTTCAACGAAATGATGGCGGTGAACGAGGACCTTCAATTACCGTACACTATGGATGAACATCAGCTATCGACTCCATATCAAGCCAGAGTCCTGCGAACAGATGTTAACCGTGCTTTACCGTCATATGTTTCGGAAATTTTGGATGAATCTATTCTCGCAATGGATGAACTTTTTAGTTCGAAGAACTTGGGTGAGCGTCTTTCATTGAGTAGGCAAGTAACTATTAATTTTTTCCCCAGAGTCTAGCGGGCTTGACGTCTTTGATTCTATGACACATCTTATTGCCAGGATAAGCAACCGAGTTATACTCGGTACAGAACTTTGTCGCAATAAGCAGTTTCTCCATGTGGTAGTAAAATTCGCAGAAACTACACCGCTCATGGCTCCTTTTATTCAGTGGAGTCCTCTAATCTTACGTCCGTGAGTAGTTGTATCTTTCTTGCAGGTTTCACATATGACTTACGTTCACCCCGTATAGGGTGGTGTATCGCATTCTTGCATCAATTTTGGGAGGGAAAAAGGCACCCTTAAAATTCATCTTACCTTTTCTAAATCGCCGCATACACGAGCTTCAAACAGGGGAAGCAAAATCTGTAGGTACAAGTCGTGGACTGGTGACCCCTTGCGTCGCTTAAATGTTTCTTGCATTCAAGAATCTGGTATCAGACTACATTATCCAGAGCGCGCTGCCTCAAGAACCAGTCACAGGAATTGCGGTCCGGCTTTTAAATATCGAATTTGGCAGCATACACACTTCGTAACTGTCTTGCCTTCTTCGGTAGCGTCTCTTCTTTGACAAAAATATTTAGGTCAATTTTTATAACGCAAACGCTCTTTGAAATTGCACTATTACCGCTGGAAGACATTGAAAGCATGCGTACTGAAATCAATCAAGCTTTGGAATCGGAAGGGGGTTGGTGCAAGGGCGCGTTGGATAAATTATACAAGGTGGACTCAGCTCTACGTGAGATAGGGAGATTTTATGGACTCATGCACTGTGAGTGCATCAGTCATCAAACATATACTATATAACCTCACACCTCTTCAGTCGCTTTACCTCGTGTCGCACTTGAAGTCTGCGATTTGGGCGACGGGACTTACGTTCCCTCAAACTCTAAAGTTGCGATTGACATGAAGGCAATACATTTTGACCCTCATGTCTATCCAGATCCTCATAAGTGTGACCTTTTCCGCTTCTCCAAGTTGCGGAGTAAAGAGGGTGCAGAATCATCGAAATATGGCTTTACAACAGTTGATTCGCATGTAAGTATTTTTTCCCATCCTTAAGATTAGATATCTAATCGAACACATAGTATCTTCCTTTCGGAGCCGGTGCGTTACCACAGTAAATATTCCTATTATTATTACTATTATTAAAATTGGAGAATGCGTTCACAGGGCGCCATGCATGCGCTGGTAGACAATTTGCTTCCGTGAGTGCCACTCTGCTCTGGATATGACTTTTATGCTCATAAGCAATTTATCACCGATTAGATGGAATTGAAAATTATGCTGGCCCACATTCTTCTTCATTACGACGTTCGCTATCCACCTCAAATAACAGAACGACCGAAGAATATCATTTTCAATGGCGCCATTGTTCCTGATACCAAGGCTAAACTGCTTTTTACGCGCAGGAATGCTAATTCAACTCGATAGTAGACTATTTTTGCGGATTACCTACCTAATCGCAGCATGTTGGCCTGTCTAGCTTTCAGTTTCAAGGGTGAATTATTCCTTAAAAAAGGAAAGATGTGAGAAGTATTAGAACCAGAATATATGATGGGATGCGATTGTCGAAAACTAACTAAATGCAACGTCAAGGAGAGGTGTTAAATTACAATCAAAAGAATGGATACCAGGTTATGTACATGTCCATCGGCAATATTCAAGGCGGTAACAAATGAAACCGTGATAAGGCGTGGATTGGAAAGAATCCGAATGAGATGTTAGAGAGGGATCGATCTACGCCGTTAGGGTGTTAATGTTATCGTAAAAGATCCAAGCGTTGGTCATTTGAAGGGTATCGATATGCAACAAAGTCAGCGTCTTGTTGTACCAATTCTTCGAGAGCTTTCCGAGAGTTAACGGACATTCGCGTATTGGGGTGTGGTTGGCCGAAACTAAATGTACTATGTCGCGACGTAGATGTGGCGTAGCCAGTAGTGGTCAAATCGTCTTGGCCGTCGTAAGTATAACCCATGGATGGGAACTGATGGCCAGTATTTTCTTGCGTCAACCCCTCGCGCTTATCGTTTTTCTTTCCCAGAAGTGACGATAAGCCGAACTTGCTCTTTCGTTTTGATGGAGTTTGCAAAGTTGTGGGCTGATTTTCTCGGGTATATTCAAACTTTCCTAGCGATCGTCGCGATATACCAAATTCATCGTAACGAGGTCCAAAAGAGCGGCTTGAGTCAAAGCCGATGGGCTTGCTCGAAGGCATAGTGTGCAAACTGATATTTGGTCGGGAAGAAGTGCCGCCAAAGGATTGCCGCCTGGTGTCGCCTGACCTGAATGGCGCTTGTGGAGGTAGGAATTCATGGGCTGGACTTGACCCTGGAGGCAATGCACGGGCGTCGTATGTATAGACCGTACGTGGCCTAAGATCAGACGGAAGTATGCGAGCTGGTTGTTCGCCAGGCGGGAGTGGTGGTAACGATTTATCTCTAGAAAGAGGTACAGGTTGAGTAAGTGTTGGATTATTAAGCTGGCTGGAGGTCGTAGCAAGAACAGGCGGTGACGAAATATTTGTGCTCATTGTGCGACCTAGTTCCAATTCTGAAGGATTTGAGTGACTTGTCGACTTCTGAGTGATGCCATTCGTTTTGCCAGAAACATCTTCTAGTCCAGCCTTTTGTTCATTTAACTCTGTATCGTTGGGATGGCGTGCATCTGCTATGTCTACGTCAACACCAGATGTGCGCAATGAGGCTGGGGACGGTAATATGCTGGACGGAGCAGTAGGCGGAGACATACCAGGGGAAGATACTCCGAATTTCGGAGAAATGATTGACGGTAATGAGGGGGTAGACGCATGGCGAGCGCCGGACGAGTGTAGATCGGCGGGACCACGACTGACAAGGTAGGATAGGGGAGGGGGAGGAGCCAGAGGAAGGTCATCTTCATTATGATTTGCTTGATTTGCTGAATCTCGTCGGCGAGCATCGTCGTTCTTCCCAGTAACGATTCGCCATATCTTGGCCAAGCCTCCCTTCTTCTTCTTGCTTTTGTCTTCCTGAAAGACTTGAGACAGGTTGACATCTTCAAGTTCGATAGGGGGCCAAATTTGACTTCGGCGCGGAGTGTTCAAATCAATAGGTGAAGATGTCAGTGGATGAGGTCCATGGGCTTCACGTTGTAGAGCAACACTATTATGATAAGACGTTAGATTTCATCTTTGATAAAATAGAGGCCTATCCACATACTGCATATCAACCATGCTCCCAGACATGCCTGAAGGAGCGAGGCTGTCCTGACTCCTCCATCCGGCACTCAAGTTCTTCATGCCGAAAAATCTTGTCCTGCGGGGAGAGGCTGATCCCAAACTGTGAACGTCCGAGAAAGACGCCTGAGAATAAGCACGAGGAAGTTCAGGTCTATCGAGGGGTGCTGTGAGGACACTCGTTGGACGAGCGGAACTCGACTGAGAGTACCTTGAATATGGTTTCAAGCCAGAATCGGTGAAGGCTCCATTACTCTGTGCTGATATGATAGAAGTTACATCCATCATTGAGCTCTTGGAAGACTTCCGAGCACGTTTTTCTTCTCTCTTCTTGCGTTCACGGGCTTCCTTCTCCTCTTTACGTACATCGACGTGTTCAACGATCATACCATTTTCCAACAACGTAATCTCTCGAGATTGAGACCGTACGTGGCTTTGAGGTTGACTTGGGGTATTTGGGGATAAAGGAGGTTTAATGCGTACCCCTCCTAGATCATCAGCCGGTGACGAACTGTTACCCATGTCATAAGCGGATCGACGTAGTTGAGAGTATGTATCGCGCATTCTACTATCAAGTTGTTTTGCTTCTTGCATTGCACGAGCATGTGCCATAGCTTCTGCTTCAAGAAGCTTTCGTTGCGACTTGACATATGTATTAAGAGTCTGTTGCCTGGAAGCAGGTTCCCTAGGATTCTGAAATACAATATTAGATCGTCCGCAGGATCACTCATAACTTGTTAGAGCTATAGGGTTACGCACGATGCTCAGCCAAAGTTTGACGTTTTGTTCCGTCAGACGACCGCCTTTTATCTTCGGCCTGGAGGAATTATCAATGACCATTCCTGCGGCTTCGTCCTCTAATTCTCTTTCTCTCAATTCTTCAAACAGAGCATCACTTGCCCTTTCCCATACACCAGGAGATGTAACATCAACGTCTGCCATGTCCTGATCGCGCATTGCACATTCTACGCAGACTTCTTCCTGAGGAGGTGCTATAGGAGTATACACCGTCTGTATTGGATTAGGCGCGTGTTGTTGGGTGACATATGTTGGTTGTTGTGCAAAGGCTCGGTGATTTGGGGAAACTGGGGGGTTATAGGCAGGGGAAGCCGATAATGGCATCATGGATGGGAGTTGCGATCCTGGAGAAGAAATTGAATCAGGTGAGGTGGCGGGTAGTATCGAAGGAGCCCGAGTATTACTGAAGGGTATGGGCGATGTGCGCTCTTGCGAGGAGGTTGCGCGTGGTGGCTGCTGGATACCTGGCTGACCGCGACTGGCGGTGGCGTCCTGAACGGGTCCCATCATTGATGATTTAGCTTCGTTCGTTCCTCTAGACACAGGACGTTGTCCATTATCATCTAAACTATATCGTTCCACGACACGACGAGAGACACCCGGTGGCAGCGCATATGAAAGCGAGCTACGGGGCTGTTCTTGAGATTGCTCTGCATTGGATGATATGGCTTCTTGGCGTGACGAGGGCCGCTGCATATATTGAGATTCAGTCTGACTTCGCTGTTCAGCCGCCAGCTTATTCCACGAAGAGGATAACCTCGAAGAATCGTAATTCGCTCGTGAAGATGGGCCGTCTGGGTGGTTAGTATTTTCCCAAGAAGGGCTTGTAGCCGCTGTCGGCGACTTCGAGCGAGTTGAGATAGTTGGATAACGGTTGTCCCCGAAGTCGTAGTCGTTTATGATGGTACGTGGATAAAGAACATTGGAACCTGTGTCGTTTCGCAAAGGATGGAGAGCAGCAGCCATGAAGGAAGGGAGAGAGGGCCGTTTAAAAGTCGTGAACGTGGATATGAATGATTAACGGCACAGCTGAATATAGGCTGAAGATATTGCAGGTAAGCTGGGCGCTGAAGAGGACGATGAGCAGACAGGAAGTCAGCTCGCTGCTGGTTGGACGAGCCAATGCTGTGAGTGCTGACGGTAAGCCTGACTGACTTAGAGTGATTTCAGAACCCTATTCTTCGGAACATGCCGCAACCGGGCCATCCTCGCATATTTCAGCATGTAATCACATAAAAATTCAAGATAATTTCTAGTACTCTATTTACTCTCATTGTAAATGTATGTACACGAAAAACGACAGTATTTTACTTGCGATACCTGCGTGTCGTTCGTTAATTAGATTGATATTGAGCATGTGTTGCATTTCTGTGTACTTACCAGAGAACACCTTGCCGGCTTCTGCGCATCTTCCGTTGCAACTGGAGCATCCCGTAGAGGAGTGCTTCAGCTGTCGGAGGGCAGCCAGGCACATAAATATCGACGGGGACAATGCCTTAATGTAACAAAATCAATGACCATAAACCCAATGAAGAAATTCAAACGTACGATCGCATCCACGAACAACCGAGTATGAGTAGTGGTAATAACCACCTCCGTTGGCACAAGAACCCATGGAAATTACCCAACCTAGCCGGTTAACTATCAATAATCGGAATGCGGATGATTGAAAAGTTGACGTACGGGGTTCTGGCATTTGATCATAGACTTTTCGCAAGGCTGGTGCCATTTTGTTGGTTAGAGTGCCAGCGACAATCATGATATCGCTCTGTCGAGGACTCGCTCGGAAAACAACACCCAGCCTGTCCTGATCATAGCGAGCAGCAGCCATGTGCATCATCTCTACGGCGCAGCAGGCCAAACCTAATGGAATATAATGAGCCTACGACACGCTGTATACAATTGAACAGCCTGACGTACCGAAAGTCATGGGCCACATAGACCCTTGCCTAGCCCAGTTGCTGACCTTATCCAACGTCGACAAAACATACTCTGCAGCGCATTTAGCACATACATAGATTCTAAACGTAAACCAGAAGGCTATTACCAGCTTTGTTCTGAGGCGTCTCCAGGCTCAGTTGCAGGGAGCCTTCCTGAGCGATACGAGGGGCAGGGACATCGGTGGCTTGCGTGGATACAACAGACTGGGTTTGTTCCGCAAGTCGTGTGGGCTTAGATGTATGTAAGGAACGATGGGCTATTCGAACATTATATTAGGCAGAGCTGCGGGGAAATGCGTAGATTGCTGACCAGTCAGGCCAAGTTGGGATGAAAATGCGGCGCGACGACCTGTAGTAGTAGTAGTGTTATGACCCGTAATTAAATTATAACAATGCGTCAAGGCTGACCTGCGGCTTTGAAGACGAGAGACATGGCGGAAGAAGAACGAGTGGGACGGCGCTGAGACTCCAAGGACAGACTTGTCTAAACCGGGTGTTCCTCATTGGCTCAAAGTCACGTGTTAAATAATCTCCGAGCACCGAGAAACTCGAGACAAATCCGAAATTGTTCAATCCAAGTTTGCCAACGGATATAAATGCTATTATAGAAAATGACGACTACTGTAAGGATA
>Ga0247779_1000711_pt1 | contig 18443 bp, 15 predicted proteins | sample UWRJL221509R5_FD_179925 | JGI IMG/M metagenome (GOLD analysis project Ga0247779, IMG submission 179925) | Plant litter microbial communities from Arlington Agricultural Research Station in Wisconsin, United States - UWRJ-L221-509R-5 | ecosystem: Environmental > Terrestrial > Plant litter >... | reverse complement strand
ACTTGAACGTCCGTGGACTAGAGATCTGTATATAAAAGCCGAGTAGCTCGGGCGAAGTTCAGAAGAGATAAGGTCTGACGTACTAAGGAGCACGTGCGGGGGAAATGTGGTCCAAAGGAAGAGAAGAAGCTATGTTCTTAGTTTGCGGATGCAAGAAAGAGCCATAGGATATCTGCACCTAATCTCTCAAGGATGAAACGCGATACCCTAAGAAGAAGGTTTCGACCGCGTTGAGAATCGGGGACGTCAAAGTGGCAATAATTAAGCCATGGACCTGAGGATCACGGCGGACGTTCGTTACTTTGAATCTGGCGGATCTGCTGGGTGCCCTGCACTCCTGGAGCAATTTACATATAATTTTTTTGTTGCCTTACCTACTGGTCGATAATGAGCTACACCAGAAGATATTTCTCCTATGGGGAGGGAGGAACGGGTGAATGAAGAGAGAAATTATGTTTCACGTCGTTAGGTACTGAACAAGAATAGAAATATGTTTGTGTTGCACTAAGAAAAGCGGATAACTCACACTCACCGAAGGGAAAACCATTTCTCAGTGTTTGCGATGATCCAGCTAGCCGCGCTTTTTCTCAGGCTTTGTTTTCGCTACAGGATTCTAGGCAACACTAAGAAATAAGACCAGGTTAGAAGACATCTAAAATTTCCGGCATATTTCATTGGATGATATGGCAAAAATGAAGCCATGAAGCCATGATCCATGGTCAGCGTAGAAAGTGTGGGGAAATCCTCCAATAACCTCTCCAAGGAATGTCAGCTTGACATAACTATACCTATCCGCAGCTGTGTCGCATTCAATTCAGTTGGAAGCCGAGATGGTTAAAGGAAGGAGACAGCGGCGCCTTTGTTATCATGCCAGAACGTCTTTGAATTTAATCCATAATAGCCCTTCACCTACCGTTCCCGCTTCAAGGCAACGGTATCTTCATGGAAGTAGTATATTAGTGAAAATTCTCCTCCATATGCCCGTCAGCGTCGGGCCAAGATTACATACGCAGAGGCTCAAGAAATGTCGAGCCGCAAAGACCTAACAAGGAAGGTTTCTCCCTCAGGTCTGAGAGAAAACAAACAGAACCCGACAGCGTCATAGATATTTATGCAAAAACTTTTGAACCATACCCGCGCGAGGCACCGATTCAAAGAAGTCGCTCTGAATGTGGCCTGGAAAGAAGACTGTGCTATGTAAGCAGAAGCACTTAAGCCAGCTAGAAAGGCTCCCGAGATCTTGCATCTATTTCGGGGTCCAGACGTAAGAGCCGTGTGACCACCCATCCATCTCGGGAATACCCATGTCATGGAAAGAATGTTACTTGTTCGCCAGAAAGTCCCTCCGTAAGTGCGCCATTTGTGACTGGGTAAAATGGCTTAGATGCTTGTTATTCGTGTTGCGTTCTGTGTACTTGATCTGTCATTCACTCAAGGATTGAATCCGCAAAAGAACCGATTTGGGGCGATAAGGCTTTTATAGCATGTGATAGAGCAGAACACTTGAAACACCGCTCAGCGTCAGTTTCATTTCTTGAGGTTCAAGTATTCGGTATGGGAATTATCTGTATTTGGCTTGACCAGATATCTACGTATATGCCACTGTTAGAAATGTGGCAGAACTGTCATTTTGGCCAGGGGGGATGAAACACAGCTGATATATGTAGTGTCCTCTCTCACCCAGGTAGTCGTGTGAAGTAGGATTCAATAACAGCGGTCAAATGTCCTTGCTACACCGCAATCTTCTATTGCTTCTTCAACCGCATAAATATGTCAAGATCGTCGACGGCTCCATAGGACATACGAGGTAAACTTGATGCTCGATCTTGGTCCCTGACGATTTCATGTGAATAGAGCACCCGTATCGGGGAATGAGAAGGAGGGAGCATATGGTCGAGTGCTTATATCACAGCCGACGCTCTTGAGGATTTTCTGACTGAAAACGGAAGGTAACCAGAGTTGTGTTGAAAGCAAGACGGGATGGATTGTATACCTTCAAGCTTTGACGACGGTCTGACCAACCGGCTCAAGTGCTGGCATGAGCAGAAGAGAATGGCTCCGCTGGGTATCTTTGCATTTTTGAGCAAAGATCATCATCACCCTGTTCCAAATCAACAGATCGAGCTCCTGCACTGTTCTTATTGCCGGGTAAAAGTTTCGAAATATATGACAACCCAGTTGCCGCAATTCTGGTACCAATCCATTGTGCTAATGAAACCCCGGGCACAAGGCCCATGACGTCTTTGATGTCCCAGATATCTCGATGATGGGTGATCAATCCTTGTTCATTGAAGGACAGTCGTGTTACTATTCGCAATTTGAAATGAAGAGGGGACGGGAAAGAGAGTGAGGTCCCAGGGATAGGCAAAGAGGGGGAAGAAAGCGTTGGAGAATATGATGGCGGGGTGTCACTATAGGGGTTGACCAACGAATCGGTTGAGGGGCTAACTCTATGAGAGGTGGAACCTTCACAATGGATGCCAGGTAAAAGCAGAATATTTAAAGTATGTTCGACGATAGCTTTACGGTGCCCATCTATGAACTATATTAGAGTTATGCTCAGAATTTGAACGCATATATTCGCACCAAAGGATTCATTTTCACAAATATCCAATATGTCGGTCCAAATGCGCAAGCCTTGAAATAGCGTATCACCCGACCGTGGAGGTCGTAAACGGAAAAGGATACAGATCATCGCCAATGGTCTGGGTACATCAACAGAGCTCAGTTGACGAGACAGCCGGTGTATATCCCCTATGACAGAGCGCGAAGTAGCTGTAACAAATGGGTTCTCGTATCTTGGATCGAGGTCAGATTACTTGATGCGCGGGAGAGTAGACGCTGCAGCAATTACTCACACTTTTATTAGAAAGATTAGCTATAAGTGACACAGTCAATGGGCGCTTACTCACAAGCACTAGTTTCGTAGTATTTGTCAACGGCGTCTGTTGACATAGGACCTTCGCCATAAACCGAGTAACACACATCGAGTGCTGTGGCGCGAGTAGAAAGTATTGAGATATTAGGGGATCTAGGATGAGTAGGGTGAGTCTGAATAAAGACTGTATTTTCTCCCGGAGGTTCTGGGGATGCCATGGATGTAAAGAACAAGGATGTAGCCACAGGAGCTACTAAGTACTAAGGTAGCACATTGCACAGCACAAGCGGCAACGATCATTTGAAGAAATCACGTGAAGCACCAATCAGCGCCATTTTCAAAAGTGGAAATTGTGTTTAGACTTGTACTACTTTTGTCTTCTTATATTGCAAGCCCAAAACCTACTGAACCGTCCGTACTGCTCCGAGTTGGCGCTGGTGATCACCACAGCTACGCACTCGAGCTACTTGGAAGACATACAACGCCAAAGACGCGTCTATTCCAATGATTGGACAAAATTGAAGCATAATGAGTGTCGTTCCTTCTTCAACACCCTTCACGGTTCCAGGATTCAATGGAGCAAATAACGCAACTCCGGAAGGATTTCTTACCTTTCTGAGATCGCTCAGAGACGATTTTCTTGGAGATCAAAAGCTTCTGAAATCTGCAACCGCAGATAAGGATGCATGGGTCACAGTTGTCGACGGGTTAACAGATCATATGCTTGGTCCGTTCCCTTCACCAGACGTTGTTGCTTGGGTCACCATGAAGGAAAAGATAATTGTGACGGAGGCTACTTTGGAAGTTATAAAACGCGTCTTCGTGCGCGTCGAAGGCATATTCAGTAATTCTGAAAAGGTTTTGAAGAAGTTGTTTGTGAGACTGGTGGATCTCCGTCGGATTCTTGAGGTTTGGACGCAAACCGAAAATACATGTGACAAAGACATGTTCACTCCTTTGGAAATGAAAGACAGGACATGCACGGTCCTTACCTCGATTTTACGTGGTCTGGGGAACAGTAATCCTTTGACCTCTGTCACACCGGAACCTTCCTGGAAAGTTTTGAAAGGCATTCTCCAGGAGTCACTTGACGTATGCAATGGTAAGCTGTAACCTCAATTCTTACTTCTTTCCATCCACTCAATCGCACTGCAGATCTACTCAGTCATTCCGCACTGCCCACCGATACTATTATAATTGCCCTCTTCAGAAACCCGAAAATTGTAATTATCAAAGACCAGGATGTTTTCGACCAAGTACGTTCTTTTACCTTTTAACTACTTCGTTGCTTATGGATTGACAAAGGAACTCGAAGTTAACCCCTTGAACCTCACCATATCACCCACCCGCATTGCGTCATTCGTCGTTCTTGTCATCGATATCGTATTCAAAATCATATCACCTCCACTACAGTGTCACTGGTATCTTGCCGACACAACCCGTTCCGCTGCTGAAGTTTCTCGAGCGGTATTGCTGCACTCAATTAATCCTGTGCACGCAACAACTTCTGCTACAAGAAGTAAAAACTTGATCGACATCATATCTATCACTAAGCCGTTGTCTTCTCTTCCAGAATGCCGGTCAATTCTTGGAGACTTTTTGGAATATTTTTTGCAGATTCGTCTGGACTCGGCATTGGGTTTTGACTGGGGTGCGGTGGACGGGTTTCTCATGAACGCCTTCCAGATGGAAGACAACATGCCAACATCCCCAGCAGTGATTCTTTCCCTCGTGAATCGATTGAGGATGCGACATAGCAGTGGCAGCACCAAAGAGGTAATTCGTCTCGCCTGGTTTTCGTTACACTCGTGCTCATTCTCTCCCAGGAGTTGTTGTGGGGGTATCTACGAAGCGTCGCCCCCAAATTAGATCGAAACACGCTGAATATTCTTGTTGAAAACATTCGGACGATAGGTGCATGTCCCGCGCGAAATTCATTGCTCAAACAACTGGCAGATATTTCTGATTTACACGAAGGCGTCTCTAATGCCACAACGAAATCAAATGAGGGTCGGTTGTCGATTCCCTTACGTGTGTGGAAGCGAAGAGTGCAAGCACTCGTTCAGGAAGTTATCTTTCCTGAAAACTTATCTTGGATGGATGATGACGTCGATGACGACGCCTTGGGTATTTCTAATGTGTGTAAACGTGCCCTTTTCGAGATTCACTCCAGGTTTGAGCAGTATGTTTTTTTCGCTTTGTCTTGTTTTATTTCTCATGTCGCTAACAATTTTTTCTGAAGATATGTGGAAGCCACGTCACTTGATAAATCCTTGATCATCGCCAAATTATCAGACTTGCCATGCCTCCTTGCATATTGTGACAAATCAAGTTGCCTTTCGCATACTACAAATAATGAGTTCATTGAAGTTGGGTTTTACTTACCCGTAATATCGGTGCTTTTAAATGATCCAACAACGGAATCTGCACCAGATGTTCGAAGGAGGATATACAGTGCTTTAGCGTTTATTCTACAGCATCATTCTGGAAAAGAAGATCTGGAACTAGTTATCAACCTTCTTTTTTCTGGCCTTGCAGATCCCGACAGAAGCGTCAAAATAAGTGCAGGGTATGTTCCGTTTCGTTGGTTTTTGATGCATCCTGAAACACCTCCTTCTAGTCGTGCGTTAGCTGGACTCGTGCGATTCTATGCGCTCGATAACAAAATTGGTCTTGGTCGTGCGGAATCCATTTTTACGAAGTTATACCAATTTTTCGAGCAATCAATGAATCCAATTCGAGAGACTTTATTAATTACCGTTGGTTCTATGGCAAAGTAAGGATGTTTCATGTATTATCTCGTCAGTAGCATAACAACGCGGTTTGTTAGGACAAACAACACGGATATTCTTGGACAGGTTCTTTGTCTTCTAATTGCACAACTTGGAAGACCGAATCCCGTCATCAAAGGGTCAGCGTATGCGCAGGTAAGTTTTTTTCTTGTGATAAATATTCAACCGCTCATTCTTTCATAGATTTTGACGATAGCGAAGGACTGTCAAAAGGCACCATATGCTCTTATTCTCCCATACTTTGACCAACTCGCTCCGTACATCGTGAGGCAGTTACCGCAACAACCAGACCTTCTTTCAGAAGCATGTGGTGTCATGTCCATTACTCCTCTCGATTTTCTAACTATCACATTGCCTCGAACTTTGCCCAGTGTATTTTCGTCTTGCGATCAGAAAGCGTTGGACTCCATCACCCGCCAAATGTCGAAATCAGCTTCCTACCTTTTAGTTAAACACTCGCACTCCATCTTAGCGCATATCTTCCTATTGCCTGTTGAGTCTGACGTGAAGGCGGCACTAAAATTCATCATGAAGGTTTTAAATGAGGCCTCGAACTCAGCTATAGACATCCAAAGCATAGTAAAGAGTTGCGTGGTTCCACTCCTGGCCGAATTGGTCGTAGCTTTGGGGCATGAAAATCAGGAAAATTCACAGCAGGTATGGGTCTATACCTATCCTTATCAGAAATTTGGCATTCATCGTTCATTATAAGGGAATCGCCGCATTGAAAAGAGTGGAACACATTATGTCTGGCCAGAAAAACGGGTCCAGTGCAACGAACCTTGGGGTCTTCTTAAAGACCTACACTCTAGGCTTAATATCTAATATAAATGATATGCTGCATGGCGTCCAAGGTAAAAAATCGGTGAATGAGAAGCGCAGAATCCTTCGAAGTCTTGGTGGTCTTGTACAATTAATCGGAACGACGGTGAATAATGTTGCTCCCCAGGTTTGTTAAACTTTTACTTTTGTTACGATATTGAACTTGCGCTAATACTCCCTTAGATTATGGCGACATTTCAGACGATGGTGCATATACCTGAATTCGCAGAAGTCACGCTCGAAAGTTGGGTCAAATTCCTGAAAACGCTAAGCGCCTCAGAGCTCGGCCAACACATTGGACCCACAAGTGCGGCAATAGTGACTTCTTGGCCAAATTTGACGTCTGGCGCTCAGGACACTGCCTTCCAAGCATTGCAATACGTCATATGTGACATGGGCAAAAATCTTCACCAGCACCTGGCAGAAATTGTTGATCTGTCTACTGTTGCACAGTTACGTCCATTGCATGAAGCATTGCAAGAGCTTCGCGGCGCTCCTCCGCCAGACGAAATATTGAAAAGGATTCTCAATCAAATATCGAGTGACAACGTCAGCGTGGCGGTGCAAGCATTGCGAGAATTGAAAACGTTCATGCTTCATGACTGCCCAGAATATATGCGCAAATTGACCTCTGGTGATATGTTCGATGGGAGAATAGGTCAAATTTTACTTTCCATGGTTTCAACTGCTTGTCGAGAAAATGTCGACGGTACGGAAGAATTGCGGCTTCTAGCGTTTGAGTGTCTTGGAGTCCTTGGTGCAATCGATCCAGATCGATGTGAAATACCTTACCAGAATACGGGTATGGTTGTAATGAAGAACTTCACAGACGAGGGAGAGGCCATGGGATTTGCTCTTCACCTTATACAGGATCTTCTCGTCGGTGCTTTCCGTTCCACCAGCGACATCAAACACCAAAGTCATCTTGCATACAGCATTCAGGAACTGCTAAAATTTTGTCAATTTACGCCTGCCCTTGTAGCATCAGGGGGTACGACTTCAGCCCCCTTGAGGGTTAGAAACAGATGGAATACTTTACCGAAGCATGTTTTGGAGACAGTGACGCCTTTACTGGAAGGCCGGTTCACAATCAAGCCAAATCCTGGACCAATGATTCAACACCCGATCTATCCTACCCAATCGACCTATCGCGAGTGGATTCAGCTGTGGACAACTCATCTCATTTCTAGAGCCTCTGGCCCCACCGCTATAAAGATTTTTGGTGTATTTCGTTCCGCCATAAGAAATAAAGACGTCGTTGTTGCTCATCATCTCCTGCCCCACCTGGTTCTGAATGTTTTGATATCTGGTAGTGAAGATGACGGTACTGCTATTCGGACCGAAATGTTATCTGTTCTTCAAGATCAAGTAACCTTAGACAGTACATCTACATCAGATAAAAAACTCTTGAGCGCTCAGGTATGTCTATAACTTTCCTATTTTACCCTCCTGTCGTTAACATCGATTTTTAGGCCATTTTCATGCTTCTTGATCATCTAAACAACTGGGTTCGACTTGTGAGGCAAGAAATCAGCGCCAAAAAGACAGAGTCCAAACGATCCCGAGCAGATAGGAGTCATCTCCAATTCGAACAACAGATTACTCATCTGGATTCGATTCTAGCAAATATTGACCAAACCCTCATGGCAAAAGCTGCCTTCCAGTGTAAGGCTTACGCTCGTGCTTTGATGAACTATGAACAACAGATAGTTCTCCTCCAAGAAAGAGGCGTTAATCAGAACGACCTTCCAGCATATTACGAGAAGTTACACGAAATATACGCTCACCTCGATGAACCGGATGGAATGGAAGGAGTGTCGACGTTGATTTTGGCCCCAACACTCGAGCATCAAATTCGCCAGCACGAAAGCACAGGACGTTGGACATCAGCCCAAAGCTGTTGGGAAGTCTGTCTGCAAGAATCACCTGACAATGTAGAATTTCATGTTGGATTGCTACGTTGTCTTCGCAACTTGGGACACTATGGTTTGTTTTTAAAAAAAAAATTTGTACTCTCTCATTTTTAATGATCATCCCTGAGCAGATACCCTACGCACTCATGTAATCGGTGTTTTAACTCGGCATCCTGAATGGGAAAGTACTCTTTCTGATTTCCAGGTAGAAAGTGCCTGGATGGTGGGTGATTGGACGGATGTACAAAGGCTCGTTGACCGAGTCGAGAGCAATTCTTCGCCTATGGTCATCGCCAAGGTGTTATTGGCAATGCGTACAGGGGAGCACAACTCTATTCACGATGCCTTGTCAAAAGCGCGGTCTGTTTTAGGATCTCCAATCACTGCAGCGGGCGTCAAAGGCTATCGGCGCTCATACGATGCGGTTCTCAACTTACATATGACCCACGAACTTGAGCTAATATACCAAACTACCTCAGCATTGAACCCAACCTCTCAAGATACTTCCCGAGGCCAGGCTCATTCCCAGACGTTGTCTGATTTATCCCAAGAATTTGCCACAAGGCTGAATATCACCCTTCCTACTTTCCGAAGCAGGGAACCCCTTTTGAGTATGCGACGTACTGCCTTTATCTTATCGTAAGAAAACTCGGCACTCTGAACTGTTTTGTCTGGACTAATAATGACATCACTCAGAAAAAATGGCCGTCTTGGGCTCAATCGCGAAATCGGGAAGTCATGGTTAGCTAGTGCAAAAATTGCGAGGAAGGCAAAGCAATGGCAAACAGCCTATAGTGCAATGCTACAGGCCGAGCAGAAAAAGGTCCCATATTCTTTCATTGACAGCGCAAAGCTCTTGAAAGCATCAGGAGAGCCTTTACGAGCGTTGACTGAGTTGGAAAATTCAATCAAACTTCTTGGACTGTTCGATAATCAAGTACTAGATCTTACTGAAGATAAAGACTCAGAGAGAATGAAGGCCAAAGTGAGCCACCTGTTATTCCTTTATTTAAGCGGTCCCGACATTCATGGCCTTCAGATTCTTCTCTTGAAAGCTCGCTGGATGAACGAGCTAGATAGATATGACGTCCAAGATGTCTACAATATTTTCAAAAAGGCTTGTGATATGCAAAATAAGTACGTACTTTACAATCAACGTTATCATTCCTGCCTGATTCCTCGTTTAGCTGGGAAAATGCCCATTATTATCAGGGTCATTTTCACGATGAAGCCTTCAAAGCGCTTCCTCCGGCAGATGTTTATAGGAGGTAGAATGTATTCACCTAATTTCACAAATGTTCCTAACGCATCGTCATCGACAGAGGGCTCAAGATGAACCATCATACAGTCAGAGCATTCTCTAGATCTATAATGCACGGCTCTAAATTCGTTTATCAAACAATACCGCGGATGTTGACCATCTGGCTGGACCTCGGGGAAGATGCAAGAGTGGTTGCAACGGATAGCTTCAAAAAAATCACTGAATTCATGGCTAATGCAATACAATCAGCTCCAGCGTACAAGGTGCATCTTTTTCTTCTTCTTACTGTTCCTTGGACAGCAATAACCCCGAAAACAGTGGTTTACAGCTTTTCCACAAATTGTTTCTCGGATCGCCCACGATAACGTAGAAGTGTATAAATATCTGAAAGCCCTTATCTTGAAGGTAATCGACGCATACCCCAATCAGGCTCTATGGCTTTTTGTGTCGGCTCTCAAATCAAATAAACAAAGTCGATCTAGCAGAGGAATAGAAATTTTGAATCAAGTCAGGGTATGTATTAATTTCAGTCTTTGATGGCGTAGGTACTCATTAGAGATATAGAGCAATCCCCATAATCAAAGCAAACATGTTGCGTCGCTGGTTAATGAATCTGTCGCAATGGCCGAACAACTTCTTGCATTATGTAACAAAAACGTCGACGACGGGAAGACTTACTTGAGCATGATTAAAGATTTCCCTCACCTTCACCGCTTGGGTCGTTCCAATGTTATCATACCCCTTCAAGAATCGCTCACGGCGAATCTCCCACCGCCTAATTCTGGCGACGAATCAGCGCATCAACCATTTGCCCAAGATACACCCACATTTCATGGTATTAATTTCTCTTTTCTGAGAAAATTGATAAGCTCACCTTCACCGATCACAGAATTCCACGACGAAATAGAGATCATGAAGTCCCTGGCTAAGCCTAGGAAGATCACAATCACTGGTAGCAATGGACAAACTTACGTGTTCCTCGGAAAGCCAAAGGACGACTTACGCAAGGATGCACGGCTGATGGATTTTAATGCTATTATCAACAAATTCTTGAAAGGAAATTCGGAATCTCGGAGGAGACAGCTTCGTAAGTTTTGATTCAATATATGTATTGCGTGTTTTTCAAAAGATGCGGCAGATATCAGAACATATGGTGTCGTAACTTTGAATGAGGAATGTGGCTTTATCCAATGGGTTCCGAACACGACTCCAATTCGCCCAGTAGTATCAAGATATTACTTAGCGAGGAATATCATTGCATGGGCAAGTATCCAAACACTCTTGTCGCACACACGTTGCACTTACTTGCGAATTGGATCTAGCCTAAGGAAGTATCCAACGCTTGTAGCAAGATCGCACTCACGGAAAAACTTCCCGACAAAGCTGCGATATTTCAGAATGAGATACTATCAATGCAAGTATATTATCCCGTTTGCTATTTAGCTCTGTGATGATTTATTATTTTAGATACAAGCCTGTTCTTCATGAATGGTTTGTAGAGACATTCCCAGAACCTTCGGCATGGCTTGCTAGTCGACTTACTTATGGTCGTACAGTAGCTGTTATGTCGATGGTAGGCTTCATACTCGGGTGCGCGTCTTTGTTTTCTCTGATACAAAGTTTATCTCTAACTCGATAAAAGGCTTGGCGATCGACACTTGGAGAATATTTTATTGGATACTACCACGGGCGATGCGGTCCATGTTGATTTCAACTGCTTGTTTGAGAGGGTATGTAATTTTGTATACAACCGTTTTGCCAACAGGGTAGCTGATGTAATTTTTACGCTTCAGGGAAAGACACTAGAGACACCCGAAAGAGTTCCTTTCAGACTGACCCAAAATATCGTGGATGGCCTTGGTGTCAGTGGGGTCGAAGGTAAAGTGATCTTCTTAGAGCAGAGATGCATATACTAAAATTATCATAGGTGTCTTCCGGATTTCATGTGAGGTCACTCTGCAATTACTGCGGGATAACAAAGACTCTTTGATGAGTGTACTGGATGCATTCGTACACGATCCTCTAGTTGAATGGGAGGATGAGAAGCGGAAATTGGTGAGAACATGGTATAATTGTACTCAAAATCCTATTTAGTGAAGACCTTTTTCAGGAACGAGATAGTAGGAGAGCAGCGGCAAGCGGCAATGCGAACGCAAAAAAGCCAAAAATTGATACCAAAGTTCTTGCGAAGTCGGCACTGACTCCCATCGAAAAAAAATTGAAGGGTATTTACATCCCTGGAAATAGCAGAGATAGGCAGGAAAGGGTCATGTCTACGAGCAATCTAGTGGAAATTCTTATCCAGGAAGCAAGTGATCTCACCAACCTCGTGAGTCAACATACACATTTATCCGACTTTATTCTTAAACGAATTTTAGGCCAGAATGTATCCTGGATGGGCACCTTGGCATTAGCGCGTCAAAACAATATGCTTATAAGTTATATCACCATATTGTATTGTATTGTATTTTTACAGTGTATCCTATAATACAGACCCAAAGGAAAGCTAATATATTACAACTACAAAATCAAGTACTATGCGCCAGCTGCATCAACTTCCCTCTGCAACCTTTCCAGTTCTTTTTCTTTGTCAATCAACCTTTGACGCCAACGATCCTGTTCGGCGATGACGGCTTTACGAGCTTCCTCTAGTCTATCAGCCTCCTCCTTTATCATAAGGGTGTTGAACTCTGGAACACCGCCCCTTGAAGCTTCGAGAGATGCTGGGTTTGCAAGGTGAAAAGGAACAGGTTTCCTTTTAATTTTCGGCAAAGGAGTGGGTGGATGTTCATTCATGAGATTCAGGAAATTGTGATATGGGTCATTGAACACAACTTCATCGTATTGCCATGAATGGACAGGTCCCAACTTCATGGCGACGTCCAGAGGAGGTATCTCTGGTTCACCTGACGCTGTCCAAGGATGTAGCTTAAGATGGTGGTACAACGTTATCGCTTTTTCGCCTGATTCTGGAACAAATGTTATGCGGATCTGGATCTCGAATTCACCCCATCTAAGGAGAAAATATGAGCTTTTACATAGTAGCATAAGATTTTGGCGTGTGTTACCCTGTCTCCGTTAGTTCAAAGGGCGCTTTATCGACATCTATGAAATTGTCAATTGATGTGTGAAATATTATCAGGCGGGACAAAATGGACGTACTCCTCGACGGGTTGGGATATGTGTCGTGTAATTTGAAGGTCACTCTTTTGATAAAATAACTTAAATCGTCTGCTCCACCGACCTGTTCAGAATCTGGGGCTGACGCAGCGCTACGAACGGCGACAGTCCATCGATGGGTGTGGTCGGGCGATGAAGAAAGCTCGCGCTCTTTCTGTGTCAAAACTACTGCGGTGTTGCCATAGATAAAAGGTCTGAAGACGGTTGTACCCTATAACGGTATAGAAACATAAGAAATAGACGGAAAATGTATCGTTGAAACGTTATGCGTACTCTTTCACGAACGCGTTCATTGGCCATGGTTGCTTCTGGGTGAGAACTACATGGAGTCTCGGCCTGTCGGAATGGAAAACTCCGCAACCACCCGTAAAGTCAGCCAACGCCGCCCTCACCAACAACCACTTACACTTTACCTTCACCAGAGACCGCGACGATGTCTATTCTCTCCCCACTCTACAATTGTAGTTACACTTCCTGATTCTGCGTTGTGTTATGCCTCATTACTTCTCACAGTGCCCAACAACGTCCTTGAAAAGCAAAAGGCTTTCCAGGTGTGCATTTAATGGCATCTTTTTCATGCATATGCTAACTGCAAATATAACAGAACTCCTCAAAACCTCTGGTTCTCCGTGGCCCCCGTGCTGGTCTCTACGTCGGTGAGCACCTGTTTTCGACGAATTCGCTTGATGTCATCCGCTCATCACGTTTAGGTGGCTACGCCGCTCTCTTCACCGTTGGAATGGTGTCCACTGTCTACGCGTTAGGATCCCTGATTGCAGTGCGTACCCATCTTCTTCCCTTGCCTCGACCCATTTTTGTTAATTTCATTCATTACAGGGCAAAAAGACTGAGTAAATGCGCCTATATCTCTTAGAATCATATCCCCTTTCCTCGAAGCAAAACTATATGTATCAAACGCGGCGCTATAATTCCGATCTTTAGTTTTCGTGGACTTCGATTTGAGTGGAAACATAAGCGGATTCACCGAGCTATTTGGGTTCATGCCATGACGTGCCCAATTTTTGTATTTCAGTTCATGGTATGTCGTTTGACATTCAGTCTCCTGGCCAGTTCTTTTTCGACTGTGCTCGAAACATTGTGGTTGCCTTTAGAATGGCGATGTTCAATATCTTCCGTGGTAGCTCAAGCTCCATTCTCTTGTTGGATATGTTTGAGACAAGGACATTCATATTTCACGTCTGGATATGACAGCTCCAAAATTACCCAGAGAACAATGGGGTAATGAATCATGTTGACGCTCTTGCACTAAATTTTTGGCAACCTATTGATTATCAGCTGAGGGAAGTGTTTGTATGTGAGCTCTTGCTTTGAGAAAACGGACCTGCGTGTAATCAGCATCATTTAATAGAGCTGTGCGGATTATTTGTTCTCTTAATATTGTAACATTTTCCATCCCCATCTGTTAAGTTGCACAGGTTCGCCCCTGGCAGCCAGGTGATGAAATCAACACACATACACACATGCCAATTCTTTCTCTTATGCGTTCAACATCTTTACCGCCAGCGCTCTGCTAGATTGCAGTCCGTCTTATCTTCATGTCCATTTCAATCATGCACTCCATCGCTGAGCGCGACGAGCGACGAGCACATTTCGCACAAGACGAAGATGAATGTCCGGACTATGACGTTGCCGTGAGCAGAAGGTGAGTTATCTATGTCACTTTGTGTGATGTTAATCCAGTGTTAACCTCGAAACCGTCACTTCATTTAAGTAATTCTAATGGAACGACGAGTACGAACAGTCGTCTAGATCCCGATTTACGAGCAGTCTCACCACTGAAGTGTGTCAATCCGCCATGAAAGCGCCCAGTCACTTTGGATCTAACTATCCTTGTCGCTGTTGCAGCATATCTGCCCGAAGACATATAAGGCCGCTCCCACGGCATGAAAGATACACATACACATATCGAATGGTTGCGAATAACGCACCATTGGAATTCATGATCGCGTATGTGATCGTCATAAATAGCCAGATTACATTGGTTGTCTGACGTTGGTATGAAGCGTTGAACCAGAATCTGGCAAGCCCACGCCTGGAAAATACACATTTCGTCTATCTATGAAAGCCAACGGGATCGAGCGTACGATAAGCGAGCCAACAACAAGAATACTCAAGGTCGATCCAAGGAAACTCGATTTTGTCGTCTTGTGGGTAAAAACTATTTTGCTGTGCATATGTCAACTGATTATGATGCAACCCAGCATATTTCCGGGAAAATCAGGTCTGCCAAATGGTTCTCTGTGGTCAGTCCGAGTGTGGCTTCGAGTGAACTTTGTGGACCATCGCCTGTTTGGGGACGACGATTTGTGGGTGGCGAAAGATCCCGATTTCAATTCCATTGGAGATGCATCTTTCGCCCGGCTAAGGGGGTCAGATCATACAGGAGAGCAGGTATACCATGCATATGTTGGAAGAGCGCTTGTTACCTTCATAATTAGGTAGGTATATGCGGTCTTTCATCGTCTGGTGATTTGTACTCATCCCGTCCTTTGGGATAGGTGGAAATCATTGAGCAACAAAACATATACATACTCTCTTGAGTACGAAGCTAATGGAGTAGGGGACATTATGTTCGAAGATCTTAAACTGCGGCTGGACGGTGACCCTAGGGCTATCAGTTTCTTGATCTAGTAAGTTCCGGAGGTTTTGTATCTGGCGTCTAAATTCGATTAATTGCTCTGCCCAAGCAGTACCACACCATCGAATTCGATACCTCAAGGGGCCTCTCATAAGCTAAGGGTTTGGCTACGCTCCCTTGTTCCCCTTCCACCATCAGACCCGGCAACATCTTATGCCTTACCCTTTAACGACTCGTATATTTATCAGCGAATATGGAAGCACGACTCATTCAAAGTCGGCTCTCGATTAGACTTCGAATCGTTGGGGTCAAAGATGGTTAAGGGATTCCTTTCAGGACAACCTCAGACTTCAGTGATATCGAATCCAGTTCCCGCAGCGGACCTACATAGTCCACGGTCGATTTACAGGGAAAAGAGGGGGTACGATTTTGATTCTATTTCATGACACACTTTCCTGCTTTCTTTTTGCTTTCGTGCCTATGAATGACTTTCATTTGTGGTATGTACAACTACTTGTAAAACACCAATCTCTATGGCTGGCATGATCCGCATGATCCTCTTCTGTTGTATAACATGTATATTACTTAATAGTAGATTCTGTAAAATCAGTGTTCAATGCATTGTATGTTTAGAGGTATCTGTACTATAACATACTCAGTAACTAGATAATTTTAAACGACTCGGGGTTACCGTGCCCTTTAGACATGAACATTCTTGGATAAAAAGTCATCCCACTCTTCTTTCTCCCATGAGCTCGAGATTTGGTTCTGGACGAGCCCGTCCCACAGAGCGGTGGGAGAGACATGGATTCCATTTTGCCTGGAGAATTTCACTGAAGAGGGGTCAGCGAATAGCGAATTTTCCTGATATAAAAATTTACCATTATATTTGAGATCATCGGTTACTGCGTTTCCTCCATTTGCAGATCCTTTGAGAGTAAGCAAGTCCTTGAAAGCATCGATAGACTGGGTCGGTAAAACTTCTGCGGCGATCTGAGCCAATTTATCTCGGATTTGTCGAGGTGTCAAATCTTGAGAAGGAATGTCAAAGAATTCCTCTTGACGTTTGAAGAGCTGCATTTCGATCTGATAAACAACAAGTTCATGTTCTTAAACAGTAGTAAAATAGAAGCGCACGGCAAGACTGAAAGCCCAAAAGTTCTGAGGGGATACTCGAAGAGCCTAAGTAGTTTCAGCAAACCGGTCTCCGTGAGTAAAGCAATTCAAGTAAGAACATACAGCGAGTCCTGCCTCGTTTGTCAACGTAGACATTGCATGCCATGGTTGTACTTGGAACCTGTGGATGACCTTCAATTTGCCCTCGTAAAGGCCGCCAGCTGACACAAGCGGTTTGACGAATTTATCCAGCTTGAAGGCGATCTTTGCACTATCGCCAATGAATTTCGAGATTGGTTTTTGTAATGAAGTGAGAAAATAGTACGGTTCTGTTTACCTGAATGGGCATACGTAGTCCACTGCAACGATACCGATATTTCAGTTCCAATCAGCGATACACATGCTATATTGCATACTCACGAAAGATATCCAATGTTTGAGGTGCGTCAGGATGACCCAGAATGATTTGGGGGCGCAAAGACGGTTGAAGAGCCATTTATTATAGAGATTGATAATTATGCTGGTAAGAAAAGGGGATGAACGTTAGGCTTCCTGGAGCTTCCTGGCTTGATTCCACCATACCCCTGATTGATCAGCTCAAAGCCATTAATTAGCCTTGACAATATCACGATGACGTCTTGACATGGAGGCACGTGGCGAGTGCCTTGTAAATTTGTTTAAACACCAAGGTCATCAATACTAAATGGTAATACTCAGTACGCCGCTCACTGGTGGTTGTAAACATGAGTATAAAATAGTATAAAAAATGAACTGCTCAACGCCTTGTAAGACGAGATGTCTTATTATCCCCATTTAACTTGAAGGCCTGATTATTGTTGTTTGTAATGACGCTTGTGAGAGAAACAAAGTTGACACACTTTCGAAATTCCATGTCGGTCCCGACGCTCGATAGCACTTGACTCTATTTAGGCACTTTGGGGCTTTATTATCTTTGTTTTCATCAGTCGCATTGAGACAAAGGTGCGCCGAATGGCCCAATGACAGTCAAAGGGTAAGCCCGATAAATAAATTTGAACGTGGTCAACGACGTGATTGTTACAGCGCCTTTTGTTCCAAACTCATATAAATGCAAGCCTCGTAACCCACAACACCCTTCATAGTTTCAAAGGGATTCTTAACAAGCGCAGCCCATCACTTTCCGCGTAACATCGAGCGGTCTGTCTCTGAACTCCAAGCACTTCAATGCCTCCTACGCTTAGATCGAGTAGTTCTGCTCAAAGTTCTCCAGCCGTTCAAAGCAAAGGAAACACCCTCAACTTTGTCGAAAATAATGTAACTCCCACAACAACTCCAAGGAAAGCCCCTCAATGTTCCAAATGTAAACGACCGAGGGCAGGACATCCGCGTTCTGGATGCCCCTTTGTGGATTCTCTGGTGGAGGATGGAGAAACGGATACAGAAACAAGTCCAAAAGCTCTTGAAAGGCAACTTTCATTCGCCATGGAAAGCATGGCAATTCGAACGCCGGGTCCCGTCGCTGGACGTGAAGAAGATAAAGCTTTCATTCGAAATCGCCGACGTAAATCTGCCCAACCCACCGTCCCGCACGAAAGCCTCCTATCCCTCTCAACAGAAACCGACGAATTGGTGAATCGTCTTCTTCAACCTGGCGCTTTTGATAACTCTGGTGGCAATACGCTCAATGGGGAGAGTCCATCAAGAATCATCAGGTGGCAAGAGACCATCGCGAATAGTGTATCCCAGAACAGAGCCGCGAAATCGCAGACTCCAGGAAGAGCTATCATGCCTGGTACTCTGATTGCTCCCACTCCGGAAACGAGCTTCGCTTCTTCTCAGGATCCGAATCTAAAAGCAGAGACGATTTCCGCGCCAATGACCGAACCAGCCGACGATCCCTATT
>Ga0247779_1000710_pt1 | contig 18450 bp, 21 predicted proteins | sample UWRJL221509R5_FD_179925 | JGI IMG/M metagenome (GOLD analysis project Ga0247779, IMG submission 179925) | Plant litter microbial communities from Arlington Agricultural Research Station in Wisconsin, United States - UWRJ-L221-509R-5 | ecosystem: Environmental > Terrestrial > Plant litter >... | reverse complement strand
CAAACTATCAGTCCACACTGACAGTTGGTCCTTTCTCTTCCATCCCTCAGGCCACCTCTCTCCCTAACTCATCCTCCACCTCTCCTAGACCCAATCTAGATACCTAGCGAATTCATACATCTTATCTGTAGGTTGTATGCCAAAAATACAGCGAAATAAATACATATTACGTATATTTTTTCGCTGTATGTCCGGCATACAGCAATCAAAGCTCGGAGTGGTCGTCATTAAGGCGGAGTTTATAATGTGCTCATCATTCGGTCGAGGTTTAGGCGGAGTTATAAATACGACACGCGTGATGGCAAAATTGTCACTTTTAACATGTTTCTCTCATATTTCTGCATCCACATATTTTTAAATTATAAAATTTGGATTTTGGGCTTTATATAACAGTTTTAATCTATTACCAAAATTTGAAAGTACAAAGAGAAGATTTACGATAGCGAAACATGTTTTATTGGCAGTAAATTGTGTCTTCCTATTTGATGGCCGTCTCATAACACGTAGAACAACTCATATAAAAATTTACAGAACAATTCAAGTAAATTGCAAGCCTCTGGACCCCATTTTGCAACTCCCGGTACTTTTGCATACCGTTACACGTGATAGTAAAAGCCCGCAGTGAGGGGCATCAGTTGCTCGCGGCTACATACGGCACGAGGCGGAGTTCAACAGGCAACTGTCGGTCCCGAGCCTATTCGGTATACACTGATAGCCGGTGAACGGCGGTACTAATCATTGAACTCTGCTGTCGTCCACTGGAAACTGGACCGTATCTTTAGTGACATTCGCTGTACGCCAATTTTGACGCTCGTTGAATTCCACTGGAGTTCGTTGACTATTTCTCTCCTTTAACTAAATATTCCGCCAATGAAACAACACCATATAGGCAGCAAGATTTGGCCTTGTAATAGGAAGTCTGTTTTGTATTAAGTCCTTCGTTATACTTATTACTTATGTGAAATATGGCTAATGGGCGGAAGCAAGCAGCAGATGAAGAAACTGTGGTGAGCACAGAAGAAAACATTAGTTCTCGTGCAAGGACCCTCGTCGAGGAACTTAAAATTCTGCGCTAACGGCCAGAAGAATCTAAGATTGAGCTAAAACTCCTGTAAACCATGTTGAAAACCCGATTCAATTTGGTGCCGAAGCGAAGCGAGGCGTGCACCTTGTATCTGAATAAAGATACAACCAAAACCAAAGTGAATATAATACGGGCTGGTTGCATACGCGAGAGGGTCTATTGTCTACTTAGTAGCGTAGAGTTAGCTATTACACTTGACCATAATAGGCGCTTAAATGACTCAGCACAGTAGAACAAGCATGCTCAGAGTCGCGTAAATTGACCTGATAGTGCTTCACTTCATCTCGTAAAGAACGTGACACCTAGCATCAGTCGTCCAACACCAAGACGCCAAGAGGGTCCTTGATTTCTGTCGCGTTAAATCCGTCGGAGAATGTGCGACAGTTATGTCGCCAGGAACCTTCTAACTCATGCTCTAGCCCTGAAATTTTGAGAACTCCGGCATCACCTGTTTGTCTGTTTGATACCACTGACACTGTTCGCTTCCATGTATAGAAAATGTCAGAATGTAATATAAGGTAGAATCGAATCGATACCAATCCCTCCTTAACTTCTCCCACTTCCACTCCTTAGATATTTTCACTTTTCCAGCTCCTTACACTCGTTTTACCGCAAGTTTGGCCCGGAAGCGTACGCGACGAGTTGAAGTTAACTGTTAGACGCGACCCCCACAACAAAATGACGTCACGTGCAATGACGCCCTCAGCGTTGCGTTTAGCACTGATTTTTATTTCTCTTTCACTTTTTTCCTTCACAAATGCGTCGATCTCGGAGCGAGATATGCACCATAAATCTATATTCAAATCACCATTGAAGCTTTTCTCGTCGTCGAAGAGTACCAACGACGCAGAATCCTCTCAGGATGTTTCGTTATCGTTGAACTTATCTAGTTCGGTTAGCATAGGCCGCGGGGGTTCGAGTCCTTTCTGGATGGAAAGGATTAAACACCAGGGAAAATCTCCCTTTAATTCTGACCCAGCAGGATACAAAGTCTTTAGGAACGTCAAGGTGTGTTCGTTTTGCGATAGGCGCTTGAGCTGTAAATGAAGTATGTGCAGGATTATGGAGCTGTCGGCGACGGTATAACGGATGACACAGCGGCAATAAAGTACGTGCTTGATGCCAATACTAAGAAACTCTTACTGACACGAACTTACAGTCTTGCTATAACGTCGCAGAACCGATGTGGTGGCGGCGACTGCAAATCCTCAACGTAGGTGTTAGGGCTGATATTTCGTGATCCTACTCCTTTTATTTTCTGAGAAACGCGAACTCATACATACCCTAACTCCACAGGGTATCTCCTGCTATTGTCTACTTTCCTGCAGGGTGAGTAGTGCATAATTTTTATCTCATCTTGAGCTGACTTGTGCACCGACAGAACATATCTTATCACCGCACCCATTATTCCATACTACTATACCCAACTCATTGGGGATGCTAAAAACCCTCCCACTCTTCTAGCAGATGCTTCATTTGATGGTTTTGCAGTCATTGGTTTGTAGTTCTCTGAGTTATAATGATATATTAATCGTTAATCTTGTGTATAGATGCTAACCCTTATATGGCTGGCGGTGCGCAATATTTCCGATCCACAAACAACTTGTGAATGTTCTTCCTTTTTTTTTTTACTTTGTATGCCTCTAATTTCTTATTTTCTAGCTTCCGTTCCATCCGAAACTTTGTGATTGACGTTCGACGGTAATAACCTTTTTGCGCGTTTTAAATTATTTTTTGATCCTTCATTTAGTGTCCCTCCGGAGAAGTCGCAAGGAACTGGTATTCATTGGCAGGTTGCGCAATCAACCTCTTTGATGAATATCGTTTTTGAGATGTCGACGGCTCCGAACACTGCACATCAAGGAATATGGATGGAGGACGGAAGCGGCGGTTTCATGGGAGATATGGTTTTTAATGGCGGTAAGCTGCTTCAAGCTGGACGCTCTGCCGTGATTGGACTGACAGGGACACGTACATCAGGGAAATTTGGCATCTGGGCAGGAAACCAACAGTACGTACCTCAAACAATTGCCAGAAATCGATGCTTACCTTTAACCAGGTTCACAGTAAGGAATGTCACCATTAACAATGCCCAAACGGCCATATTCAGTCTTTGGAACTGGGGTATGGTTACAGTTGCAATATTATCGGTTTTTGTGCTTACCCATTGTAGGATGGACATACCAGGATGTCAAAATCAACAATTGTCAGGTAATAAATTGTCCTAAGTCACATCTCAACTAGCTAATGTTTATTAGATTGGATTTGATATTGCTTCTGGCACTGGCGCCCTAGCTATCATCGATGCAGTGGCGACCAACACGCCGACCTTCGTCCGCACGGCCAATCAATCCAATGGAAGCCTGGCTAATGCCGGCTCCCTTGTGTTGAACAACGCAAAACTAGTCAATGTGCCTGTTGCTGTCAGCGTTCTGAATGGTCCAACCATTCTCTTAGGAACCTCGCCGGCTATACATACGAAGACCATCGACTCATGGGTACAAGGAAATGTTTTCAAAGGCAGCAATTCACAGGGCCCCTTCACTCAAGGGTATACATCATCTCCTTCCAAGCCAAGGTCGTTATTGGGTCCAGATGGAAAAATCGTCTCCCGTACCCATCCGCAATATGCAGATCACGATGTGTCCGATTTCGTCAGTGCGAGAGACCACGGCGCAGTAGGCGACGGTGTCACTGATGATACTCAAGCACTTCAGAAATTGTTCAACAAGGTTGGTGATGAGTTAAACGACTACAACGTTTGTTTGTTGATAATTGAAACGTCGACCTTTCATAGTTTTGTTCATCTAAGATAATATTCCTCGACGCAGGATTTTACATCGTATCATCGACTTTGACCATCCCTGCAGGTACGCGTCTCGTTGGAGAAGCGTGGTCCGTACTTGCAGGGAAGGGGCCAGCATTCCAAGACCAGCAACACCCTCGGCCTGTCATCCGTGTTGGTGAGAAAGGTGGCCACATCCCAGGTCCCACGGAAATCACCGATGTTGTTTTCACGACTGTCGGTCCTGCAGCCGGTGCCATCGTCGTCGAGTGGAATGTAAGACAGCCCAACGGAATGCAGGCTGGCGCGGGTATGTGGGACTCACACATCAGGCAAGTCGTTGTAATTCAGCTTGGCGTCATCAATCAAACTCAACAACATTCAATTAATAGACTTGGTGGAAGTATGTGTTATTCAGTAGATTACGCATCTCAGTCTCACTGCTTATGAATTTGTTATGTTAGGTGCGGGTACCAATCTCGACGGCGCAAACTGTCCCAAGACCGCCTCTGGCTACGATAACTGTTTTGCTGCCTTTTTGAGCTTGCATATCACCCCTTCTGCGACCGGATATTTCGAAGTAAGTTTTGCTATAACACCAAGAGCGGAAATAATTCAACAAGCTTGCTCCATTTTCAGGGCACGTGGGTCTGGCTCGCAGATCATGATTTAGATTTGGCTGGAGAATCTCAAATCAGCATATATTCTGGCCGAGGAATACTTTCCGAGTCGAAGGGTCCTGTATGGATGATCGGTACTGCTTGTGAGCTATTAATTTCGGTTTAAGAATACATACAATAGGCTGAAATAATCTGAAGCTGAGCACCATGTTATTTATCAATACAATCTCGAAGGAGCAGAAGACCACTACATGGGTCTTATCCAGACTGAGAGTGTGAGCATAATTATTCCCGAGTTTATTATTTCGAGAGGGGCTGATAATTGTACATACAGCCTTATTTCCAACCAGTACCTGCTGCGCCGACGCCGTTTAATTTAAACCCCTTGTATAAGGATCCACAGATGTACAGTGATGATGCATCATCTTGGGCATTGGTCGTAAAGCGGTCCCAGAATATACTTGTATTCGGTATGTCGTGATGACTCATTGGTGTTTTTCTTGACCTGATATGCGAACGCTTTTGAATATTTTGGGTCGTAGGTGCTGGCTTGTATAGTTTCTTTATGGTCAGTTATTATTTTCTTATCCTGATATTGTTAGTCGTTATCCTAACCATGTCAACCTCTGTAGAACTATTCTCAAGACTGTCTGAACACGCGCAACTGCCAGACACAAATATTCGATATCGATGTGTTAAGCAAAAACATCAATATTTACAGTCTTGCTACCGTCGCTTCCACCTATCAGTTGAGCGTCAATGGCCAAGGAGTAATCAATCAACAGGATAACCTCAATGGTTTTGCGTCTACTGTCACTGTCTGGAGCAGCAATGCAAATTGATATACATATGGACCCATATCGTGACTACTGATACTACTTGTTCGTATATCGCTATGTAATATTTTCCTTCATAATGCACACTTTTCTTCCAACTTTAACGACAGGGTCAGTATCTTTGCTTTCATAATTCAAGCTTGGCTGCATCGACGAGCTTCTTTGTATTCTCCGATCGAGGTGTTATTGCTACTTCAAACGCTTTCGGATGGCTTTAAAAAGGCGGCGTCATCAATTTGACAATGTTTTTCCTTTACAAAAGGGAGATACCTAATAACTCCATCTGCGTAGTCAATCAGGGGTTCAATTACTTTCCCTTTTTCATCGATAGCCTTGGAGATATCGTACACGGACAAAATCGAAACAATAGCCAACCAGCCGGAGTTCACTGCCAAGTAACGCCCTGGACATATTCTACGAAGTTTTCTTCAATAACAATTAAGCGCAGGGAATAAAGACAAACTGCACCTTCGACCAAAACCAAACGCGCCGATAGTAGATGGATCAGGTTGCTTAAAGACCAATAGTCCGTTTTCGAGGAAGCGTTCAGGATTATAAGTGAAAGGCTCAGGATAGATTTCTTCGTCATGAAGGATTGCCCTGGAACACCACAAACAATTATAGTGTTTTGGGATGATAAAGTCATCTTAGAACGCACCACGAGTTTGCGGTCACAGTGGAGCCTACGTTGCATGCAAAAAATCAAGCAGCGGTTCCAACCATTTCGTCTGAATGTTTATGTCTTACCAGCTGGAATTCTAAATCCTTCATACACATCATCGTTAACAACGCGATGGGGTACACCTATGAGCCATGAACAATATTTAAAACATCAAACAAACATCAGGAAAAGGGTAAATACCCAATGGAGTGACTACAGCCCATCGCATAGTTTCCAATAGCATGGCTTCAACATATGGCATCGAGGGTCTATCATCAAAGTCCGGTAATCGAGAACCGCCGACAACCTTGTCTACCTCAGCCTGTGCCTTGCGCAAAACTTGCGGATAATGCGCCATAGCTAGCACCCATGACTGGACTACAGCTACTGTCTTAAAATTAATATACTATGAGAAGGAGCTTTGCTTTGGAAACTATCTGAGTACTCACTGTATCCGATCCGGCTTTCATTGATCGATGTTGGTATATATGCATTGTAATATTCAAAATCCATCAATAAGCTCTTACCTAGATAGACCATCCCAGCACAATTCCCAACAATTTCTGCTTCTTCTTCAGCATTAAGTTTGAGTTTGTCGTCATTATTGATTTTATCTAAATTGTCGTATACAAAGGACTGTTTCGCGGTGCCATTGGCCTAGTAATTTGATAAGGGTCGAAGCGATTTTGGAACAAGACAACTCATAAACAAGACACGCACGATAGCCTGTTTTACATTGTTGAAGGGAATGTCACGAAGAGATCGTGTGTTGACAGCCCATTCCCGTGCCTTTCGCTTAAATCCTGCTCCTGGGAACCACCCTATGCCAGTATCGTTAGGACGCAAAGATACACGCAAGGGAAAAAAAGCGTACTAGGCACATGCTTGAGGATTGGTAAGAAATCAACCAAGTAATTCCCTGCATGTACGGACGACAAAAGCGGTTGCATGGCTTTGTGTACTAGCGTGATGTAGAAATCGTTCTCTGATTGGACTTCGTAACCATATGCTGCATTCAGAACAATGGACCCAACATGCCTACATATGGTAATATTTCTCTGAAAGTGTCGAGTAAAAATAGGGAGAAACACGTACTGTCGAATATGAGCTGCGAAGTTCTCCGGTGAATTCAAGAGATGGGCAAGAAGGTCGACCGTTACTTTCTTTTGTATGGGATAGTAGGATGCAAGATTGCGCGGTTGAAAATACTGATGAAAACACCTTCTATGCCGCCTTAAGGATTTTTCATTACCTAAACAATCCGTCAAGAGATTTGTCGCATAAGTACCTCCATCGGTCAGTGTAAGGCATATGGGCAAAGTCCCACTCCCATCCCATGAGTTCGTCTGCCATTACCTGTACACAATGAGCAAATCCCTCTAACAGAACATAATACAAACCAGTCGAGGTCTATCGGAATAATTCGATGATCGCTTGTCAAGTAGTTCCATAGCTGCTTTCAAGGAATTGAGGATGATCGTCGTTTTGCCAAAGACCTCGACACGCATGACGTCGCCATATGTCTTCGCCCATTGATTATAGGTTAGCCATGCAAATTCATGCGGGATATCGTAGACATTCCCAATAAACGGATAGCCTGGAGGGCCCGGGGGTAGCTGGGAATTATTCCTCCATTTTTTCCAGGAGTAAAAGAGCAGTATAAGGAGGAACGCAAAAGAGAATGCGCTCAAAAGCATAGTGTCAGGAACAAAAAATTCGTAGGATTACCGTCAGTGAAATACTCAGAGACCTGCTTTTGCGTGCGAGTCCGACGGCCCACCTTGGAGCAGAGAGTCAGCATAATTTGCAAGTCACAATAGAATAACGCAGAAAAAACACATGGGTCTCGCATATAACTTCTATTGCTTGGGAAAGTTTTCCGGAACCGTCATAATAATCGCAGCACATAGATCTTCTCTTCCTTTAAATAAATCTAGTCGGTGAGGACACCAGTTAGTGGCAAGCAATAATAACGAGGAATGCTTGACGCTGACGTCTAGAAGTTTTTGGAGAGAAAAAACGCTACGGCTTTGACACATGATCACTGACGGATGGAAAGTATGCTGACTAGGTGAACGCACTATGTTATACAACAAACAAGAATTAACAACCGAAAGTTTAAATTGTTTTAGATCCGATGAAGGTGTCCTCCAGAAAAAAGATGCTGCTCGAGATCCTAAAGCAGACGGTGAATGAGCAGGTCATAACAGTCATGCACACGAACTTACGGATATCGTGGAAAAAACTTCCCGACATGCTTCACTTCTTTCGCCATTCGTTAACCTCCACTGACAACGATATACAAATTCGTGGCCGTTGTCTTCCGTATTCATATCAGCACTGTCATTCTGGGTATAACCTCGCCCAATTCTGTCCAACTTGATGAAAGCCTCGTTTAGTTCTACGTTCAATCTTGCGGTTTCAGTTTTCCATTGGCCCAATTCGGCTTCTGCATTGGTATATGCGTTAGTCTTTTCATTCAGTTTCTCCCTGATGTCATCCAGTTCAGCCTGAATGTGGATGAGTTGTTCCGATTGTTCTCTGCACAGGCGCTTCAGTTCCGGTTGCTCTGCTGCTCGACGTCTGAGATCATCATTGCCGGTGCGTTTATCTTTTTCGACCAAGAATTCAGCCATCATGCGCCAGGACGCAACATTTTTATCGAGCTCTGCTATTCTTGCTTCGAAGGTGGCTCTGACAAGCGCAACACCTGAGCTGGCCTGTTCCTCGGCAATTTTGACTCGCTTTTCTAGGTCTCTGTTTTCGTCGCGGACAGAAGACACGTAGCCTGATGCTTGGGCATATTGCTCTCGGAAGAATTCGCGGTCTTTAGAAGCATCCACTTTGCCCCGTTCTGTCGATTCCAAGGTCGCCCTTAAGGTCGCCCGTTCGGTTTCCCATTCAGCCTTCTCAGAGGCGAATTGCGCTGACTGTTCTTCCAACTCGGCCAGACGTTCCTTATCATTGTTAGTAGCTTCAAGTTGGTTAGGATGAATAATTTGTGGTTGAAGCCGAAGAACCTCTTCCTGGAGCAAATGGTTTTTAGCACGCTCGGAAGCTAGTTGTGCTTGTAAGCTAGCAATCTCTTCCAACTTGGCTTCCAGAGAGTTGCGCACAGTGTTGAGATCGACCTGGACAAGGTGAAAGGACAAATCGGGCTAATCAAGATGATGAGTTTAACCCACAGACTTCCTTATAAGAATGACTTACAAGAGCTGATAGGTGTGGTAGCGGCGGAGAGGTAGGTTTAGTAGATCGAGAAAGTGAAGCATGCGACTCAGACCTTGGTCGAGTTTGGTTACTTGGATCTGCGTTTTCAATCGAAGGTTGGGCAACAGGAGTAGGATTGATTCCGACGACATGCGTCTTAACCTGCCAAAAAATACCGTCAGGAAACACGTTCACCATAGTGTATTTATGCAAACCTTAGACATGCTTTCCGCCCCGTGATCGTCATCGTGTTGTACTCTTTCTTTACCTTTAGACGACAAGCCGACAGGATGGTCTTCAATGACGGCCTCAACGTTCCAACCACTTTCAAGGTCCATACCCCGCTGGTGCTCGTGAACCGCATTGAATTCCATCATCAAATCTTGCGTAGACTCTTCTTCTTCGTGTCTCAGCAAAATAGGGTCCACAACGTTAGCACCGCCATGAAGATCGACATATGCTTCTTCCATAGCTTCGACCGTCATGCTATCGTCCTCGTCCTCCATAATTCTCGGCCCTGACGCAGGAGGAACAACGGCCGTGGAAGCATCGACCATATCCGCATCGCCATCCTTATCAACCGAGTTTTGACTATCACCCAGCTTTTCAACCTTATCACCCAAGCGACTCAAAGCACTCCCACTTCGGTTTCGGCTAGCACGAATCTCATCAAGTGTTTTCTTTGGTCGAGGAGAGCTCCCGAGCATCTTCTTCGCCGCCTCCGCAAGTTGCTGTCCGCGTTGAACAACTTCAGACTCCCAGATATCCGAGGCGCTCTCCTTTTCATTTCTTGTGGTCGGAACAATGTCTTTCTTCGGAGTTTTCTTGGGCTTTCTTGGTTGCTTCTCGGGAGAGTCAAACTCCTCGATAGAGCTCATTGTACCATCTTCCGCAATCTCGTCATTCTGTACCTTCGAACTGCCCTGTTTGAACGAATCATCCACCGCTTCGCTGATACTTTCAGGCAGCGACGAATCTGGTTCCGGTTCGGGTATGATGGGAAGATGTGGATGAAAAACAGACGGTGAAAGCATTCTGATAGGCCTTAGCAACTTCTCTTTAGAGTCATCTTCCCTATCTGACAAGACTGACGGTGCACGGGATGGCGTACGCCCTTTCATCCGAGATTTGAGGGTACTTCTACCTGCAGGCGTTGATGGGGGTTGAGATTGTAGAGTTGCATACACCGGCAGATCAATTTCAGGTTTTGAAGGAAGGGTGAGCTCCTGCGATTGGGATTCTTCAGCTTCAGTCTCCGGAATAACATCTGTTGAATATGATTTCGAAGACGGTTTTAGCACCTTTCGACGGCGGTTCGCATTTGAAACACCCGTCGTCGTTGTGGAGGTTGAAGCAGGTTTTACTGAGGAACTTCCTCTCGTAGTCATTACTGGAGGTTTAGGAACAGTGTGATCTTCAGCCGGAGATGGGACTTTCTCTTTCGAGGGGGAAGCCAGATGAAGGACAGAGAGTGGATTTGGTTTGAACATTACATATTCCGTTTCAACGTCTGCTGTTGGTGCCTCGTCTGCGCGTCCAGTGTCTTGTTGAATAGAACTTGGTGAGCGTGAGATCCCTGGAGCGGGGGAATGGACGAGGGAGTCCGAGGCGCGCCCTTTACCCTTGTCTTGTATCAATGCAGTGTCTGCTATTTTCTTCTTCGACACCTCTTCTTGCACAATAAAAGGTTGCTGACTTTCTTCTTCTTCCTCTTCCGCCAAAACCTCTTTGTCGAACTGAGCCAGTCTGTCCAATGCAGCTGGAGAAAGCTTAGGTTTACGCAACGCCAGAGGCGAAGGCGCGGAAGACATTTGGTCTCCATTCCAGACCACTGAACGTTCCTCGGTAGGTGGGGGATATTTATTCGTGGCAGAGTAATCAAGGGGGGGAGGACCGTCAGAATCAGAATCGGAAGTCAAGCTGACAACGGAACCAAGGACGCGAAGTGAAGGACCTTGCTTGGTGGTTGTTTTCCGTTCATTTTTTGTCATCTTCAGTTTGGGAATAGGTTTGGCATTGCTATCGGCAGATAACTCTTCCTGTTGCTTCTTAGGTCTGCCTTTCGGGTGACCGATTTTTAGAGGATTCTCCTCGACAGCTGAAGAAGCAGGCTTTTTACCAGTTTGTTTAGTTGCAGGTTGGTTTGTCGATTTGCCTTTGGCGGTTCGTGGTGGTGGTTTTAGGGGGACAATATCTTCTTCCGAGTCAGCTCGTTCAAGTTCTGCAGGTGGTGCTGGACTGTTGAATCTTTCCGACAAAGCGTCTTCCACCATTCTTTCCTCATCCATGTCTTGGTCTGCTTCATTGCTTTCGTCTTTCTGTGCCACTTTACCTCGAGCCACTCGTATTGGATGGCTTTCCTCTTCTTCCTCCCTATCAGACCCTCCGTATTGAGCGAGCAGGGGTTGGTCTTCGACCTCCGGTTCTGATTTAACGACTTCAACCTGAATTTTCCTTTTTTTCTTCGGCGGAGGCTTGCGACTTCCATCACCCTCATGATCAAGAGTTTTCGTGTTGGGGACATTTGCAGAGTTGTGCGCGCTGTCTGCCTCGGCGATTTTACGCTTTTTGCCCTTTCCATTAGCCGCAGCTGAAGGCGGTTTCGGCACAGATTTCTCTACGTCGTTTTCGGAAACATTGAGTTCTTCCTCAATAGCGTGATTTCCTCGTTTCAGCTTGTTGCCAGTTGGAGTCACAGTTTCGGTCGATCGAGATTTAGTAACACTGGATCTACTACGATGTAAATCGATTTTCGCGTTGTTGTGCTTGGTGGCGGGTATAGTAGAAGTAGACCGACGAGAATTTGATGTAGAAGCTTGCGCTTTAGGTATTGGGAGATTCCTAGATGCTGTAGATCCCCTCCCGCGTTTTGAAACCGTGGCTATCATACATTGAGATCATTTCATATGCTTTGTAGAAAGAATACACGTTACACTTGCGCCGGTCCTTCTCCTTCTCCTTTTGCTTCCTCTTCCATTCTAGGACGAGATCATCGGTGCAATCTTTCTTCGGGACCCAGCTTTGCGCCCATGGTTTGAGGGTAGCTGGGTCTGTGCCTTTCCACCGAACTTTGTAATACTTCGGTTTCTCCCCCGTTATTTCGATAACCTCCCAAAGTGTCTCTTCGTCGTCTTCTTGTGGTTCAAACCCCTGGGTCAGTGACACATCAGAGGTTTGGGACTCAGCGTCAGACTTGACCATGCTCTCAATAACAAGGAACTTATGAATGAGTGAAGATTCAAGAACTGCATAATGTCAATAATGAGTTTGTTGAGACCTTCCGACACGGTCACGCCGTGGGAACGTTATAAATAGGAGACTGATTCCTAATGCGGAGCTACCAAATTTCATAGTCCGATGGATGTCAGATAACGATATAGAATTATGCACCTGTGGTTTTCTCTTTTCCTTTCTCTTTCTCTCTTCTTTTTTCTAAGCGGCTGTTAATTTGGATATTTGAACAAATACTTCCTTTATTTTCGATTTGTATACAGGATCTGGACGGCTTGACGCTGGACACTTGACGGACATTATCCAAAAATTCAGACACATCTAAGCTTGCAGTCGACCAAATTTTCAATTTGACGATCTCTCCTAAAGGCGGACTTTTATCAACGTATCCAGATCTTGATTCCAAATTATCTACTGAAGGCGGATTTTTTTGCTGTTGAACCGGTGTCAGCTTTTACCATGCTCGTGATTTTTCGCCTTCGCCCATGGATTCTGGCTATTCCACTTCTCTTAGTAATCCTAGTCGCACCTGTATATGGTTCTCTATGGCCGACAAAACCTGTGAGATATACCACATATACTGCTGGACAGCCCGCCCAAGTGACCTGGATAGAAGACGGCAAGGCACCCTTGTTGAACAACACTTTTGGGATGAGAATCGACCTTTATGCTGGCAAGAATGTGAGCACCGTCTGCAGTTATCCCTCGAACCAGCATTAACTTTTCAGCCATGCAGACGTTTGTTGCAACCCTTGCCAAGAATGTGGTACCTTCTGAACTGTCGGCAACTGTGTTTATACCTTCCATCATCCCTGACAATTACCACTATTTGTAAATTCTTTTTTTTTCCATCATACGTCGCTGTTTTGAGTGACTCAAAACGCAGCAACCTTCGTTTCGTCATCCCGCAACCACCAACAATAATATACACGGCTGACTTCAATATCATGCCCAACTATATCTCGAAGCCTCCAGCGTCTGAGGCTCAGGCAAATCTGTCTGCACCTAGGCAAGCGATCGTCACAGTGACTAGCACCATAACTTCGCGAATCTCGGGTTCTCAGCAGGCAGTGGAACCTAGCAGCACTACTAGCATATCTGCGGGAACATTTTGGGCGCTAGGAAATCGGCGACATCAAATAGGATCTGTCGATATCGAGAAGTTAAAGTTTCGACTACTCTTCGTCGTGTGGCCTTCTTTAGTCGGTCTTTCTCTGGCTCTCTGATTTCGCTGTAAAAAAGACGATAATTTTATGTACCTACAAGGATCACACGAAGTGAGAAGTTAGACGCAAATCTCCTCTGGACCGGCCACAGAGGTAGAGGTTGCTCCCACCAATTTACCCTGCAATTGTTTTTTATCAAAATTTGATCAAGTTGAGTGTTGGTTTCAGAGACACGGCGAACCTGTTGATCTGTACCAAATCAGAGATAATGTACAAGGAGATTCGGGCATTCTATGGTCTACTCAGACTCGAGAGAATGCCTGAGTGAAATATCATTCCCTCATGAAGAGAAAATACTTAGGAATCGCTGACATTTACATCCGAAATTGAATCTCCGCTTTCGGGAATAGCTTCCATTTATACTCGTTATTTTTCACCAACATCCAACAACCAACACTGCTGGACAGCTGGATGTATAAAGGATTAATCGGTTCCACAGACATATGGTCATACTCATGTCAACAATTCCTCGGACAAAACACATCCTTGTTCTTTTTCTCACGTTTTCCAAGCAAATACCAAAGATGTTGGAAACAATTCAATACTGCCTTTGCATCTCACCGGTATAGCGCGCTTGATCTGCAATAATGATTCTACTGTCTCTCGCTGTATATCTTTTACATACCTTTACCCAGGCCACACCAATCATTGAACGCTCCGACCCAGCTGGAACTGTGTTATTAGTTGACGCGTCCGCATGTCCTGATTTGCGGTCGATTTGGGACATCATATGGAGCTGTCTAGCTACTGTATTTGCCTGTTCATGGTTATCAATCCATCCAAATATTCCGGATCACAAGGAGGGTCGGTTGAAGTTGGCGCTGCGACGACTGGAACTGATGGCCTGGTCCATTGTGGCACCAGAGTTCATCATTATGTGGGCAATGAGACAGTGGAGAGGTGCGCGAATACTGGAGAGGCAATATAGTGGTGCGTTCCAAGATGATGTGCATATGTTATGGCTCATCTATTTCAGACAGAGGATGGTCCAAGATGCACTGTCACTTCCTCCAGATGGGAGGATTCGTACTCCATGACTCGAAGACAGACCAACCCCTCCGTGTACTCTCTCACCGAGAATTTGACCAGCTCCTGAACGAAGGACGAATCCAAATGCCCAAGATATCAGAAGCCGACATCCAGGATCGAAGTAAAGCTGACGGTTTATCGAAGGCCGTGGTCCTCGTACAGATCGTATGGTTCATTGTGCAGTGCATCGCACGAAGGGCTCAAGGGCTGGTGACAACTGAATTCGAACTAGTCACTGTCTCATTCGCCGCTCTGAATGGCGTGATGTACTACCTTTGGTGGGACAAACCTCTTGATGTACACTCGACAGTTGCTATTTATCTATTGGATCCTCCAGAACTCGGTGAGCGTGATTAATGTCACTTCTTACCTACTGCAATATTTTAATATTTCAACAGAAAAAGTGCATGTTAATTTAGAGAATAGTGGTGAACCTGCTCAAGAATCAGGGATCGACCCCCAAACTCGTGAGTTTTTTTGCTCTCAAGATCGAGTATAGGTTATCTGAGATATTGGAAAAATTCTGCGTAGTTATCCAAGAAGTGCAAGAGGCGTTAGTTACACCGAGTGAAGATCCATCGACACCAAGCTCTAAAATACCGGCCCACGATTCACTCAACAGCTCTAGCTGGAACTTGCGACGAGCAATTTCACTTCCATTTCATCTGCTTTTAAAAGGCTCAATCATCGCTATCTCCACCATATACCGACGATTACGCGAAATGTCTGTATTCGCCAATGAACCATCTATCACAGACCAAACAAACCTTCCTGCCTTCTACGCTCTTTCCGACAGCGCAGAAGCTCGTTCTGGCTTGCCTGAAATGAACATCGTCACTGCTGCAGCAGTTCTCGGTATCGTGTTCGGCGCAATTCATTGTATTGGCTGGTCGTTTATCTTTCCCTCGAAATTGGAACAGAAATTGTGGCGAATATGTTCGATGCTCATCACTACCATACCAGCCATTGCCCTTTTCGTTCACCCCTTTGGGTTTGTGATCAATTATCTAGAGAGCACGTTGGGTGTTCGGGATGATAGCAAGATGTATGACATAATGGCCCTGTTGCTTGGCGTACCAATCCTGTTACTTCTGGTACCGTTGCCACCAGTGTACTTCATTGCGAGGCTGACGCTTTTGACTGAGGCGGTTGTTGCACTTCGCGATATCCCACCTGAAGCATATGCACAAGTCGTCTGGGCTTCATTCTTGCCTCATATTTGAAGCACACCTATGTAAACAAGCGTCCTCGCGATGTTGGTTGAATCGCGATGGCGATGGCTCACTTTCTGTGGTCCTGCTTTTGCGACTATCACTACGCTCTAAATAATCATCTATTCCAGAAAGCCTCAAATAACATTATCGTTGCTCTAACTGAAAGACTGCTTCAGTATTCACCAGCTAGAACCTCTCACATCCGTCTTCTTATAGCTATCTTTATGGCGAGTTATTCAATAAGGCTCACAATGCGTAGGACCATCAAGAGATTTAGCCGATTGGCATCAAGGAGAACCTCAATCCCACTTTCTTGATGCTAAACGTTCGCTTTTGGTACAGCTTAAATGAGTATAATCAACTCAAACAGCAAGATCTAGACTTGAGTTGCGGGATTATCAACAATTTGCACTTCTGGACCGCAGATATGTTGTCAATAATCATGCAATCTCTTTCCCATAAAGTGGGAGGTCTACAAGTTCTAAACTGGCACTTAGCGTTCATATAGCAGAAGATAGGCGATTGAAAGCTCTCGGGAATATGCCGTCTCAGGATATCGACTCTTGCAGATTTCTATCTAACTGCCATGGGTTCTTGGAGGTATCACAACTATATAAACACAAGCCGAATATGCTTCTGACTCTCAGCACTCATACTGATGTATCCTTTGGTCTAGGAAGCGTCTCTATAACTCATTCATTGCGTTGTCATATCGGAAATTAGATTTCAAGCACCATGCTAGATACCCTCGGTGCGATTTATAGTTGAGTTTTAGATATTCTAGAGCGAACTGTACTAATTCTTGTCAGAGGTGTTTCATTAGAATCTTTAAGAGACTTTATTCAGGTATTACTGGCTTTACATTTTATCGGTATAAAAACACGAACGTGAAGTGTAAGAATCTATACCCGGCGAGATTGATTCTCTAATCCTTTCAACGTCGAATCTCGAAGGATGCTCTATCGCACAAGTCCACCCTTGCTCATTCTAGCATGTACCTACCTCGTGAAGGGGCTTTACGCATCACCTACAATTCTTCAGGAGCGTAGCGTAACCCCCCTTTCTGCAGCTCAGCGCTCCATCATTGCCCCATATGCACAGTTTGCAGCTGCAGCTTATTGCTCAACAAGCAGCTTGAAAAAGTGGTCTTGCGGACGTGAGTGAAGTATAATATCGAAATCCAAGTATTACTGACGGAAAATTTGAACATATGTCATTAGCACCATGCCAGGCTCACAAGGACTTCCAGGTAACCTTGGTTGGTGGTGACATCTTGAACGTTGTCCAAGGATGTCAGTCAAATACCTCATTTGTATGTAGGAGATATGAACATGATTTTAACTTGACTCCTTCTCCCTTTCTAGATTACGTTGGCTACTCTCCATCCTTAAAAAGCGTTATCGTTGCTCACCAAGGGACTGACCCTCTTAAATTGTGAGAAACATACTAACGTTTTCTTTCATAAACTCGTCTTGTTGCTGACATCGCTCTCCACCAATTAAACCCATAGCTTTTCAATTCTTACGGATCTCATTATATTCTTGGAAAACCTCGACACAAAATTATTTCCCGGAGTTCATTCGTCCGTCAAAGTTCATACGGGGTTTGCGCATCAACATTCCCTGACTGCCACTAAAATCCTCACAGAGGTTAAGCGGCTACTATCGGCCAAAAAGTGTAAATCCGTCAAAATCGTTTGTATTTCCGGCTCTTTCTTTGTTTATGATACTAATCCTCCAACTTGTTCGTTCTCAATAGGTCGGGCACTCTCTCGGAGGCGCGTTGGCTGAGCTTGAAGCATTATTCCTGAGGTTGCACTTACCAGCCAAAGTGTCGATAACAGCAATTACTTACGGTACACCACGGGTCGGGAATCCGGAATTTGCCAAACTGATTGACGCCAAGGTTCCGCATTTCTTCCGAATCAATAACAAGCACGGTGAGTGCCAGCGCCCATTATTCTGTGCGTCGACTTGTAGTATATACTTGCATTATGTTTAGATCCCACACCCATTGTACCGGGTAAATTTCTCGGGTTCCAGCACCCGCATGGCGAAATACATATTTTATCTGGGGGTAAAGTTGTCGCCTGCTCAGGTTAGTGGCGAGGTATAATTTGCTGAATAATTTGCTAACTGGCACCCTTTATTTGCTATCAGGAGATGATAACTCCGAAGACCCGCAGTGCTCTGATGAAAGTGTACCAACTATATTAAATGGTAACGTTCTCGATCATGTATGTTCAGTTTCTCGATTGGACATGAGGCGAATACTATGTCTGACCGTTTGATGAAGCTTGGCCCGTACGATGGCGTTAATATAGGAGGAACGTTAGGGATATGTCATCTCTAGGGAAAATAGAAACAAACCGAAATCATATTCTCAGCAAATATACGTTTAGGCTTCTTCTTGGAACTTATGTATTAGTATAGTAACAAGCACCATCTAACCAATTTGTCAATGCGATTTCGGCCAATCTTGGGGGGTCTGATATCAAATCCGAGTTATGTGTATTGCACCGCTTGATAGGCGCTAATTTTTTGGGTAGTCAATC
>Ga0247779_1000708_pt1 | contig 18581 bp, 16 predicted proteins | sample UWRJL221509R5_FD_179925 | JGI IMG/M metagenome (GOLD analysis project Ga0247779, IMG submission 179925) | Plant litter microbial communities from Arlington Agricultural Research Station in Wisconsin, United States - UWRJ-L221-509R-5 | ecosystem: Environmental > Terrestrial > Plant litter >... | reverse complement strand
CTAGCTTTAAAAATGCTTATTCAAAAATGCTCACTCAATTCCAACCTACAACATTTTTCTAGAAAATCTATGTTCGGTGAAGTACTCAAAGATGTTTCCAAAATACACTTACCAGCGAAGATAGTATTACAGCATCCCTTTCTACATTAAATTGAATCCGTAAGGAATATAATAATCCCTGCTAGGGACTGGCTTCAGAAAATTAGAAACCTGTAAATTCAATTTTGCTTCTACATGTTGGATCTTTATCAAACAAAGACTGACTTCTGATCTCAAAATGGTGGAACCACACACATAAAGATACCCGAGCTCGTCACGAGTGAATATACTGACCTTCTACACATAGCTCATGCACATACCGATTTTCCCATCTATATCATACAAGGTACCTGAATAATTACTTCAGAGTATCACACAGCCCAAGTATAGAAAGACCTGACCCAAGTATATCACTATTTCACCACCGGCAAAGAAGAAAAAATTTAAAATAAACATTGGCTTCGATAAAAGTACTGTATGTACATACATACACATCATAATATACTCTATTCACGCACTTGCACGCATGCGAAACGATCTGGCACGCACCTGTCACCATTTTGCACGCATTTGCCAAGATTGTGCACGCATCGCACGTTTTCCACGGCCGCTCTGCACGCACGCACGCACGTCCGTGCACCATGCCACGCACTTTTTACTGTGCCCATATTAATATCATCTGGTTCAAAATAATTAGGTATCCAGGAAGAACTAGGGGTGCAGGACTGAAGGAGTTTTGAAATGGAAGCTGGAATACCGTTGACCCTCTTCGTAATTGCAGAGGCAAAAACATAACGAGGATGACTATACAGCCATTCTTGAAACCATATCTTCATTTCTTCGATATGATATGCAACACGTCTCGTGGAATTATCAAGTCCTGATGTGCCAAAGAAGGCTATAATACTCTGGTAATGGAATATAGGTGGGCTGAAAAAGTCCTCCGGTCTCAGGTCCAAGTAATCGGTTATTGCAGTTTCGTATGTCTTTGATGTATCACCTAGAATTAGACCCTGTAGGTAGCAGACAGAGCTAGTTTGATAACTTGAGATACTGCGACCAACTTTGCGAGGAAGGACGTTCAGGAAAACACTGTCCAGAGAGATAACCTCAAGTATCAGGGTAATGCAGTGATACACAGCCTCCTGAGAGACTTCAGACTGCGCTAAACCATATCTACGTAAACCACCCAGGGCATCAACCAGGTAATTCTTCGTAGAGAAGTAAAACAATGGGTTGATATCTGAGTTTGGTTGATGCCGATCAAATATCTCTTGAGAAATGCTGTGCCGAAGGGACAGCCAGTCTCGATCAAACATATCCCAGTTATCTTGGTTCCATATTCCACAGACCACTCTCTTGGAAAGACCGCCGGGCAGAAAGACGCTTTTGTTTCGATTGAGGTACTCGACAATCTTACGAAGAAAGTAAGAAAGGGTGAAAAAAGCCATGGCCTGAGGGGATTTATAGGGACACTGTGATGGCAAGTACTCCGGGTCTTTGTTTCTGGAACCCCAGATATAAAGAAACACGCACTGGAAAGTCGGCATGGTGGTAGTTGCAAACAGGAACAGGAGAACGAGTCCCACACAAATCATGACCGGAATGGCAACTCTATCACCGAGTTGGAATAGAGAGAAATCAATCATTCCCGCGAGGAAAAGAACCAGTGCAGTTTGCAGAAGTAGAGGAAGTGCTGTGAACACCTTAGGGACGTGCCATGCCTCCAACCCATCTTTTCGCATGTTGAATTTCGCGAAATTTAGTTCCCAGCTTTCAGGATTCGAATATGATTGGTGTACACGCAGCCATTGCAGCGATATTATACCGATGAGTGCCGTGGCGATACTTAGCACGAGGCTGATAAACCAGAAAGCATTTATGCGTTCCGCAGCTCGGGATGGAGTGAACGGTGTTTGAGCCAACTGATTGAGGCTTGCAGTGGTAGAGTTGTCGAGGCGAACTAATATCTGGGACAGAATGGTGACCATAGCATCCTGTGGATCCGCTTGGAGAGTCTTGTAGGATTCTATAATAAATGCGGTGACGACTGCGGAGAAAAGACCCGCCTGTAATGCTTGATTATAGTAAGTCCTATGGAGAGCGTTGCTAGACTCACGAAAATCAGTAAATTCTGGACATCGTCCTTCCATATTTCACATTGAGCATGATCCTTCTTCAGTAAAGGTTCCAATATAATTTTCCAAGGATCGCCATTGGGCTTCTCCGGTGCGAACTTGAACTTGAAGGGTTCTTTGTATGAAGCAAAGTTTGCTCTGGATGCATTCTGTTTTTTTTTTTTTTTTTTTTTTTTTTTTTTTTTTGTTATATCATGTTTGCTATTAAAAAACTTTCTCAGAGTAAAGAATTAAGAAGGAAAAGACACACCGCCGTGTTCGCTTCCTGAGGAAATTCACTATGCGACGGGGTGGCATTCTATGAGGTAAGGTTATACCCCGATAAAGCAAAACTGTAAATCTTAATGACGTACCAATTTTCTTCAATTGAACTAGCCACATGTGAGGTATCGGACATGGTTTTCAAAGAAACGCAGGTTAAGCAGACGCGGGCAAGAGCAGTTGTGACTGCCAGTACTGCTCGAGCCGATATTTGTCACGCACAACGTATTCTGTTGAAATCTATCCTTTTCTATTACAAATAAATGAGTATTATGGCTTGGAAATTCCGTAAATGATATGTCCGCGCCTCTGCTGGGATTGTTGACTATGGCATAACTCGGGTAGATTAGATTAAATATTTTCCATTAACGATAGCTAATAAGTCCTGCCTCTCGAGGAAATTGCCGAGGAACATTGAACATTGGGAGGAGACATAAAACGAAAGAGATTTTTGACACACACCTATGTATATTGAGGTCGGCAGGCGAAAATATGGGGGAAGCACAGCAGAATTCTAACATGGAATTTTTGTTAACGGCTGTTCAAGAAAAAACGCAAATGAAATCACACATCAAGCCACAAGGTGCACGAAAAGTGATGCATAGAACAGTGCGATTTATAGGCTACAGTGAATGCTTGAAGAGTAAATAATTGAGCACGACATGAAACCAGATGACGATGATGATGGAAATGTTAACGTTGAATGACGAAATGATGATGGATGGTGATGTATGCATGAAAGACAATGAGGATGCCAACGACGATGATGGTGAAAAAAACACAAGGCTAAATGGGATACGGAAAAAAGTGAAGGAAGAGTGAAGAAAAGAAAACGCAGAAAGAAAGAGACAAAAACTATGAGTATGAATGACTTCGAGCACGATTAAATGAGAAGAAGCAAACTCAACGAGATGTTAGTACTACGAAAGAAAAGAAAAAAGGAAAGAAAACAAAGAATAAAACAACAAAGAGAAATCGTCCGAGATGTAAAAAGAAAAGATAACCACGGGCCTAGAACTTAACCAACCACAACCCTAACAGTACACACCCCATCATAACCGGTGGGGTGAGCAAACAATAACTCCAAAATATCGTCCCACTAATCAACCTCTCGAACGCGTCTCCGCTTACTTGAGCAGTGATCTGCGCGAGGGTAAGTGCAGGAGGCGAACACAGAAGGATGACATTTGTGGTTATGAATACCGGGCTGGATGTAATAATAATAATAATAAACGTATAAGTATGGACAAAAAAGGTTCAGAGAAAAGAAGAAAAAACGCACTCATCAAAAACGACATGCCAATCGCTCTTCGTCGCCCACACCATCACCGGCAACAACACCAACGGTGTAATCACCATTCTCGAAAGCACCGCCAGCACGATCGTCTTTGTTTCTCCGGGTCTTGTCCTCTTATTCTTATTCATTTCTTGCTCCTCCTTGCGCCGAGCTCGTTCCTCTTTCCACGATTGGTACCAATCCTGAATCCTCCGTCCGAATGACCTCTTATCTTTCTTGCTCTTGCCAGTGCTACTACCGCCTTTCCTGGTCGCTGGCTTCGCAGAATCTGAATCTTCATTAGGCGTGTAAAAGTACCCTCCGAGAACGACCAACGTCAGCGGTACCGCGCATTTTCCAGCCTGGTTCATAGCGTCATTCACAGGCTGCATGTGGTGTTCGAGCCCGTGCTTGAGCGGAGGCGCACACGCGACGATCAAAGAGAGAAGCGAAGCGTATAGAGGGACAGTCATAAAGCCGTGGATCGCGCGTAAGGTCTTGGCCACTCTTTGCGTCGTGGTAGCCAGAATTCGACGCAGGAGAGAAGGTGTTGATTTCGAATTGCGGTGGTGTGTGGGCAAACCTTCTTCGCCTTCATTTTCTTCACTATCACCCTCCCGATGTCGTCTCCGTCCTTCACCATCATCATCGCTACTACTCAAAGTTCCATCGATAGAAGCGCTCAAATCGAGACGACTGTCATTCGGACTGTTCGGGAACGAATTATAAAATGTCGTCGTCCTTTTTCTTCCATTTCCCGGCCTTAAAGCACCAGTATGCAGTGTCTCGTCCTCCCCAATCGAGTCAGGTGAGGACACCAGTGAGCCTTCATGTCGATGCTGATAGCGCTGCTGCAAACTATCCACTGATCCAGGAATCCCGATAATAGGAGGTACAGCGTTATCCCGATCATGGATTACAAGTGTGGACGAAGAAGGGTGGGATACCCATTCTCGCTCACTTTCTTCGTCCGAATGTTCTTGTTCCGGAGAAAGAAGCAGAGGTGTGTGTTCGTCCTCGTCGCCTGCTAACCCCTTCGACTTGCCTGTTGGGTGGTTGGAAGCATCGGATTGCGACGGTGCATGTACCGGAATCATGATCGTATCGGCTTTGGAGAGGAGGCTGACGCCGTAGCTGTAGCGTAACTGCGAAAAAGAGGATAATCATCAATATCCGAGGCAATAAGATTGGAAAAAAATCTTGAAGCAGAACTTACCACCATGCCCAACGTGCTATACATAGTCAAATACGTCAACGCCCGTCCAAGCATCGCATTCTTATTATCACCTCCACCATCTTTATCCCCGTTTCCACCGGATGGGTTTTCGTTTAATAAGTCCCAAGCAAGGTCAGGAACGGACACAACCAAGGACTGCATGAGTGCAATGGGGAGTGTGTTGGAATTCATAAACATAGATGCGGCTGTTATAAATGATCTAGAAAATGATAATATTAGTTAAAATTCGAGTTGAATGGTTCGGAAGGCAGGATTAAATAACCAAAGACGAGAGAGGAGGAAAGAAAGAAAGAAAGAAAAGATAATATAGGCAAGGAAAGGGAAAGATAAAATAAAAAGACGAGTCAGACGTCAGAAAAATAAATAAAGAGAATGTCGAGTAGTCGTCGTGTCACCATCAAGAAAAGCACGGTAGGCTCCAAAGAAAGATCCAAACCATACAACGCATAAAAAACCAGTTATTTGCGCATATATTCACCCCGTCCTGGCCAGGTCGACTCTGATGCGGATGGAAACGGGTATTTCAGGCGTCCTGAGCCCGACCAGAGGAACGCAGTACATTCGCATTGAACACAAGAGCTGAGCGCGTTTGGCTGCTCATGTACATCTCCATAAATCGAAATCCACGAGCAGCAGGCACTGTTCGCCTACATCCACCAGCTCACAGCTGGATGGACCTCGTCCATCCATTACTCTCCTGATTTTTCTCATTCGCAATCGCATATACGAAACGAAAACGAAGGAACGCAAGCCAAAGGAAAAAGCAAACAGGTATAAAAAAAACTCACCGCTGGCTCCTCCTCAGCCCCGCTACCCAACCAAGCGAACGACCAACGAGCATCGAAGAACATGTCACGATGACGAACCATATAGGGATTATCCATAGTTCTTTGAGTTTTGCTATGGGACCAACGAAAGTGAAAAGCGAGCGACAATGAGAAAGAAAACTGAAGAAAAGAAAACGCAAAACGACGTACAAGGTGTAAGATAAAACGCGACTTTAGAGAACAACAGAGCAGGCGTGAATAAATTCACGTTCAGTCTGTTGATTTGCTGGCAAAAAAGGCGTGTTGGTTAGCACAAATCGTTCATTCTTTGGATCCTCTGACATTCCATTGAATTTTCACGGAAGACGTCAGAGATAGAATGAGATGAAAGGAAAAGGTTGAGTAAAGATAGAGTAGCACAGCATAGCACAGCATCGGATAATTGAACTGTCAAAAACCCAAAATTCAACACCAATAATATCCATCCATAAATATCCACGCATATATGCGAAGAAACAAAGAATGGATGGAAGAAACGAAAGAAGGAGAAAAGAAAACATAAAGAAACGCAGAAAACCACTGAAAAATTTCAAGAAAGAAAAATTACCTTCTGCGTCTTCTTATCCAACACGCCCTCTCTCGCCAATAGGTACCCAGCCGCGCAAAGAAGGAAGACTTGCGCTATAGACTGTTGTTTTATCCGTCATTTACATGTGAGATAGAACGGCAGAAAGAAAGAAGGACGCACATTGAAAACGGCAAGCAACAGTTGCCCGAAAGGTGTCCCGGACCTGCTCGTCGTTGATAGAATTTGCCATGTCGTCGACGGCGGTGATAATTGGGTTTGGATGGATGCGTATGTCGATGAATACGAGTCCATAAGTCCTTCCAATGAAAGGCTGACGGTGGGATATGGTAAGACGATAAGACCAAGGCTTGGTTTTATCCACTATCGTGTATTATCGCGTATCTTCCAGCTCCTAGCTCCTAGTTTCCTAGCCGAGAAACGGAAATGTCACCTGGTGCCTATCGATCTTCTCGCTCTTCTGTCACTGTAGGCTTCTTCCCACTCTCGTCTCTCCGTCTTCTCGTTCTTTTCCCACTCTCTTCGAAATCCCCGCGGAAGAGAAAAAAAAGTACCACGCACGTACGTACGACGTCGAACCGTGGACGTATGAACGTGTGGAAAACTCCGGTGAAAGATACGTTACGAATCTTATGCGCGAAGGAGAAAAATTCTTGCTATGGTCGATATCAATGTCGATGAACAAGAACAACGTTGACTGTGATGAACGTCGGAGTCAACAAGAACGTTGTTGGAGCGCACAACACAAACCCCAACCCTAAATTTTCGTCATACTTAAACCCAACCGCCGGGGGCCTCATTGAGGCCTCGACTATCGATGCCAAGCCAGGAGCATGCCAAGCGCATGGCTGATAATGTGATTCCCAGGCGAAGCGCTAATGGGTGACATCATTCCCAGCGGAAAATACCGCGACAGCCTCGATTCTCAGATAGGTCATACGGCCATACTGGATATAGGAAGCCCGAGAGGTCATACCCGCTCCCGATGGCATATGTACGGGAAGCGATAACTGGCATTGCTATTTTGGTGCTGGAAGATAGATTTCGGCGCCTGCCGTATAGTCAGCTAGCTACATACCCTTGATCGCTCGCGCTCGTGAACATCAACGACTCTCAAGCAGTTGATGTATTTGCCGAAGTAAATCTTGTGATAGAAATCAAAACGCTATCCAGAACCTCGGGGTGGGTGCACGTAGGAAATTACGGATGACTCGGAGCACGAGAAAATTCCTTACCAGTGCTCGGAGAGAAGACGTTGAACAAATAATGGCGTGATAAAGTGATATACCGTAATCGATAAGCTGCGCTCGAAGAATATGACCTGTCTTTGCGTACATACGTAGGAATCTCCACAGTAAGTAAAGTGCGGGCAGTACTCAAGTCTTTGTTCTGATGTCAAATATGTTGTATTGAGGAGACCTCGGAGAACACAACCAGAGGGTCCTCACCATGGCGAGTAATCAAGCAGCAACGAAGCGCGCGCGTGAGAGAAAGAAACGCAGTTACTTCGATAATGTACCCCAATTTCTTCCATCAGTCATAGTAGCGAATAGATACATGTTATCTCGAATGAACTCAAACAGGTGTAAAAAAAGTAGAATCGTAAGCATGCGTTTCAGCCTTGGAAGTTGATAGTAACCATCGATTACTGTTAAGACACTGGCGTTAACACTCCTCACGGCAACAGAGCTGCGCTGGGCATGCATCAAACAACATAACATCATAGGAATACATTGATAAATCGCAAAAATTGCATGACCAGCTCATCCGGTGAGAGTAAATCCGGTGACATTCCTGAACCTAATTTCAACTTCACATCGCGCCGGCGGTAGGACCTGAGAAAAAGATATCCCGCGAACATCTTCTTACAAACTATGCTGACACTACCATACACCTCCTCTCATCCCAGCGGAGATCCCCAAATTTGGCTAGAGCTTAAGCTTGAGGCATGTGCTCCTGCAGTGTACTTTACTGTACGTCATCCGACAGCGGTTACCGGTTCCCAAATTTTCATTTCAAGTTATTTACTCTGGGTTCTCGATAAATTTAAAACAAGGCCTAGCAATTCCTCATCTGCGAGCCATTTTCGACGTATTTGAAACCGGGTTCAAGTCCTTTAGGTTTTACGTCTGGGGAATAGAAATTGTCGTCCTATTACATCTGCTACGATTCGACAGACGATTACTCTTCTTCTCTCAATGTCACACATTGCGATAGTTAAATGGGTTATACCACAGATCTACGGGGAAAAAAATCTTCAAGAACAGTGTCAGCGGTTTCTGAGTGTCCCCGGGAGAACCTAGCCGCCGGTGAAAGTTGAACGACGGGCCACTTTCAAAAATCGTTCTCCTCGCTGACCATTGATTTGAAGTGTTTCGGGGTACCGCAGAGTGGGGGCTGTGAACACAGACAGAATCTTCTAATCAAATGTGTAAGAGGATAAGTTGTTAAACGACCTGCGAGTAATGTTCGAGAGGAAAGATAGTTGTTTGGTCAGCTTGGTTGGTTTAAGATCATTTAATGTATAAAAATCCAATGTATAGTAAGAAGACCCATAAATCTGTGTCACTAGATAAATTGGGGGTTGCGGAGGTCTTGGCGGTGGAGTTAAAAACGTGAGTTTGAGAGATCACGTGACTGCTCAAAAAACGCGTACCAAACGACGCGACTAAAAATGAAGTGCGTCGTTCGGAGCAATCCGTCAAAAGCCTGAGTGTTTGGGATGCACAAGGCAAGCAGATTCGGCTGCCCAGTGGCTGTACCAAACACTGAAGAGGAACGGGTGGGTGGGAGTGAAAAAATCAAGAGAGAGGTAGAAAGAGACTCAAAAAGGCGAGTGTGAAGGAGTGATTTTGTCACTCTCGAGGAGCAGAGCAAGCAAGGAGAGGAAATTTAATAATGAACATTGTCGTTATATAAATCACACCTTAATTAACCCAGGGGCGTGAAGTCAAATCATCCAGAAGCCTGAAAGAAGAAGATCCCGAGAAGGGAGATCACCATCGCTTCCCGAGCATCTTATCCAATGATAAGTGGCCCTTCGGGCCTGTTCTTATCGCGCAGAAAGTGTAAAAATTTAATGAAAATCACTGTACCAAGGTCTACTCTAATCTAATTATCTAGTTTGCGAGTTGGTCCCGTGACACGTGTTTTTTTTCACTTGCATTGCATGATAAAAGGACTACCTTCGGTCGACCGGCCTTGTTGCTGATATGGAACCGCTCATAAATGAGCAAAAAAGAAAAAGAAAAAGAGTCAAGGAGCAAATAGGAAGCAACAAGTGCAAAGGTTCCTTCAAAACTACATTCCAGAGTGAAGAAATAAACAGCATGTTTGGTCGCCAAGACAAAACAATAGAAAAATAAATAAAGACAACGGTTCAAACTTCATTCAAGCCTTGCTTTGCAGCGAGGCGAAGAATCATCAATCATGTCTAGTAACGACCACATTGCCCTTAACGTAGAACATGCTGCTACGATTGCAACAGATGTATGTCATTTACATATTGAGTTTCACATTTACCTTCTATGTGACGATTCCAACTTTTGATAGCAGCCACCTGCATCAGTTAACGAAAACGCTCAAACCTCGAACGAGCCGGTATGTGTCTCTTCATATCAAACTGTTCAAATGGTAACTCTACATACAGCATAATAATGAGGACCAATGCAAACCATATGTGACTCCAATGGAAGAACCCTTCAAGTTCGCACCGGAGAAGCCCGATGGCGATCCTTGGAAAATTATATTGGAACCTTTACTGAAGGCAGATCGTGCCCAATGTGAAATATGGAAGGACGATGTCCAAAATTTACTGATCTTTGTGAGTCTAGCGACGCTCTCCGTAGGACTAACTTATGATCAAGCATTACAGGCGGGTCTTTTCTCCGCAGTCGTCACCGCATTTATTATAGAATCCTACAAGACTCTCCAAGCGGATCCACAGGATGCAATGGTCTCCATCCTGTCCCAGATTCTAGTTCGCCTCGACAACTCTACCACTGCAAGTCTTAATCCGTTGGCACAAGCACCGTTCACTCCATCCCGAGCTGCGGAACGCATAAATGCTTTCTGGTTTATCAGTCTCGTGCTAAGCATTGCAACGGCTCTCATCGGTATCATATCGCTACAATGGCTGCGTGTACATCAATCTTATCCCAATCCTGAAAGCTGGGAACTAAATTTCGCGAAATTCAACATGCGAAAAGATGGGTTGGAGGCATGGCACGTCCCTAAGGTGTTCACAGCACTTCCTCTACTTCTGCAAACTGCACTGGTTCTTTTCCTCGCGGGAATGATTGATTTTTCTCTATTCCAACTCGGTGATAGAGTTGCCATTCCGGTCATGATTTCTGTTGGACTCGTTCTCCTGTTCCTGTTTGCAACGACCAGCATGCCGACTTTCCAGTGCTTGTTTCTTTATTTCTGGGGTTCCAGAAACAAAGATCCGGGGTACTTGCCGTCACAGTGTCCCTATAAATCCCCTCAGGCCATGGCTTTTTTCACCCTTTCTTACTTTCTTCGTAAGATTGTCGAGTACCTCAATCGAAACAGAAGCGTCTTTCTGCCCGGCGGTCTTTCCAAGAGAGTGGTCTGTGGAATATGGAACCAAGATAACTGGGATATGTTTGATCGAGAGTGGCTGTCCCTTCGACACAGCATTTCTCAAGAGATATTTGATCGACATCAACCAAACTCGCACATTAACCCGATGTTTTACTTCGATCGCAAGATGTACCTGGTTGATGCCCTAAGCGGTTTACGTAAATATGGTTTTGGGCAGTCCGAGGTCACTCGGGAGGCTGCGTATCACTGCATTACCCCGATCCTCAAGGATCTCTTGGCAGGTATTTCTAATCTCGACTTCGTTTCTAAAATGGTTGGTCGCAGTACCTCAAGCTATCAAATTCGCTGCGGTCGGTACATGCAGGGTCTAATTCTTGGCAACACATCGAACGCATACATTGTTGGCAACAACACATTGAAGACATACGAGACTCCAATAACAGATTACTTGGACTTGCGACCAGAGGACTTTGTCGACCCACATATGTTTCGTTACCAGAATATTGTAGCTTTCTTCCGGCCGTCAAGAATCGAGAGTTCCAGGGACCGTCTTAGTAATCACATCCAAGAGATTAAGATTCGGTTCCAAGAATGGTTATATAGTCATCCTCGTCTTGTTGTCCCTTCCAAAATGACGGAGGATTATTCGGGTATTCCAGATTCCGTCAAAAGGTTTATGTATTATCCCCGCCCAACTTCTTCGTGGCCTACAGGTCTTGCACCCGACGTTATGCAGATGAGAAGAGGTGGGAATGTCTGTTTCTATGACTACACTGAGAAATTTACTCATCTACTCCTTCAATAGAGATCTTGGGTCAGTACTCTAGGGTATTTATCAAATATTTTGCATGCATAGCGAACAATCCTGCTCATAAGTGGGAGTCGGACATTCATACCACTGCCTTGGTTGGAAACCTTCTCTCGGAGGTTGTGATGATAGACAACATAGAAGATCTGGATTCTATGTCCACAATCATCTCCGTTATCATCGTCAGTCGCCTCAAATTCATACCCCAGGACTCTGTCAGCGGCATAACTAGTAACAACCTCCTGCTCTACGCCGGGGCAGTATTTCTGGATAGCTTTCCCCGTGATCTTCCTGTGGATGATACAAGGGTGCTGTCCACATATGAAAAGCTACAGCAAGCTCGTACTGTCCTCCTTCGATATAAGATGGCTTTATTTGACGCCAGTGGACCAGATGCTCTTCTAGAAAATCGCTTTGGAGGGAGGCGACTTGGAGATTCATCGGTTCGGCGTTTCACCGACGAGTGGTGGGATACACTTGGGAACTCATTCTTACCTACTATCACAGAGCCATTGTCGGTGAATGTTGAGACCGAAAATGGCATGGATATGTCGCATATGGGAGATGCTGGAAATTGTACGAGTCTAGCGAGCAGGGCAGAGGCATCCTAGCAGAGATCAATTACAGATTAAGTATATTACTTGTACTCCTCTAATTCCTTGTCGTCCAACTTGAAATTGTCCAAGGGCCAGTTCGCATTGAGAAAAATGTAGTTTACCTTTGTCATCTCTTTATCTTCTTCGCATATTTTCTGTGTCGACTCATTCACCTCCTGTGAGAGAGAGTATCTTGGCTCTCTCATATTGAGCGGCGGACACCCAAGTTTCGTCACTAAAGCCAATTTGGTCACTCAACGTCTTTTCAGCTATATCTGCATCTCCCATTGACCGAAACAGCTCTGCCACCGCCATTGTCTCGTTATCCATGAACGTAACCGGACAATGTATACTGTCTTTTGATAGGTTCTCATTCGCCTGCACCAACTAGCGCCGCAGCCAATGATTTGATCGTCTCACAGCTGAGTACATCACACTTGACCGCTGCCGCCATCGTGCGAGGTTGCTCGACGCGTTCCCAAGCCCAGCTACACCGTGCCGAGGTAGATTGGACTACTACAATGAGAGACTTTGTGTCCAGCCTATTTAAACGTTGCTAAGAAGGTAGTCGAGACTCGACTGGTTGCGGTAACTCTGAAATTCTCGTAAAGAGAGAGTTCAAGCAAAAAAGTGGACATCGTCGTTGGAGCAGTCCAGTTTGCCTCGGCTAGTGGACAAGGGTCTGGCAAGGCTCGGAAAAGCGTCGAGCAGCCTCGCAAGATGGCAGTTGCAGGCAGGAAGCGATGTCATTCGTCTAAGCGCGTCGTGCTGGCATACAAACAGGTAATCTAATCTAATCGACCTACAGAATATGCACAGGAATGGACTGGATCGGGTCGTGCAGATTGCACTGCCACATCGTCTATGTTACACAGATAAGGAGACTCCAGCTACTGTAAGCTTTACAAAGGAAGTTTCGAGCACTGTATTTAATTTCTTGTATTTCCTAGTTGATTTTTTCCAAATATTTACAGTGCGCGGTCATTTTACTTTCATCGGCCTTGAATACGTACGTAGGCTACAATGTACAAGTCAAGTATACTATATATACCTGGCCTTATAACTCAGGGCCATATATATATCTATTACAGTCCAGTATTGTTCGGTCTGGAAACTACAGCGTTCCGTGCTATGCTACACGGACCTATGAAAAGTTATGTCATTATCAATTCCAATCCAGCTCTCTTTTCTTCGTTCGAACTTCGGGTTCACCTGGGATAGCTGTCTGACTCTCGGATCCAGAGAAGCTGTTGCGAGGGATCGCAGGGATTACATGCCCTTTAGAACTGAAAATGACTTCTAACATCCATACCTTTAAGGTACTTGCGAGGACATCGGTTCTATCAAAAGATATAATATGTATGCCGAAATAGGTCTCTAGCTAACAATAGGTGTGTGATTTAATACCTGCAAAGCCTTATAAGCTTACTGCCAGATGCTATTGAACAATACCGGGAGCTTTCTACATAGTACAGGTAGAGACCTGAAATTTATTTTTCTATCCACGTGACGGTCTGCGCCTGATTGTAGCAGCTTAAATAACAGGTTTGCGCCTCCCCGTGGGAGTAACCATGTCAGTTCGGGTATACTAGGAGGATGAAGCGAGCTCGCACCCACGGGACCTTCAGGTGCCCGAAAACAACGTTCTTAACACCCATCTTTCACGCACCTAAAAGTAGTCCGAGTCGTCGTACACACCGGCACGCTGAAGGAAACCTTGAACGTGGTTCGGCACGCACATACTACATACGACGAGGATATTGCTAACACTGCACTTTAGTACTCGGCTACCTATACTAGTGTATCTAATCACCAGATATCAGTCAATTTACCGGTAAGTAGCTAGGCTGCCCCACGACTGGCGCGGAATTGCAGGATTTCAAAAAGCATTTGTGAAAATCATCACTTGGAGTCCAGAAATGTAGATTATTTAGTTATTATCAGGACGAAGCAGACTCGCTTACCACGAAACATCTGATATAGCATATCCGCGACGGTAGGACGTATTTCCATCATTGGATACAATTACAGCATTGATGGGTTCTTTTATCCTAGAAGCGATGACACGGTGTTTTTTCTAGTTACGCAGCAACGATTGCTCCAATGCTATTTTTGGTATCTGGCTATATAATCGATGTACACACCGGTACATCCCATCCACTTCCCTCGTATGATCCAGTACAATTTGTCCATGGCAGAATGCCCGACATTGCCATCTCTGCTGCCCATTTTATAGGCATCTTTGTTGGCGCTATTGCCTTCGGCATACATATCATAACGTTTGCGTATTGCACACGCACACTGACGACGACTCGGAGCGGATGGAAGAATCGATGCGATATAAGATGGCTTATGCTTGCTGTGTCTCTTGCTCTCTTCATCATTGCAATGTTTGATATTATCCTTGACTTTTACCAATCATTGACTATCTTGGTCATAAACAAACGCACGAGAGTTTTCGAAGAAGCTGAATTCTTACGGATTTCTGGCTGGATGAACGTCACAAAGGTGAGGCCCTTCTCCTGGCAGGAATTTAGATTTTGCGGGCTGAAATTCTTCAATATTAGGTGGCCTTCGTGCTTTTCCAATCAGCTATTGGAGATGCATTCCTGGTAAGCGTTGCCACTCCCGCGTCGTACTTTCAAGTCGGTGCTTATCTCGGTTAATATAGGTATACCGTTGCTGGGTTACTTACGGTGGTTATCAGCCGATTTTAATCATCCCGATCTTACTTTGGGCTGCGTGCTTCTCGTCGACGATATGGGCCATTGCCACGCAAGCAACTCTTCATTTAAGTGGATCTATCGCAGTAAAGCAAGTACATCCTTCGGGAGTACTAGCTTTAGGCCTAACCGTCGCGATCAACATCATAGCTACTAGTGAGTCGGGCGTCATACAACTCGCCGTCCATTAAACGTTAAATGTTTCATATAGGCCTTTTGATCTGGAAAATATGGAGCGTGACAAGCCTAGACATGCAACACACATTTCCGTCGACTCATCGAAGCATCAGTTCTCTGCAACAAGTCATGCGTATAATTATTGACTCCGGACTTTTGTACACAGTAACGGCCATCATCGCTTTCGTCAGTTTCTGCATGGGAAGTAATTTTATGTATACCATCACAGCTATTGTAAGCCATCGTCTATACACACCTTCGCGTTATTCGTATTAACACTCTCATGCAGCTAATACAGGTCGTCGGAATAGCATTCAACCTACTAATAATCCGGGCAGCAAGAATTTCGGAACAAACGAGAGATGCGACTATGTGCTCGACGATGATACAATTTGCCAACTCATCAACGCCGCTATCCAGTGTGTTCAGCACTCGAACTGGGCTGTGAAGATTTATTTAGTACTACTTTGGCAGAGCATATGATAATTCGTCAATTTTCGATCAAGTAAGTTTCTTGACCCTTACGAGCAAGCTTATGACAGATATGGGAACATTATCCGAGAACTCCCATCGTTCTTTCCTTTGCAGCTCAAGGAGGAGGTTTTTTCTTTTGAATGTTAAAACTTAACATTTTCTAACGTTTTTTTATGAGCAAAATGAGCACTGAATTTGCCCAACTTTTCTGCTGGCAGTCCTTGCAAAGTACACATTGAAGCGATTGAATTCCTGAAAGGAGAGTGGGCGAATCCTATACATAAGTGTATGGGCCACTGTATATGTTCTACAAACCCTGTTGTTCGGCTTTTGTCTGGTCTAGAAGCTACGCGTTGGTGTCATTCCATCAGACGTGTTGTTGACGCGATATCTGTATGCACGCGTCATGCCGAACGCTCCGAGCACTGCCACACGAACCTAAAATGCTGGCATCATCAATTCCAATCCGCTAAATATCTTCAAGACAAACTCATGTGGCCTCGACGGCGATTGGTGTGGCTGTGAGTTGAGTATTGTATGACCTACATTCATCCTCTTTGTCTACAGGTTGTGCAGTTACTATTACCGTTTTCTCGTACTGACTCCTGAGAATGAACAGAACCCAAAACACACCAAAACGCTTCGCTCCCTCGGCCATATTACTACTCTTTTTCGTATGAAAATATGTGCATGATTGAGAGGCTCCCCTCCTTTCTCAAAGTTATTCTAAATAGACACTTGTCGCTGTGCTGTGGCTCGAGGACAAGGACAAGGTATGTCGGACGTATAATATAATTGATTAAAATCAAACCATGGGCTTGTCTGGGTGTCCCCCTTTGAGGAGAAACATTTATTTATTTATTACCTGGAACCATTGCCATCACCGCTGCAGGAAGGGGACCTCAGAGGCGCCGTTATTTATATAAACAACAATGCTAAGCTAGATCGAGCTCTCGCCGTTCTTCTTCAGTATAGGATAACTTTGATTCAAACAAGCGGGCCGGACACTGCTTTAGAGGTCCTCTTCGGAGAGTTATGCTCATCCATATATTATACTAATAGGCAAGGGGTTGTTCAAACGCTTTAGCAACGATTGGTGGGCTGCTCCGGCGAGTCCCTTCTTACCTGGAGATGTCACCATACAACACGCACCAGAGCGAGAGACAATGGAAACAGCAGACGACGTGGATTTGGTGCCCAATGGAAGTGGAAATTGTCGAGAACAACTCAAAAGATTCCAGCGAGGACGGAAGAGTGAAATTTTAGCAAGGATGCTGATATCTATGGAAAGCAGGACTATCACGCTCAATTTTGATTGATGGCGTTTGATCCGGAGTTTCTGCCGAACGTTTCAGGATGTCAGGACCTTGGAAACCGCGTCGGGGTCATCATTCGGCACATCAGCGGCGTATTCGGCAAACAAAACTTGAGCGAATGAAATTTTATGTTCGTCCTTGGTTAGACGTACTCGGGGTCACAGAAAGTCACGGGGCGCGTGACTCGCGTGTCGCTTGACTTGTGGTGGTTCGAAATATTTTTTAAACTATACAACATCTTCCTCTGTACCTTATACTACAAAATGCCAGATAATAAAAGCAAACGGTCTGAATATGATGCCGCAACAAAAAACAACATGATTGGTGCAGTTGTTGCCGGGAAATCTGTCCGTGAAGCGGGCCGGATGTTCGGCATCACCAAGTCATCAGCTCAACAGATTTGGGATCGATATAAAAAACAAGGCAATACCGAGAATCTGCCCCGTTCTGGATGACCACGGATCCTAGGGGATTGAACCCGCCGTCTAGTAGTACGAACAGCATGCAAATCAAATATCCCCAAAACCATCCATTACCACTATCCGCCATATTTTAAAAGAACAAGGATACCGCAGATGCTGTGGGAAAAAGGTCCCATATCTCACAAAGAAGCATAAAATTGATCGTCTCTGCTGGGCCAGGCTGTACAAAGCATTTACGCCTCAAAACTGGAGTAACATTATTTGGTCAGATGAATGCTATATTTATCTTGGTGATACACACGGAAAAATCTATGTTACATGCCGTCCAGGGGAGGAATACTTGGAGGAATGTCTCGTTCCAGCTTTCAAACAGTCTTCAGTCCGAGTAATGATCTGGGGTTGCATCATGAAAGGAAGGAAAGGGCCATTAATTGTCCTGGAATACCCTGGTGGAAAGGGAGGGGGAATGAATGCTACCCGGTACAAGGAACAGGTCTTGGAGGGAGCTCTGAAGTCTTTTTATGCAGAAATGACAAAGGAGAGGGGGAAGGTATATTTCCAGCAAGATGGAGCAGCAAGTCATTGCAGCAAATCCACTCAAAATTGGTTTCAACACTCTAACATCCCACTTCTTTATCACCCACCAAGTTCACCAGATTTAAATCCAATTGAACCAGTATGGCACGGGCTCAAAAATACTATACAAAGTCTACCCCACCCTCCTTCAACCACTAATGCCCTTTGCGAGGCAGTGAAAGCTGCATGGGAGTCCTTGCCCATTCATGATGTTGACAAGCATATTATTAGCATGCCAGAAAGAGTTTCAGCAATTTTAACAGCTTGTGGAGGACATACAAGGTTTTAATTCCACTATAATATAGCTAGTATGTGTATAATATTATCTACAAAATACGAAATCCTAAGACTCAAATCTACCCATAATATATCTGTTTTACAAGTTCGGATGAGGAAACCAAAGTGTGCGCGATTGTCACGTGCCCCGTGACTTTCTGTGACCCCAAGTATATTACTACAGGAAGGAATGGCATGATTACGTGCGCTTGAACGCAATAAAATTTGTCTTCCAAATTAATTTTAAAATACAAACTTTGATATCGGGAAAATGCTCCCAAAATGGGCATTAAATGGTCAGATTGTACTGACTCCACTACAGACAGAGTTCTACAATTACAAA
>Ga0247779_1000707_pt1 | contig 18586 bp, 16 predicted proteins | sample UWRJL221509R5_FD_179925 | JGI IMG/M metagenome (GOLD analysis project Ga0247779, IMG submission 179925) | Plant litter microbial communities from Arlington Agricultural Research Station in Wisconsin, United States - UWRJ-L221-509R-5 | ecosystem: Environmental > Terrestrial > Plant litter >... | reverse complement strand
CCTTTCATCCAACCGTGTCTCCTCGGTCACCACTACCCCCACTCCATCGTCTATACCCTACGTCGAGGCTGGATCACGCCCATTCAAGCTGTACTTCGATTGCAAAGCAACGACGCGTTTGGAAACTCAGTTCTCTCGTCGTTTTGCATCGGATGTGCCCGATACTATGCAAAATCGAGACACAGCCTAGTAGAAGGAGAAGGCATGTAGGACGGTCGCTCTGGAAAGATGATCTGGGTGATGGTTCAGCGTGTTGACCATGCTTGGATTAGGACTCCTGTCGAGCTAGCTAAGATGGGATGTGTTTTTATGTGGATGATGGAGCTGGTATGGGTGTTGATTGAGCTGGAGACGTCCGGAATCAGAGTCCACCTCGTTTGTTAAATGCGAATTTGTGAGGCCATGGAGGGAGGAAAACTGGCGTCGTTGCGGATAGGAGGGAAGTGTTACTCAAGTGTATCGCAAAAACGCAAGCCGTTCGTCTTTGGATGGAAGCACACTGAGGCCGTTCTTGAGCTTGAGCAGCCATCCGTTGACCCAAGCACAGGAGGCGTCATGGACCTCGGCACTGACGATGCGTACCTCCTACCAATAGGGATGTCTTTTCATGGGACTGCGCGCTAGGCAATTTTTGCTACGAAGCTTACTGCTAAAGATGTTCATCGAGTTGGGTATGTAAACATTCCACTCTCTCTGTGCAGAGCCAACTGACGTTTGTATTGTTAGGGACGATCTTGTAAATGCGGGGTTGGGGATGCCTTGGTCGGATCGAGAATAGACAGCGACATTGGTGTTGGAAAAAACCATCCTTGACTTACTCGCCAAATCCTCTCCGTCTTCTTCAGATCGGCCAGTTTTCTTACACCGATATCGTCGTTGGTGGCTCAACCGACCAGTGTTTAGTGCTGCATCAAATGTAGCCAGTGGAAGGTATGTACTATGTACAGTCGTCTGTTATGTTTTAAACGGTTTACTGATTGGATTGTTTAGCTTGGTTCTCAATCTCGCATGCGTCCATTACTGCATCACACTGAAATCTGATGTCTCGCGAAACTTTCAAGACGTGTGTTTTGGGGACGATGCCATTTAGATGGGATGACGATCCTGACTTGAAAAAGGAGCTACGGCGTATGCCTAGAGCTATAGTATTCATCGAGGGGATTCTCGTCTTACGGACTCGGTGCTCACCGCTCAGCGTTCGCGACTATCTATACACGTAGATACGAGTCCACGATGAGTAGCGAAACTTGTATGAATGAACAAATCAAGGGAATTAAATACCGAACGACTAGAAAAGCTGATGAAAAGGTATTATAATTCAAGCAATGATTTTGTGAATTTCTTTTGAACCTTCGGTTTCTAATTTTAGCCCAATGACGATTCAGCGACTCGCATTGTTCAACGGGCCATCCCAATTCATAGGACCCCTGTATGTTAATGCTTCTTTTCCTTCCAACACTGGCAACGAGATCATCAACCGGCAACCTAGGCTCGGACTGCATATATTTCTAGCATATCGGATAGTAACCACCACCGGTCAAATGTTCAATCCTGCACGAATCCATCGCCAATTTCGTAGTGCGCGTAATTTGGACCAACTGTCTTTACAACAACATACCCTTTCCTTACTACCAGTTGACACCCGCATATATTCGACCCACATTTCTTCGTCCCATATCTCTACAACCTCACTGCCTCTCTGTCCGTATCCCAACGTCGAGGGGTCCACATCTCCATCCTGCAGTGCGTCACCAGTCTCCGAACCAGCCCTGTATCCAGCTTGCCTGTCGTTCAATAACGTCTCCTTGGTCAAGACCACCCCATTATCGTCTACATACACGTTCAAGCTCGACTTTGATCGCGAATGTAGTGTTTGTGCTGGACATGATAGTCAAAACTCGGTTTTCGCGTCGGTTCACATCGAATGTGCTCGATAATATGCGAATTCAAGATAATGTTGAGACAGTGCGTGGAAGGAAAGACATAGAGAAGTGAGGACTGTCTCTGGAATGACGATTTAGGTGCTGGCCAGCATGTTCTTCACCCTCCAATTCGAACTAGCAGAGATGGGACGTGTGCTGCTGTATGACTGATAGAGCTGGAAAGGAGCGATGGAGGAAAGGAAATCGGTGTCGTTGTGGATGGGAGTGTGTGTGTTACCCAAGTTCCGCGACCGCAAGCCATTTGTCTTTGGATGAACATCTGCGTGCAGGGGCGATTTTTGTGCAGTCATTCATTGACTCCTGCACAAGAGGTGTCATGAGCCTCGGCATGGACAATGGGTGGCTCCTACTAACAGATGCTTGTACGAACTTGAAGCATGCTACTGAGATTGTTTGTCGAGTTGGGTACGTAAAGATTACAGCCTCTGTGTGCACAGCAAATTGATGTATGTGTCAGTAGGAACAGTCTTGTAAATGCGGAGTCAGAGATGCCTTCGTCAACAGGCAGCGACGTTGACGTTGAGAAAAGACCCTCAAAGTCAAACCGGTTTGCGAATCACTCTTTGGGTTCTGTTTCACCGCGTTCGGATTGGTCGGTTTTCCTAGGCTCGAAGCCTAACAGACGAATACTGCTCCTCGCCAATATGCACGACACAAAACGATATGGAAAATTTTGAACGTCGAGATATTCTCCTACGCAGGTATGGAGGTTACTATCGAATTACATGGAACCGAATTCGATTTCGAACATGTTGGAAATATCAGAAACGTATACCTCTGGATCGCGCAACTTCCGCCATTCATAAAGAAAGGTTCCGACAGTGTATGCTTATTGTCCCTCCGGAGAGACACTTGCCATGGCAATTCAGCGCTCGCGGGGTATCTGTAGACGTAGATACTAGCCTACGATGAGTCAGCAATCTTGTCGATTTCTTCGAATTACTCCTTGCATGGTCCTGTTCGAACGAACATATCAGGGGGATCATATAAACTGAACGACTAGAAAAAGCAAATAGAATTTCGACAGAAGCAACCCAAAGCACCATGACCGTAAATCAAGCAGCTTCGATGGATTGTAACTTGAGAAAATTTTGAATATCTGTTGAACGTCGTTCAGGGGTATCTTATTCTAATTTTAGCCCAATAATGCAGACGTCACTGTTACCCATTCAGCGACCGTCTCGATTCGCGCAATCACGACCAATCGCAACCATTTATATTTAACCACCGCTGGCTACGAGATCATCAACCAACACACACCTATGAATATATGACGTGAAACCACTCAGTTTATCTATCTCGCTCAGACTGCATATCCTTCCTTCCATCCGTACGATGTACACACTGCCTCTAAATTTCAGGGTGCGCTAACATTCAATCTCGTCGCATAACCTCTCTTTCAATTTGCTACCGGTTGACAGCATATCACCCGCATATATTGGACCCATAAATTTTCGTCTCCCTTTCTCATACAACAACCCCTACTCACGGCATCCACCTTTCCTTCTCTGCGCTGATCGAGCTGCGAGGATATTATGAAGATAATGATTGTGCATCGGCAAGCGCATAGAACGTTTCAGCTTCAGTCCGCGTCCTGTCGTTTGCATATCACGAAATTTGCATCGTGCTAGGACGTTTCAAGCATACAGTGATGTTGGCAAGGAACCCGTCCGAGTCCTCCCTCGTTAATTCCATATCTCATCATCGACCCATCCATCTCATCTCTCACAGCCATTCTCCTACCCGCTCCGAGCTCCACCAAATTTCATCCTAGCATATCCCGCCTGCCACTTGTCAAATACCTCCCTCCTGGCCAACACGTCATCCACTCCTGCGCGGAAGTTGGTTGGGGAGTGTGCTGCTGGTTTCTTCCCCCCTGTTAATCCAGCCCTTTCGGTCATCATAGCACCTCGATAAAATGATGGATTTCAGCTGGATTTCAGCATCGTTTGATCTGCCTGTTGCACAGATAGTCGAAGGCTACGCGAAGAGTCGAAGACGAGCATGCGGGTTCGGATCTTGGTTCGCCTTGATGCCGCTATCGGTGACCGTGCCTTCTATACTACAAATCCATCCCTATGGGCTCTATCGTCTGGTTCGTACTATCCCACTCTTCCTATGCGGTCGCAATGTCATTGTGGGTTCTTGTCAAACGAAAGGTGCCAGGTGTGTGTTGTCTCGACTCTCGACACTCCGTACGCTATCGATTCAGCTTCACTGGGTCTCGAATGAGCTCGGTTTGCGAGGCGAGTGACCGCAGAGAGGGACGGAAATTCGTTCTATTGCGAATGTAAACGTACTTGCAACCTACTCTAGCGCCCGCGCAGCTTAATCGCTGAGAGAGGATACGATTGGCGGCTCCATGAACGTTCAGAAATTTCTTTACGCATTTATCGAACACGTGCAATATCATGGGTTTAGGGTATGTTTGTGCAGTCATCGAATATATATATGTTTTTCTAATCTACTTCTTAGTCGTGTACGTCCTCGCTGCCGCGATACCCTGTGTCCACCTCTCCCAAAAACCTTGAACGTGCTTTGATGAACTTGTTGTTCGCGTTATTTCAGGCATTAAATCAAGGCTCGGCCAATGGAGTTACGAGTACTATTTATGTTCACTTTACTCCAAGTTCTTTGCACGTCGTCATCGTCCGTTATGTATTACAATTTACATCACTTGTGAGTAATCTGTAATCGTCTCTACCCCACTGGGGATATCGAGGCCTGATCAGATGTGCGAATGTTCATATATTAAGCTACATGCCAGATACGGACATATGTGGCGTCAAGGACGCTGAGAAACCGCAATTTGTAACCTTTTCCTTGAAGATCATGTTGAGAGCCGGGTTGTAAATGTGTCTTGTCTTCATGGACTCTGAGATGTAGGTAAATCGATATCGCATCATCTGTTTCGATGTATACCTCAGTCGACCTACTCAAATTTAAATTGGAACACATGAAGCCGAGAGCCTTTCAGTCGACGCGTAATTTGACCTTTTAATCAAAAATTACCGAAGAAAATGAAACACCTGGAGATAATATATAGGTCATAAAGTCATGTAGCGGCGTTCGATGTACGAGTATACTGGCTGGTAAGCGCGGGATGCGCTACCATTAAGTCCCGAGCCCTTTTCCTCAGGAAAGCTCGGTGCATTATGAGTTGAATCGCTTTTATAAGCGACTGAATCTTTCGAAAGATAAGGAAATAACTTATAAGTAATTGTTACTTTTCTTCGGCAACCGAATCTCGAGATGGGTGGAGTCAGGTTCCCAACCTCCATAAATCGGAACTTCAGGTGAAAAATCTAGATTCAGACTTCAGGGCTCATGATGTAATATAAGAACGCTTATTAATTGCTAGAGAAACTGAGTATATAATAAAATGAACAGGAACCACGTCCTCTCATAGACAATAGACACTAGTTACACACCTATTACCAGTGTTTTCAAAATACCGCGAATTGATGTAACAGTCATTGATTTTCGTTATTTCTCTACTACAGGACGCACAGATCTGCGAGCTTTAATATTGCTGGAAGTTGTTGACCTTTGAATCGCGAAACGATAAACTCATCGGTTTCAAACGTAGTAAGGTATTCGGAAGCCAGCAGGAAATCGTGTGAATTTACTTCCAAAAATGAAATGATTGATTGGCCGAGATATCCGAAGTCCAAAATAGAGCTTCTTGTCTTTAGCCATGTATTTTCCTGAGTTGCCTACGTCCACGATGATGCTCCAGGATATTACTGCTGCTTCACATCTCAGGTAACGGCTAGCCTCTCACTCCGATGAAAAATCGAATCATTAGTTTCCAATTCATTTACCAACCCGCTCCTCGGTCGTTTGTGTTACCTTGCAAGTTGTTCATCCTCCATACTTGTCCACCTCTCGTAGTTTGCGTCCATGGCAAGCCCTGTATACCGCCATCTCACCACACACTGCAAAGCCATAGTTAACATACGTTCCTACTGAATTATCAAGACTGCCGTGGTGCAGCACATATCAGTGACTCGACACCATTCACCTCGACAATCTCAGTGCATCACACTGAATCCGAACGTTAATCGTTCCCCTCCAATCGCACTTTCGGACTTCAATGCATTCCCTTTGCCTATCCAATGCTGAGCTACGCCAGAAGAAGTTTGCTCGCAAATACGACACTTAAGGTGGATTAACGAGTGGAAAAACGCGTTCGACTCGATATCAGCGTCTTTTCGTTTGGCGGGTGGTCACTAGGCTGAGGATTGAGGTCACCGGCGGCACGGATAGTCGAAAGAGAAGGCATTGAAAGGGGATGTGCTATGGGTGACTGTGCAACGTTCAAGCTCAAGTAAGTGTTCGTTCTACTATTTACTTACGAAATACTTACTGTCGCTATCAATTTCAGCCCAACGATGAACATTGGCCGACCTGCTTATCGTATTTCCCCACCAAATGGTGTCCCTTCCTCCTACTCCTCCTTCCTGCACTGGCATTCCGTCATATCCATTTGCTGGCCTTATTGTTTAAAGTCGATCGTTGCCGGTGAACCTTGCGTCATTCTTCCTCAGATTTTGCCGGCCGTCCATCTCGAGTCATCGTTTACCTCCATTGCACGCCCTGTGTATTGCCATTACACCCCCCACTCTCAAGTTCCCTGTCAACACATGCCCTTCTTGCTTCATGAACTTGCAAGACTAGTATCGTGAGCCGGCACACACTAGCGATATGAAACCACGTACCTCGACAATCCCAGTGCATCAACCTCGATACGAACGTTGATAGGTCCATATATCTTTTCGGCCACACCTGAATATCGGACAACGACCCCTCAGCTCAGTATCAGCCCACCTCCTTCACCACCGGTCGAACTGCGCCTTCTTCAACAAATTTACTCGCGAATATTACGCCTACAACGGTGGAATGAGAAGTGAAAACTGCGTTGAACTTGATTTCGGCGTCGTTGTTTCGTGTTCTACTTGCTAGGCCGTAAAGCAAGGTCTTGGGTAGCATGGAGAGTCGTAGAAGAAAGAGATATCGGGTGTTATATTTTCCAGTACTCACCCTCGACTGCGCCAGTGGTCTTCAATCAGGGACTCCTATCGGACCGGTAAAAATGGGATTTGATTTTACTGTGTGGGAGATGCGAATGGTACCAATTTTGCCGGGCACGTCTCGTTGACATTGTTCATTGGCGAAAGGAGTTTTGGGAGGAGGGAAATCGGTAGCGTCACTGTGTAGGTGGTAGTGCTGCTCATACCACGAGTGCAATTTCCTTCGTTTCTGGATGCTCCTCATATCAGGATGCTTCCTCCTCTTCACGTCAAAGTCTGCCAGCACCAGTTCAATATCCCACATTCCTTCAGCATTGTGCAATATGCTGTTCGAGAGGTCTCGCACCTTTCTAATTTTGATGGATAGGTTGGTAACGAGTTTTCAAAGAAAAAAATCGCGCTATTCACATAGGATTTGATGATAATCCTGATCCACGCTAAAGTCGCCGCATATATTTTCTCCATGCCAGCACGATCATACCCATATATTCGGGCCACAGTTCTTCATTTACCCTCCTCGTCCAACACTGTTCCATCCTTCCGTTCTCGCCCTCTGGTTGGTCAACCCGTCACCTCAATTCATTAGCTCGTACTTCTCTTTTATCCCATCGCATGTGAATAATTCGGTTTTGAGGGCATCATAGTGGAAAATACACTGCTTGTTATCGTATAACAGGTCGGAGTTGGTACGGAACATTGACGCATATCTCAGACCTCAGAGTGGTTGAGGTTGACTGGTCTGCGGGTGTCAAAGCCGACTTCTTGGTTTTTGCTCGTTCTCTTTGTGTCTGGGTACCCACAGGCAGAGCTTATCCCGCAATCGTCCCTCGTGTTATGTAAACGGTAGTGCTAGTAGGATACGCACCATTAAACTAACAGCAACCTCTCTCTCGTCAGCCGTACATTTCACCGTCATCCGTAAACTTAAACTTCTTTATGTCCTATAACAACCCTCTGAACCTACTCAGGCCTCCATTGAACCCTACAACAGCATATCCCACCCATCGTCACTGGTGGAATTTTGCCTTTTTGCTCACACTATCTCACAATCCATTGGTTTGTGCACGTCCACATTTTTGGGGACATTGCTTGCGCATACGACGCCTATTATGGAACAATGGGTGAAATGACACGAGGTCCGAGTGGGTTGATCTTCGGGGTCTCCGAAGACGATTATGCAGTGACGAAATCACTGTTTTTTCTTCTATATCACCACCAATCGAATTGCATCTTCTCATTCAAGACTACCTGAATCCTTCGCCTGCACGACATATCTCGGTCCTCCGATCCAATCTTGCCGCGCAAGACTCAAGAGACTCGATCTTATGGGTTCGCGTTGGATCTAACTATTATTTCACGCAACATACCTTCCCCTTGCTGCAGGTTAATATGATATTTTGGAATACCATTCCAACTACCCCATACTCACTGCAAGACAGGTGTATGTCCCTCTATGCGAGGAAGCCCAGATTCAGAGGAATTGGGTCACGTTGCCGCATCGAGGTAGAACTCCCTCATTTCGTGAGAGGACTGTCTGGAGTTCACTGCAGGTACAGCAAAAGAACTTCGGAAGTACTTATGGGTAAAAAATTGTTGATTTGATACTCAGTAGCATGGATGTGGCACTAGAATTTTGTTTACCAAGACATACTCAGTATATGTTACCAGTGTATAAAGCTGCAGTTGTCAGTAAATACTTGTTTACTTTACGTGTACATGAGGGAATGCTTGTTTTACCAAAATGAAAAGAAGCAAACCGGAGGGTGATAGAAAAAGAGAAACATAATTTTTATTTGCTTTTGCCAACTGAATTTCGAGATGAATGACACTTCTCCCAATCTTCGCCAATCATGGCCCCCGAAAAGTCAACAGATCCATACCCTGGTCCTGATATGAATGAAGTATTGCGTGGTTGCTTGACTTTCAACGTGTCCGACACCCACATGAGCCTATGTGTTGTGTTTTGCAAAGAAGTAATCCAGCCACTCTTTGTGAGTGCCCATGGGTACTTTTCTGCCATGTCCGAATCATCATCCAAGTCCCACACCTGCACAGATCCATCCTTGGAACCAATCACAACCAGTTTATCATCTCTGGAAAGGGCAATCGAACGGAGATTGGGTGAGCAATAAACGAGCATCACATCAATGACAATTTTGTTCGAGACGGCCGACCAAACTCGTATATAACCATCTTTACAAGCCGCGACAAATTTCTTGCCTTTGCTTGAGAAACCAAAGGAGTAGATGTAGCCATCTTTTCGGTCATCATGGTTCTGCAGCCACCAGGATAGTTCGAATCTGTTTTGACGTTTGCCAGATGAAATATCCCAAACTTCACACAATGTAGAACCTCTTTCTGGGATAAGCCTGCAAATGGCAAGCTCATTCCCATCAACGGAAAGCAAGTGAAAGCAACCATGTTCATTTATCTTGCTCTCTATCAAGTTCTGGGTGTTGCCCGTCTGCATATCACAGATGGCTATAGGACTACCATGGAAGTCGGCCACAATGTATCGTTCATCATCCGAGAAGTTGAGCGAAGAGTCATAAGCATTGGATTTGCCAACAACGAACTCTGCTTCTTTAGCACTGTCGAGACTGCTCCATATCTCTACCCGTCCAGTTCCCTCTGCCGAGTCAGTGGCAAGAGCAATTTTCCTGCCACTATGGGATATTGCAACTGCTCTGACTCTCATGTTGACCTTGCTTCCTAGATGTAACATTTCATTGCCAGTTGTTGCATTCAATACCTTGAGGTGACTGACCGATCCATGATCATCATCGACAAGGTGGCAAACAATAATCTCTCCTTTGCCAGACATTTGTGCTTTATAGAGGCGAATAGGGAATGATGTCGCCATAAGTACAGTCCTTGTTGTCACATCCCACATTTGCACTTTAGTTTGGTTGAAGGACATAATCTTTTTAGGGTCGTCGGATACTGCAACATCACTAAGGTCCATGAGAATATCATCCGCTAAGCTGCCATTCTGGGTATCACATTCTACTTCTGCTAAATCGTCCAAGGACCACACTTGGATGGTGCCACCCGATAAGCTTAAGCCTATATGTGAACCATCCCTTGTGAACGCAACTGAGGGGAAGGAATCCAAGCTGTTGGGTTTCAATACTTTCAATAAATTTGTGCCCGTACGTGTGTCCCAGATGTATAGATTTCCGTTATCTGAAACTGAAGCAATGCGCGTTCTGTCGTATGAGAATTTGAGTGCTGTTACGGTCCGATCATGCAGAAGCACGAACAATCGAGATCCTGTTGATGCGTCAAACACCCCCACCTCAAAACCGGATTCTGAGGTCACCATTGCTACCAGTTTCCCATCGGGTGACATCGCACCACATTTTTTCATACCCCCGTAGGCTATACATTCATCAAGTGTGACTTTTTTTGATGCACTCTCTGGTGATAGATCCCATATTTCAACCGATTCTTGGAGTGCAATCATAAACCTCATGGAAGCGCTTGAAAATCCAATTAACAATGGATAGTCAAAATACGATTTGGCCATCATGATCTGCCCCGTTCTCAGCAAAGTGCCCGGTGCTGATATATCTAGAACCTGGAATTGACGGCGGCCATGTGAATCTGCATTGGAGATGGTAAGGATTTCTGTACCCTCAATTGAAACTGCTGCTCTGTTGGCTTTGAATTTGTGTAGCAGTTGGAACGTGGATGAGTCCCATATGTGAACCACGTAGGGATCTATGTAGTCTGTATCTCTGAAATAGGATAAAGTGACAAATCTTGTTCCATCCGGTGAAAATTCAACGTGCTTAGAATCCTTGACGTCCAGAACATGTTCCTCTTGGCAAGTAGATGCATCCAATATCACCGCAGAGGTCCACAATCCAGCCACAACATTTTTGCCGTCGGGGGAAAAGGCCATACAATATACAGGTCCCTTGAGTTGCTTCGTCATTATAGGCATAGTAATGATGCCTCCCATGTGTTTATACACAGGAATATGTAAGAATGTCTCCTGCCAGGATTGCGAAAGACGCGACGCTGATTGCCACGTTGCCAATGACGATATGTACAAGTGTGGCGTCGATTCGGCAGCCGGGCAACTAATGAAATATGTTGCAAAATTTGCAACTTCTTGAAGATCCCTTGTCAGACTCAGGTTGCCCGCCTGCAGGAGGTAGATATCATGAAGTTGCATTTCAAACGAGGAAACATTGTCGGTACCTTTGATACCCAATTTCTAGCGTGGTGCAGTAAATGTGGACATTCTCCGCTTGACCTAAGCAGGTGCATAGCCTCAATCCAAAACAAGACGCGGAGTTGAAGGAAGTCAGTAATCACTCCGTATATTGGAATGTCCTTTGAAGGCGGGGACAAAGAGACATGATGTGCCCAATGCGCGCATCCATATCTAAGGGCAGGTGATATATTCTTGTCGACGTTCCCACGCAACTCTTCGGTGTGTTCACTGTCCAATAGGTATGAAGACTTTATATCGCCCATGTTGAATCGCAGGCCAGTCTCCTCGGAGTTCATAATTCGGAAACAGGCATGGACAAGAACACTGTGTTGAGCTGCTGTGTCACACGAAAACCTGAAATCTTTGTCATCCGCGCGAAAGTTTGAGCGAGCATGACTGAAGATAAAGTCACGGAAGGATGCGTGATACCAATACACCTTACTATCCTGCACGTAGAGGACGGCATGGAGATTGTTAAGAACCATATCTGCAACATCGATATCAATGCCCAACAAATTGGCAGCAACGGAGGCAGAGATTCGCTCGACAGAACAGAGAAAGGTATGAAGGGCGGATAGACGAGTGGAGAGAAGTTCGGGGTCATCATTGAGGTCTGAGAAGGCTTCGCGCAGAACCTGTTGATACAGTTGGTCGATTGGCCCAGAGTCAGACGATGATAAGGAGAGTATGGCAGAAAGCCTCTTCAACTGCTCACTGTTGGCAAGCTTTCTCCCCATCAAAATCTTCACCACCGTGGCAGCGTATATAAACAGTCCAGCAGATTGTTCTTTCAACTTGCTGAATTGTGGTGTTGCACTCAAATGTTTGAGCTTGACATCCAGGTAAATTCCAATATCCTCTTTTGCTTCTTCTGTCGGAACGTCTTGAAGCTTGCACACAACCTTCAACGGGAAGGATTCACACAGGTCGACAATTTCCGGATCAGGCCGACTGGTGACCAGGAACTTAAGCCCAGTAATGTTGTTGGTCTGAAGTGACTTGAGTAGTTGCTCCAGAAATAGGGACCGTTTCGAATCCTCAATTTCATCAAGAGCATCAACGACGACGAGGTATATTGGCCGATCGTGGCTTTGTGTTCGTCCCATCCAGGGTTGGAAAAGGAACCTTTGAAGTTGTTCCTGCACATTATGAGACTGTACCGCGTCGGATGTGTCGACTTCATGTAAGGCAGCACGATACGTTTCGCATATACGAGCAAGCTGGTAGGCGAGAGTGGGAACGATCCGTTCCAAGCTTCGCGTTTCTGGAAATTGGCGAGAACAGAAGAAATTAGCCCCTAGAACCGCGTCTTGCCCTATCCCAAAAAGCTTCGCGATCGTATATGCGATAGTCGTTTTTCCTGCACCCGCTTGACCTGTTAACCAGTACACCGGCGGAATGCCCTCAAAGGATTCGTTTGCCCACTCAGTGATTCCATTCAAAATTTTAACACGTGTTCCCTCGGTACACGTTTCCCGGTTTAACGCGCTGTGCTCTTTGTGATTAAATCGATGGTCAGCCATCCTGGAAGGTTGAAAATCCTCGCGAAGTTTCCTGTCCTGAAAGATACATTTTAAGGCCAGTTTCTCCGATGTAGGGCCAGATGCTTACCTGTTTGTCATTGCGTAATTCATCCACTATTATTCCTGTGATACCCGCCATGGCAGTCTATGTAATAGTGAGTTCCTGGTTGTACTAAAGAGTAAATATGCATGTACATTGAACCTAACCGTCGCCTCTCTGATCCTACGTGAGATATCCATCAACTGAGTCTTGTAGCATCCGTAGTCGATTTGAGTAAAAGAACTGCAGTGTAAGAGGCTGTTGAGAGCCGTGATTCGTTCTAATTGTTGGTTGACCAATCTGTAGTAGTAGTAGAATCAAGAAATCTGTGATGAATAATTTCAACGATAACCTACGTCTTGTACTCTTCTACCGTCTGACTGACGACACTCTGTGAATTTGATCCAGTGTCCATCTTCGCCAATACGGTGCTTAGAAGTAGCAATGTCTCTTCGAGAATTCTCTGTAGTTCATCCTTGTTATCGTTGATTTCCTGCGAAGAGATATCTATCGTTAGGCATAAGCAAAGCTACTTGTCGGTACACTACCTACCTTCCTCACATTCATGATAACATTGAGAATCTTAAACGCCATCTTTGCTGGGTTTCCATCGACGCATCCCGCTAACTTGGGCAAGATCAACATTGCAAATCTCCCAGAAATCTTGATTCTTTCTGCTACAGTTGCTGACTCGTCCGATAGATTATGAGATGTGGCTGTTCGCGACGAGTTGACCAATAGATTACTAGATGTGGTCGTTCCGGGAGAGTTGGCCAACGGAATATTGGATGTGGTTGCTCGGGAAGAGTCGTTCAACGGATTATCGCCATTGGATGCAAATGTCCCAGAGGAGTTGGCCAACGGAACATTGGGTGTATTCGTTTGGGAAGGGTCTTCCAACGGTTTATGGGACCTGGTTGTTTCAGAAGATTTGGCCAACGGAACATTAGTTGCCGTTGTGCGGGATGAGTCAGCCAACGGATTAATGGTTGTGGCTGGTTGGGAAGAGTTGGACAAGGGTATGACGGGTTTACGCTTGAACCAATTCTTCACCCGTTTGAGTTTCAATGATGCGCAAGACCAGGACATGGAGGACTCTGTGAAAGCACAACGCTCCCACACCTTCTATCACAAGTGTCTTCAAGCACACGCGGGAGCAGCGAGGCCAATGTCCAAATAACGAAACAAAGTTTGATTTACGACGCATATAATCTGCCTTCTAGTCTGATTAGCGTTTCCCCATCGGTACTAGAGCATTCCGATGACAGAATAGAAACAAAAATGCTTGAATGTTTTGTGAGATGGCTAAGCTTTACCATCTACGATGAATCTGTGGGCGTATACGCCAGCGGTCGATGCACTGCTCTTTTTTTGGATTGACTTCTTGCTCAAAGACCACTGGTTTGCTGTACGAATAACTAAATGTGTTGTAGCCCAAGAAATGGAGATGTTAGCATCTGTTGGGCAGGAGTGAGCGACAGCTGGAAATCTAAACATTTTTGGGTGAGTCATATTCAGACGATTTTCTGTAAATCATTTCAGATGATAATAAAGCACGCACGATAGGGAGTCATACAAGTATTCTACAGTGAGAAGGGTTTTTGGCTTGCATTAATGGTGGTAGTTCCTGAATGAAGAATAACGATCAGGTGGCTGAGCCCGTGTGAATTCTACAAAATGATTACTTAGTCTGAGATAGCGACGTGCCTTTTCGTTCTTACCTGAGACTAACCACATTGTGCATATACCGATGCCAGTTGACAGGCTTTCTTCTATCCGCATGTCGTTACTGAACTAGAGAGGCTGTCATGGGTCAGTACACAGCGACGAATCGAAATTACGCACCTCATCAATATTTTTCGCGGCTGGTCTGACCGTATCCCAATGTCAGGGCGTCCACATCTCCTTTCTGAACTTTGAAGCACGTCACCAACCTTCGAGCACTCGTACACCTTCTGCCTCTTGTCCGATCGTGTCAACACTACCCCACTCCATCACCTATATCCCACGTCGAGGCGGATCATGCGCATTCAAGTTCGATCGCAAATGTGATATTTATTTATGCTGGACACAGTAGAATGATGCGTAATAACTCGTTTTTGCGTCGGTTCGCATTGCATGAACTCGATATGCTATGCTATGAATCCACCGCAATGATGGCACGGAGAGTGGAAGGAGAAGATCTAGACGCGGGGGAGTCAGGGACGGTATCGCTGGTTTAGCATGTTCTTCACCCTCAGATTTTGACTCCCGTCGAACTAGCAACGATGGGATGTGTATTTCTATATGGCTGATAGAGCTGGCAAGGAGCGACGGAGCGACGGAGATTAGCGTTGCTGTGGATGGGAGAGTGTGTGCTACACAAGTGTTTCCGCGAACGCAAGTCGTTTGTCTCTGGCGGTTCGTGAGCCGCTCATTTGACCCCTGCACGAGATGTGTCATAGGCCTTGGCATTGACGATGTGGATTTCCTACCAATACGGATGTCTGCCCTCTCATGGGAATCCTGCTTGCTACGAACTTGCTTGAAGCTTGCTGCTAATATTTTTCATTGAGTTGGGTACGTAAAGATTTCAGCCTCTCTGCGCACAGCAAACTGATTCATAAATAGGGACGATCTTGTAAATGTGGAGTCAGGGATACCTTGGTCGGATTGAGAACAGGCAGCAAAGTTGACGTTGGGAAAAGATCCTCGAATTCGATTCGATTCACACATTACTCCTTGAGTTCCGTGGCTCATGGCCTAGCAGACGAATACCACTCCTCGCCAGCATTCACAACACAAAACGATTACTCTACGCATATATCACGTTTATAGGTCCGCGATGATCGATGAGCGGCCATTATTGTGCATTACTCCTTGCGTTGCTCGAAGTTTCCTGTTTGAAAAAATCTTCAACTACTGGGAAAGCCGATATATCCCTGTGAGGAACAATCCAAAGCAGCTTCGATGGATTTTCAATTGCGAAATTTCTAGATATCTGTTGAACGTCGACCGGGATCTGACATTGGCATCAATATCTAACTTTAGCCTAATGACGCAGACGTTTAGTTCCCAACCAATTCGGCAACCCTCTCGACTCATCTTCTAAACAGGCTATGTTGTGAAACCACTCAATGTGATTATCTCGCCACCTCAGACTGTATGTCCTGCCTTCAACGCGCTACCGTATTTCTTCCATTTGTACGATGTACACACTACCTCCAATTTCAGGGTAATCTTGTCGCATACCCTCCCTTTGCTATCAGTTGTCAGGATTTCACCCGCACATATTCGGCTCACCTTTTTTTGTCTCCTATTCTCATAAACAAACCCACTCCATCGACCTTTCCTTCTCTACGCTAATCGATCAGCCAGGATATCGTGAAGAGAACGATCAGGGATCGGCAGACACATAGAAGACTTGAAGCTTCAAGCTTCAGGTAGTCTGTGTCTTGTCGTCCGCAGAGCACAAAGCATGCACTCTAGCACGCCGCAAAAACAGAGGTGCTGACAAAACACATTCACATCATCATCCACCTTCTCCCAAGTCAATTCCACGTTCCCGCCCTCGATCCGCCCACCTCATGTCCCATACCCACCCTCTGATCTCACCCCCACCTCCACCTAATCCCATCCCAGCATATCTTGCCTTTCATTCGTTGATTAGCGCTCTCCTGTCCAGCGTATCATCCCATCAATTGTCAATTGTCATCTGCGTATCAAATTCCCAAAATAATACGCATTCGAGGACTTCTGAGGCGCATACACCGCCTATAATGGAACGAGATTCAATAGAAGGCGAAGTTTGTGGAATGGGATGTTTGTATCTTCCGGTTTCCGCCTCCGATTGATAAATTATCATAGATGATAATACGCCCATCATGTCCTCGATGGTTTTGACGGCGAGTAGGAAACGACGTTGAAAGGGGAGTTTCGGCAGGAAGGGAGGAAACGGTACAATTTACGGTTTTATGAACGTACTCTATGCAATTATCGTTGTTTTTAGCTTGACCTGGTGTTCGTCGAGCACCGGCGAATGGAGTCATGGGGTTTAAAGGTATTTTCATTTGTTTGTTCATTATTTAAACAACCAAACTATTGGTGATCAAAATTTCGACCAGTCTTTTAACAAACATTCTCAACATCGCAAACTTCTATTATCCAGGATCTTGCAGCGACTGCTGGCACTCGGTCCTTTGGTTCATTTTCAGGTCGCCAGAAGTTTTGACGCCTTTTGAGAGGGAAGGCATTTCCATGGAACTAGGGAATTCGTGTTATTCCAAGTGTCAAGTCAAAATTTGAACGATGGAGCACTATGTATTCTCGCTCTGGGATTCTTTATTCGTTAACAACGTCCACATGATTCTGTAATCGTCCTTGACTCATTGGGGATACCGAAGCCTGGTCAGATGCCATGAAGATATTCATATGTGTCACATACCAGATACGGGCAAGTGTGGCGTTGAAGGTTGCCTGCCAACTGAGGAAACCTTGGAAAACCTTGGAAAACATCAGAAAACCCACAGAAAGTTACGGCTGCAATTTTTGAGATTGGCGAGTTCTTTTTCCTTGGAGATTTTCAGCTTTTATGAAAGCCCGTCGTATCTGAGTGGGGTTGTCCTGTAATCGGACATCAAATAACTCGGGATCGCATCATCTTCCAATATACATTGTTTCATCCTCTGTATATCGGATATACATTAAACTGAGAACGTTTTGGCCAACGCGTATTCGGACTAGCCTATAACAGATGACCAAAGAAAGAGAATGCTTTAACATTTGAAATTCAAGATATCATAAACTCACAAGTAAGTACTTATAGCAAGCACTGAAATGTGTTACTAGCTGCTCGCGTGTCTTGTTCACAGGGAAAGTTCGATTATAAGGTTCGAAAAGGGTGATTTAGCGAGATGAGTCCAATTGTTTTCATTAGATGGTCATTAACTACGTTAATTTTGGAAAGCGTGCTGGTTTTTGGAGAATTTTTGATAGGTTTTACATCAGTAAAAATTCCAGTTTATAATGAATGTAACAACTGCATCTCCCTTCAATCTCTTTCCACCCAATAAGAATGTCTTTTGCAAAAGAGAGCTCCGACTATGCCCCAGAAATATTCCCATCTCAAGTCTTATCATCCCTGATGTATCTGCACATTGGGTGGGTATCCTTGTTCGTTTTTCTTCACATTATTTCTTGCTGGATGAAGAAGGGGGAGCTTGTTGTCTGAATAAACAATAACAAAAGACGAGAGTCATATTTCAAGAAATGGATGTATGTTGAGCTCGGTTGAGCAGCATCTAGAGGGTCCCGGTTAAATCTAAACATTTTCGGGTAAGTCGATTTCGGACCAGTTTCTGAAAATAATTTGAGATGAAAATAAACACGTACCACAGAACATAAAGGTTCATAAGATTGTTCCACGGTAAGGAGTGATGGCTTCACAATCTTGCTTGCATTAACCCTGGCGGTGGTCTTCGAACAAAGAAGAAAATAGGGGTCGTGAGAACTTGGTGACGAAACGGGTAATTGGTGTTGTCCCGAAAGGATAGACGAAGTCCGGAAGCATTAATCATTCCGAGTACTTACTGAATGTTACCGGTACCCTCTCGTTGCGAGCTCCCTCGCGATTGTTCATCCTATTCCTCACCCGTAGAGTCCATCGCACCCTTTATGACGGCATTACACCCAATATAGACTGTTGTCATTTGACATTGTTTCCTCGTTCCACCTACTTGTCCTTCTTGAGCCAGCATGGATATCATGAGTGACAGTACACACCGATGAATCGAAACCACCAACCTCATCAATATCTCAGCGTCTTCTGGCCGAATCCCAACTTT
>Ga0247779_1000706_pt1 | contig 18602 bp, 18 predicted proteins | sample UWRJL221509R5_FD_179925 | JGI IMG/M metagenome (GOLD analysis project Ga0247779, IMG submission 179925) | Plant litter microbial communities from Arlington Agricultural Research Station in Wisconsin, United States - UWRJ-L221-509R-5 | ecosystem: Environmental > Terrestrial > Plant litter >... | reverse complement strand
TCCGGCCGCAAGGTCGAGATCATGAACTACGCCGACCGCTGGGCGACGGCCAAGAAGGTCTCGCGCGAGGTCTCCGACGACAAGCGCACCGAGAAGCCCTATGCGATCTACATCCGCCGCGTGCCGGCCGCCGGCGAGGCGCCGCGCAAGCAGCCCGCGCCGGTGTTCGTGCAGGCCGGCGGCGACGGCTGGTTCGAGCTGAGCCCGATCGCCTGGGCGCTGGACGGCAGCCGCTATGCCTTCGCCACCTGGGAGCGCGAGAAGGAGCTGCTGCGCGTCTACGTCGGCAAGCCCGACGAGGAGGGCGGCAAGCCGGAGCTGGTGCTGGAACGCCGCGGCGACGTCGGGCACGAGGTCGTCAACGTGCTGGAGCCCAGCTTCACGCCGGACGGCAAGACGCTGGTGCTGGGCCTGGACGAAGGCGGCTTCCGCCAGCCCTATGCGCTGGACGTGGCGACGCACGCCGTGCGCCCGCTGCTGAGCGGCGATTTCGAGGCGACCCAGGTGCTGGGATTCACGCCGGACAGCAAGACGATGTTCGTGGCCGCCAACAAGCAGGATTTCGCGTCGATGAACCTGTTCCGCGTGGACATGGCCAGCGGCGCGATGACGGCGCTGGGCGAGGCGGGCGACTTCCATCGTGACGCCGTCGTTTCCTGGGACGGCCACCAGCTCGCCGCCAACGCCGGCAATTGGGCCGCGCGCCCCGAGCTGAAGCTGCTCAGCGGCGACAAGCCGGTGCCGGCCAAGGCGCTGACGGCCAGCCACGATGCCAAGGGCTGGGCCGCGGTCGACCAGCTGCGCCCCGAACGCTTCAGCTACCCGAACCGCCATGGCGACATGATCCAGGCCTACGTCTTCAAGCCGGCCGGCTGGCAGGCGAGCGACAAGCGCCCGGCCGTCGTCTACACCTACGGTGGCCCGCTGAACGATCGCCACATCGTCGAGCTCGATTCCTTCCAGCAGACCGGCTACGTGTTCGCGATGTACATGGCCGTGAAGCACGGCTATGTGATGGTGGCGGTGGACCCGCGCGGCCACTCGAACTACGGCCGCAAGTTCAGCGACGCCAACTGGGAGAACCCCGGCGCCTCGCAGGCCGAAGACCTGGAGGACCTGAAGGCCTACATGGAGGCGAAGCTGGGCGTGGACCCGGCGCGCGTGGGCCTGACTGGCTGGAGCTTCGGCGGCTACGAAACGCAGTACACGCTGTACAACAAGCCCGAGCTGTTCGCCGCCGGCATCGCCGGTGCCGGCCCGACCGAATGGGAGAACTACAACAGCTGGTACAGCGGCCGCACGATCGGCAAGGTCGACCGCACGAAGCCCGTGCTGCGCAAGTATTCGCTGCTGCCGATGGCGCGCCACCTGAAGAAGCCGCTGCTGCTGATCCACGGCATGCAGGACCCGAACGTGCTCTACCAGGACACCGTCAACGTCTACCGCGAGCTGCTCGCCAGCGGCAAGGACGCGCTGGTCGACCTGTACCTGGACCCGGACGGCGTGCACGCGCTGGGCGGCACGGTGAAGCCGGTCGGCCTGCATCGCAAGATGGAGGCCTTCTGGCTGGCGCACCTGGGCGAGGTGCGCTGAGCTTCGCCGTTATTTGCCGCGCTGTGCGAACAAGGCCAGCGCGGCGTCCATGATCGCGCGGCTCATCTCGTCGCGCTTGTGAGGGTCGGCGAGGTCGTCGCGTTCGGCCTCGCTGAGCTCGCTCTCGTCGCTGCCGAGCACGCGCATCGGCGCGAGCAGCGCGGCGTGCTGCTCGAACAGCGGCGCCCAGGCCTCTTGCGCCAGGTCCACCGCGCTCATGAAGCCGAGCGCCCAGTCCTCGGCGTCGGTCAGTTCCTCGTCGTCGTCGACCTCGGCGACGCTGAAGATCGGTTCCCACAGCTCGGGCTTGTGCTGCCATTGCCAGGCGATCGACTGCAGGTGGCGCAGCGCCAGCATCATCACCTTCTTCTTCTGCTTGCCGCTGGCGAAGGGGGCGTTGCTGCCGTCCTCGCCATCGCCGCCCCAGACCAGCGGCAGCCAGTGGGCGCCGGGGAGTTCGGCCAGCGGTTGCGGGCTCAGCAGCAGGCCGGCCAGGTAGCCGTCGAGCGCCTCGATGTTCATCGCGCCGTCGCTGGGCAGTTCGGCTAGCAGGTTGTCGAGGTCGGACAGCTCATCGTCGCTGAGCGGGCGGTTGTCGGACTGCGGGTTGTAGTTCGGATATTCCATCTCAGCCGTGCCTCCCGTGCCGGCTCTTCGGTTTTCTGTTGTCGAACTCGGCCAGTTGCGCCTTCAGCAGCTGCATCAGCACGCGCGCGTTGGCCTCGGTCATCGTGATCAGCGAACTGGGCTCGATGCCTTCCAGTGGCTCCCTCGGCGTGACCAGCGCATCGACCTTGAGCACCACCAGGCCGTTGACGGAGTTGGACGCGGACTTGAACTTGTTGATCTCTAGCGTGTGGACTTTCATGGCGCGATTGTCCCCTGTCGAGAGACGCCTCAGAACTGGTAGCCGAGTTCGGCCCGCAGCGCCGCCCGCGGCGAGGCCGTGTTGAGGCCGAACAGCAGCGCCGCGTCCCAGCGCCAGACACCGCCGAAGCCGCTGGCGCGGTGGCCGAAGATCGCCGGGCCGAGCTGGTGTTCCTGGTCGTGGAAGCCGTCCGGATTCGACAGGGAGCCGAAGTCGCCATACAGCTGCGCGCCCCATTCCCAACCGGGTGCGAGCAGCGTCTTGACCTGCGCCTGGTACGACAGGTCGGTCGGGCGTTGGCGGAACGAGGGATGGACCCAGCGGCTCAGCAGCACGTTCAGGTTGAAGTCGAAATGGTCGGCCGCGTATTGCCACATCGGGCCGATGGTCCAGTTCCAGCCATCGGTCCCCGGGCGCGGTTTCCAGTAGCTGGCGTAGAGCGCGAAGTCGCTGCGCCCGCTGCTGCCCAGGCGCAGCTGGTTGCTCCAGTACCAGCCGTCGTACTCCAGCGGATCGCCGCGCTGGCGTTCCTGCGCGACCCAGAATTCGGTGTACCACCAGGAAGTGGGGCTGTAGCCGATCGCCAGCGCCTGGCCGTTGGCCGTGCTGTCGCGCTGGTCTTGCATGCCCCAGCTGGCGCGCAGCTCCAGCTTGCCGGGATCGATGTAGGGCACCAGCACATAACTGTAAGGATCAGCGGATGCCGTTGTTGCGGCACCGGCGAGGGTCAGGGCGGCGAGGGCGGTGTTTCTAATTTTCATCGTTGCTGTTGTCGGCGCTGGACGAAGCGGCGCAGGTCCTGGATGTGGATTTCACCGCGACTCTGCCCGTCCAGCTCGGCGAAATTCTGCACCGCGAAGCCCCAGCCGGCGCGCTGGGCCTCGGCCAGGGTCAGCGAGCCGCGGCCGGCGGCGTCGGCGCGCTGGAATTGCGTCTCCAGCTTGGCCAGCACCTGCGCCTGCAATGCGGCGCCGCGGGTTCCGGCGGCGGGCGCCACGCCGCTGCGTGCTGCGGGCGGCAGCCAGGGATCGCGCGTCGCCTGCGCATGAGCACCGGCCCCGAGCAGCAGAGCGCCGCACATCAGCAGCGTCGTCTTCATGGCGTCACCGCCTTCAGCATCGTGGTGAGATCGGCGGCCAGCGCCGGGCGGACCGTGTCGTCGAGATAGCTCATGTGGCCGCCGACGTAACGCTTGACCTGCAGGCCGGCCGGCATGCCGGGCCCGAGCCGTTCGAGGTCCAGCTCGGTCTGGCGGAAGGGCGTGGCCAGTTCGTGCATGCCCAGCACGGCCATCACGCGCAGCGAGGGCTTCAGCGTCAGCGCGAGGGCGAGATCGGGGCTCGCCTCGGGCAGCGCATTGCCGTCGTGCTGCCACGTCCATTGCTTGATGGCGGCATCGTTGCTCAGCGCGCAGGCGGCGCTGGGCTGGTACTTCAGTTCGGTCAGGCGCGCGGCGATCGCGTTCTGGAAGGCCGGGTTGATCGCCGTGCTCGACGGATCGCCCTCACGGGCCAGCGCCGAGCCGACCGAGGCGGTGACGCGGGCGTCGTAGCGCCCCAGCAGTTGCTGCGGCTTCAGCAGGCTGCGGAACGGGTCGGGGCCCAGCAGCGGCGCGGCGAGCCAGTCGGTGGCGGTGAGGCCGGTGAAGTCGGCCAGTTGCCGGTCGATCGCCGTGCCGAGCGGCTGCTTCGCGCTCAGGTCGTTCGTGACCAGGCGGCGCGGCGCCCAGGAGCCCGGATGCAGCCAGACGGAGGCCGAACCCGGCCCGCCGTTGTAGAAGAAGACCAGCGGCCGCGGCGCGGCGCCGCTCGCCGTTGTCGTCACCGTGTAGGCGACGTAGAACATGCTGGCCTGCTGCGGCGCGCTGCCGGCCGTCAGGTGGCCGATGCTGGCGCGGTAGTTGAGCGCCGTGCCGCCGGCCAGCGCCAGCGTGTGATCGGTGTCGACGGCCTGCTCGGTGGCGGGGGGCAGCGAGGCGGTGGCCGCGGTCGCGTAGGCGGTGGTGTCGCGCAGGATCGTCGGATCGTCTGGCGTGGCCGGGGCACCGCTGCCGCCTCCGCCGCCACCGCAAGCGGCCAGGCAGAGCGCGAGGATCAGCCAGCCGCGTTGCGCGTTCATGACGGGCTCGACTATGCCCCCTTGCCGTTCCGGCGCAAGAGGCGCTGCACGAAGCTGACGACCGCCAGGCTCAAGCCGCCGGCCACCACGCCGGTCAGGAAGTTGACCAGCAGTCCGGCCGGCCCGTGGCCGAGCACGGTTGCTGCCGCCTGCTCCGCCCCGTGCATGAACGGCAGGCCGTGCACGAGGATCCCGCCGCCGACGAGGAACATCGCCACCGTGCCGGCAATCGCCAGTGCCTTCATCAGCCACGGCGCCGCCGCCACCAGCACACCACCGATCCGCTGCGCCAGCGCACCGGGCTGGCGGGCCAGGTAGAAGCCGGCGTCGTCCAGCTTGACGATGCCGGCGACCAGGCCGTAGACGCCGATCGTCATCACCACCGCGATGCCGCTGAGCACGATCAGCTGCGTCAGGAACACCGCGTCGGCCACGGTGCCCAGCGTGATCGCGATGATCTCGGCCGAGAGGACGAAGTCGGTGCGGATTGCGCCGGCGATCTTCTCCTTCTCCAGCGCCACCAGGTCCACCGCCGGGTCGGCCAGCTTGCGGTGTTCGGCCTCGTCTTCGGCGGGCGTGTGCAGGAACTTGTGCGCCACCTTCTCGAAGCCCTCGAGGCTCAGGTAGGCGCCGCCGACCATCAGCAGCGGCGTCACCGCCCATGGCGCCCAGGCGCTGATCGCCAGCGCCGCGGGCACCAGGATCGCCTTGTTGCGCGCCGAGCCCTTGGCCACCGCCCAGACCACCGGCAGCTCGCGCTCGGCCGCCACGCCGGACACCTGCTCGGCGTTCAGCGCCAGGTCGTCGCCGAGCACGCCGGTCGTCTTCTGCGCGGCCACCTTGGAGAGCAGGGCCACGTCGTCGAGCAGCGTGGCGATATCGTCGATCAGTGCAAGCAGGCTGGAAGCCATTGGGGTCGTGTCCTCGTCGTCAACGCGCGTTTGTACCGCATGGCAAACTGGCGCCTACGCAACACCTGCCGGATCGCGATGAAGACTTTCTCCCTAAGCTTGATGATCAGCGCCTGCCTGGCGCTGGCGAATGTCGCAACGGCGCAGACCCAGTCTGCCGCACCCGCGGCGCCGGTATCGGTCTACGACGAGCACGCCGACGCCCGCGCCGAGCTGAACCAGGCCCTGGCCGCGGCCCGCACGCAGCACAAGAACGTGCTGGTCGTCTTCGGCGCCAACTGGTGCCCCGACTGCCGCGCGCTGGACGGCAAGATGAAGGCCGGCGCGCTGGCCACGCTGGTGGACAAGCGCTTCGTGTTGCTGAAGGTGGACGTGGGCCGCTTCAACCGCAACACCGACCTGGCCGAGCAGATGGGCGTGCCGCTGAAGAAGGGCATCCCGGCCGCCGCAGTGCTGAAGTCCGATGGCGACGTGCTGAAGGCCACCGGCGGTGGCGAGTTGGCCGATGCCCGCAGCATGGGCGACGAGGCGGTGCTGAAGGTGTTGCAGGACCTGCACGGCAAGGGCTGACCGGAAGCCAGTTTTCCGAAATTGGGGCCAGGCATTGCCTTTTGTGCGCTATGCGTCTAACTTTGACGTTATGGCACGTCCTCCCCGCATCGAATTCCCCGGCGCCGTGTATCACGTCAGTTCCCGGCGCAGCGACGGTTTGTCGGCTTTCGCCGACGATGACGACCGGCGCGCGCTGCTGGATCTGCTGGCCCAGGCCGCGCAGCGCTTCGACGCGCAGGTGCTGGCCTACTGCCTGCTGCCGGACCATTACGACGTGCTGCTCTACACGCGACAGGCGAACCTGTCGCGCCTGATGCGTCACGTCAACGGCGTCTACACGCAGTATCACAACCGCCGCCATGGCGGCAGCGGCGCGTTGTTCCAGGGCCGCTTCAAGGCGGTGCTGGTGGACCGCGAGGCGCTGCTGCTGGACGTCTGCCGCCATGTCGAGCAAAGCCCCGTGCGCCTGGGCCTGGCGGCAAACCCCGAGGCCTACATCTGGTCAAGCTACCGCGCGCACGCGGGCCTGGTGGCCGCGCCGGACTGGCTGGACGTGGATGGCCTGCACGGCTACCTGCTCGGCCGCGCCGCGGCGACGCCGGCGGAGCACCGCAAGGCCGCCGAGCGCTATGCCAAGCTGATGGCCAGCGAGCCGCAGCTGGATCTGTGGAAGCACCTGCGCCACCAGATCTTCCTGGGCGACGAGGCCTTCGCCGGCCGCATGCAGGCGCTGGCCGGCCGCGCGACGCGCCGCCCCGTACGCCCGCGCGCCTTCGGCGAATGGCTGCGCGACAGCAGTTCGCGCGAGCAGGCGCTGTACCGCGCGCACACCGAGGGCGGCGTGTCGATGACGACCTTGGCGGACACGCTGGGCCTGTCGGTTTCGCGCGTCAGCCGGCTAATCGCTGGCTTCGAGCAAACGCAGACCGCGCCGCACTGAACCCTATTTGGCGGTGCCCTTCACCGGCCGCATCCAGCCGCTGATCGCCACCTGCTTGCCACGCGCCACGGCCAGCGTGCCGGGCTCGACCGTCTTGGTGATCGTCGAGCCGCCGCCGATGGTGGCGCCGGCGCCGATCGTCACCGGCGCGATCAGCACGCAGTTGGAGCCGACGTGCACGTCCGCGCCGATCTCGGTGCGGTGCTTGTTGGCGCCGTCGTAGTTGGCCGTGATGGAGCCGGCGCCGTAGTTGACGCGCTCGCCCACCGTGGCGTCGCCCAGATAGGCCAGGTGGTTGGCCTTGGCGCCCTTGGCGAGCGTGGAGTTCTTGACCTCGACGAAGTTGCCGATGTGGACCTCCGCGCCGAGCCGCGCACCCGGGCGCAGCCGCGCGAACGGGCCGATCAGCGCGCCTTCGCCGACGCTGGCGCCGCCGGCCTTCTCGCCGTCGATGTGGCTGAATTCATGGATGCGCGCACCGGCGGCGATGTCGGCGTTGCGGATCACGCAGTTGGCGCCGATGCGTACGCCGTCGCCCAGGCGCACGGTGCCTTCGAACACGCAGTTGACGTCGATCTCCACGTCGCTGCCGCATTCCAGCGTGCCGCGCACATCGAAGCGGGCCGGGTCGGCGATGCGCACGCCGTGGCCGTCCATCAGGGCGATGGCCTGCTGGCGCTGGAAGCGGCGCTCCAGGTCGGCGAGCTGCACCGGGCTGTTGACGCCCAGCACCTCGGTCTCGTCCGGCGCGGCGATGCCCATCACCGGCACGCCGTCGGCGACGGCCATCGCGACGACGTCGGTCAGGTAGAACTCGCCCTGGGCGTTGTCGTTCTTCAGCTGCGACAGCCAGCGCTTCAGCGCGCCGGTAGGCGCCGCCATCATGCCGGTGTAGCCCTCGCGGATGCGGCGCTGCTCTTGTGTGGCGTCCTTGTGCTCGACGATCGCCTGGACGGCCTCGCCATCGCGCACGATGCGGCCGTAGCCGCTCGGGTCGGCCAGCTTGATCGTCAACAGCGCCAGGCGCTGGCCGGCGCAGGCTTCGACCAGCCGGGCGGCGGTCTCGGGGCGGATCAGCGGCACGTCGCCGTTGAGGACCAGCGTGATGCCCTTGTCGCCTTCCTCGCCCTCCAGCGCCGGCACCGCCTGCTGCACCGCATGGCCGGTGCCGAGCTGCGGCATCTGGCGCACGAAGGCGATCGCCGGCGCCCCGGCCACGGCCGTTTCCACCTGCTCGGCGCCATGGCCGGTGATCACGATGCGGCGCGCGGCGCCCAGGGCCTCGGTGCTGGCCAGCACGTGGGCCAGCAGCGAGCGGCCGGCCAGCTTGTGCAGGACCTTCGGCAGCGCCGACTTCATGCGGGTGCCCTTGCCCGCGGCCATGATGACGATGTTCAACGGCGCCATGTGATCGTGCTTCGTTTGTTTGAAGAGCCGCGATTATCGGCGCGCTGTCGGACAGCGCCGACACCCGATCCGCGCGCCGTCCGAGACCGCCGGCTCGACCGATCTGGGAGCATCGATTGCGACCCCCGCAGGAGCCCGCCATGACACCGCACAAACCGCACCGCGTCGACGTCGAGGACCTCGACTTCGACGACGAGGAAATCCCCGGCCAGATGCCGATCGAGCCCGACAACGGCCTCGTGCCGCCGCTGATCCCCGAAGATCCGGAGCACGACCGCATGATCGACCCGGAGGCTTGAGAAAGCCATGAGCTACACGCTGCCGATCAATGCGCCGATTCCCTACGACAGCTCCTGCGAGAGCCTCGAAGCTCAGGAGGCCGAGACGGCCGAGGAGTTGCTGCACACGCTGCTGGAGATCTCGGACAAGACCTACGAGGACACCGGCCTGGCCCTGCGCAGCGTGCACGCGAAGAGCCATGGCTTGCTGCAGGGCACGATGACGGTGCTGGAACTCGAGGCGCCGTTTTCGCAAGGCCTGTTCGCCGAGCCGCGCAGGAGCTATCCGGTGCTGATCCGCCTGTCGACGACACCTGGCGACCTGCTGGACGACCGCGTCTCCACGCCGCGCGGCTTCGCGATGAAGGTGGTCGGCGTCGAAGGCGAGCGCCTGCCCGGCAGCGAGGAGGCTCGTACGCAGGATTTCCTGCTGGTCAACGGCCCGAGCTTTCTTGCGCCCGATGCGCGCAAGTTCCTCAGCAGCCTGAAGCTGCTGGCCGCCACCACCGATCGCGTGCCCAGACTCAAGCGCGCGTTTTCCGCGTTGCTGCAGGGCACGGAGAAGGCGCTGGAGGCACTCGGCGGCGAAAGCGGCGCGCTGAAGGGCCTCGGTGGCCATCCGCAGACGCATCTGCTCGGTGAGACCTTTTACAGCGCGGTGCCCTTCCTGTACGGCCAGAACATGGCCAAGTGGCAGGTGGCGCCGATCTCCCCGGCCTTGCAAGCGCTGGCCGGCCAGCCGGTGGACCTGGACGACCGGCCTGACGGCCTGCGCGCGGCCGTGGCCGACTACTTCGCCGAGCACGGCGGCGAGTGGGACCTGCGCGTGCAGCTCTGCACCGATCTCACGACGATGCCGATCGAGGATGCCAGCGTGCGTTGGCCTGAGGCGCAGAGTCCGTTCGTGACCGTGGCCCGGATCGTCGTGCCACCGCAGCTTTCCTGGAGCCCGGAGCTTTCGGCTCGCATGGACGATGGTCTCGCGTTCTCGCCCTGGCACGGCTTGGCGGCGCACCGGCCGCTGGGCTCGATCAATCGGGCACGCCGCCGCGCCTATGAGGGTTCGGCGCAGGCCCGTTCGGCGCGCGGCCGCTGCCCGATGCAAGAGCCGCGCGAGCTGGCGTCGATCGACAACTACTGAACGTCGATCACGCCGCAGGCGTAGCGTGCGCCGCCGCCGCCCAGAGGCATCGGATGGTCCGCATGGTTATCGCCGCCGGCGTGGACCATCAGCGAGCGTTTGCTCACGTCGGCCAGCGTCTTCAACCGCGGTGACAGCACCGGGTTGGCCGCGGTGCCATCGGGTGCCACGTACAGCGCCGGCAGGTCGCCCAGATGGCCGTCGCCCCAGGGCTCGCCGTGCTTCTTGGTGCCCGCCGGATCGAGATGGCCGCCGGCCTTCTGCGCCGGCACGACGGCGCCATTCGCCTCGCCGGGCGCGCACGAGGGGTTCTCGTGGACGTGGAAACCGTGCAGGCCCGGCGGCAGGCCGGTGAGGGCGGGATAGAAGGCGAGACCATAGGGCGTCTCGACGATGCGGACGGTGCCGAGTGGCGTTCCATTTGCGCCATCGCCCTGGGCCGTGGCGGCGCGCAGCGTGACGGTGGTTTCGGCGGCCCCGGCAAGGCTTGCTGCCAAGGCGAGAAGGAGTGCTGCAGCAGTCCTTTTGTTGTTCATTGAGTGCTCCCGCAATGCCGGCACGGCGCCGACTGCGGGAGCATACGCAAGCCGTGGCTTCAGCGCATCGCCTGAACGGTAACGCGGTGCGACTTGGGTTGGGCCTTCGGGAAGTCCACCAGCGCCGCGGCGAACAACGCGCTGACGGTGCCGCCGTCCCCGATCGACAGGCTCTCGTGGCTGGCGTGCGCCTCGTACAGCGGCTCGCCGGTGGCGCGGTCGCGCATCAGCACGGCCACTTCGCGGTCATAGCGGCGATCGAGCGGCAGGCCGCCCCAGCCGTAGGGGTAGGGTCCCCAGCCGCGCGCGCCGCCATAGCGCCAGGCGCCGCCCCAGCCCAGCCGGCCATGCCAGCGCCACCACAGCGGGTCGTCCCAGGGGGCGTAGTCGGTGGCGGAAAGCCGCGCGCCGAGCGAGACGAGGATGTCCGCCGTCTTCGGATCCGCGGCCGGCTGGAAGCCGGCCCTCTCGAGCGCGGCGCGGGCGTTCTCTTCGAGCTCCTGCTGGTGCTGGCTGGCTTCGCCTTCCTGCTGCGAAGGCAGGCGCTCGAAGGCATAGCTCAGCGGCGCCCGGCCGCTCGGCCAGTTGCCGAAGCTGGTGACGTCGACGGCGAGCGTGTAAGGGCCACTACATGCGGCCAAGCCGGCCGCGGCTGCCGTGGCAGCGAGGCCGGTGACGATGAAGGAACGGCGGGATGTCATGGCATGCCTCCTGAACGTGACTGCCGGTCACATATTCTGCGCCGGCATTGTTGCCCGAGCCTTAAGCGGCTCACTCGTTCGGGTGTAAGCGGATGACCGAAGGCGAAGCGTCGGCCGGCGTGCCGCAGGCCTCGTCCTCGTCGAAGGCGATGTCGCCGTCCTCGACCGGCGCGCCGCTGGCCTTGATCGTCTCGAACGGGAACAGCTTCTTGTCCATCATGTGCGAGGGCACGATGCTGCCCATGGCGGTGAACACGTTCTCCACGCGGCCGGGGAAGCGGCGGTCCCAGTCGTTGATCATCGCCTTGACCTGGACGCGCTGCAGGTTCTCCTGGCTGCCGCAGAGGTTGCACGGGATGATCGGGAACTCTCGGTGCTCGGCCCAGCGCACGAGGTCGGGCTCGCGCACATAGGCCAGCGGGCGGATGACGACGTTCTTGCCGTCGTCGCTAACCAGCTTGGGCGGCATGCCCTTCATGCGGCTGCCGAAGAACATGTTCAGGAACAGCGTGGTGACGATGTCGTCGCGATGGTGGCCCAGCGCGATCTTGGTGGCGCCCAGCTCACCGGCCACGCGGTAGAGGATCCCGCGGCGCAGGCGCGAGCACAGACTGCAGGTGGTCTTGCCTTCAGGGATCAGGCGCTTGACGATCGAGTAGGTGTCCTGCGTCTCGATGTGGAAGTCAACGCCTCGTGACTTGAGGTAGGCGGGCAGCACCTCGGCCGGGAAGCCGGGCTGCTTCTGGTCGAGGTTGACGGCGACGATGTCGAACTTGATCGGCGCGCGCTGCTTCATGTTGATCAGGATGTCCAGCAGCGCGTAGCTGTCCTTGCCGCCGGAGACGCAGACCATGACCTTGTCGCCGTCCTCGATCATCTTGTAGTCGGTGACGGCCTGGCCCACCTGGCGGTGCAGGCGCTTGCTGAGCTTGTTGATCTCGAGCTCGGCCTTCTTTTCGGCGGCCTTCTCAGCGATCTTCTCGGCGGGCTGGAGGAGGACTTCGGTATTCATAGCGTTCACCATTGGCCGACTTCGGCGGAGATTGCGACTTCGCAGTCGGGGAAGATTTCGAGTTTGGCGAGCTTGACGCGCACGCCGACGACGCCCGGCAGCTTCATCAGCCGCGTGCACAGCTTGCCGATCAGCGCTTCCAGCAGGTCGGTGTGCTCGGTCGTGCACTCGTCGATGATGGCCTGGCGGATGCGGCGGTAGTCGAGCACGTGGCCGATATCGGCATCGCGCGAGACGATGGCCTGCGGGCCGAGGTTGACCTGGGCGTCGATCTGCACCGGCTGCGGACCGTCGCGCTCGAAGTCCAGCACGCCGAGCTTGGCGCCGAAGCGCAGGCCGGCGATGTGGACCACCTGTCGGTCGTTGCGCAGCACGCGCGTGCCCGGGTCCTGCGGGCCGGCCTGCAGGAAGCGCTCGATGCGCTTGGCGGCGTCGACGCCGTCGCCCAGCGCCGTCTGCACGCAGGGGTGCTGGCGCTGGCTGGCGTCGCCGGCCAGGAACATGCCGTGCGGGGCGTCTTCGTCGAAGCGCTGGCTCGGCAGGCCGGCGCGCCGCAGGCCGTCGGCCGCGAGCCGCCAGGCGGAGGGCTCGGGCTCGTAGCCGAGCAGCACGGCGAGCTGGTCGAAGTGTTCGATGCCGAAGGCGGCGGAGTCGACGCAGACGCCCTCGGCGCTGGCCTGCACGCTGCGCGGCAGTGGCGTGGCCGGGCGCTGGGCGATGGAGGCATCCGCCTGCAGCGCCTGGGTGAAGTGGGTCTGTGAGCGCCAGTCCGAGCGCGACCAGATCGTCACCGCATGCCCCAACCGGCGCAGGTGCAGCGCGTTCTCGACCGCGTTGTCGCCGCCGCCCAGCAGCAGGATGCGGCTGGCGGGCGGCAGCTGGTCGCGCCGGGCGGTCAGCGAGAGGGCATCCATCACGCGGCCGTGCGTCTCGGCGGGGAAGAAGTTGGCCGGCCGGCGCGCTCGCAGGCCGGTGGCGATCAGCAGGCTGCGGGCCTGGATCTGCTCGCTGCCGCATTGCAGGTGCCAGCGGTCGTCCTGCCAATCGATCGCCTGGGCGGTCTGGCCGAGGAACAGGCGCACGGCCGGCTCGCTCGCCACGTGCGCGGCATAGCGCCGTGCCAGAGCGGAGAGCGGCTGCCCGGGATCGCCCAGCAGCCAGTTCTGCGTGAAGTCCAGCGCCTCCAGGCTGGCGCACAGGGCAGGCGCGCGCTCGATCAGCGCCACCGTGTGGCCCAGCTGCGCCAGCCAGCTGGCCGCCGAGCAGCCGGCCGGACCACCGCCGAGGATGGCGGTGTCGACGACGGGGGCGGTGGGAGTGGGCATGGCGGCGGGCGTTGGCGTCAAAGCCCGCAATTATCGCCGTTCAGGCCATTTGCGTCGCTTGGCGCCGGCGCAGCCCTTGCCAGACCCGCCAGCCCAGCAGCACGGCGATGATCGCGCCGTAGACCGCCGGCTCGGCGAAATTGTTCTTGCCGGCGCGCAGCCAGATGAAGTGCAGCAGGCCGATCACGATCACCGCGTAGACGGCCTTGTGCAGTGCCTGCCAGCGCTTGGCGCCCAGTGCCTTGATCGCGCGGTTGAAGCTGGTGATGGCCAGCGGCAGCATCAGCAGCCAGGCGGCGAAGCCCATCAGGATGAAGGGGCGCTTGGCGATGTCACGGGCGATCTCGGTGAAGTCCAGGCTCTTGTCCAGCCAGGCGTACGAGAACAGGTGCAGGCAGCCGTAGGCGAAGGTCCAGACGCCGATCATCCGGCGGAAACGCGCCAGCGCCGGCTGCTTGAGCATCACGCGCAGCGGCGTGATCGCCAAGGTCAGGCATAGGCCGCGCAGAGTCCAGTCGCCCAGGGCGCGGATCAGATATTCGGCCGGGTTCGGATGGGGCTGCGTGGCCAGACTCCACACAACATAGGCGAGCGGCAGGCAGCACAGGATGAACAGCAGCGGCTTGGCGGCGCCGTGCAGCAGGATCGGGCGGGGCATCGGCTCAGCGACTCAGAAATTCTTCTTGAGATCCATGCCCGCGTAGAGCTGGCCGACCTGGGCTTCGTAGCCGTTGAACATCAGCGTCGGCCGGCGTTTGGCGAACAGGCCGGAGAGGCCGCCGCTGCCTTCGCCGATGCGGCGTTCGGTGGCCTGGCTCCAGCGCGGGTGGTCCACGTTCGGATTGACGTTCGAATAGAAGCCGTATTCCTGCTGCGCGGCCTTGGTCCAGCTGCTGGTCGGCTGCTTCTCGACGAAGCGGATCTTGACGATGGACTTGGCCGACTTGAAGCCGTATTTCCAGGGCATGACCAGGCGCACCGGCGCGCCGTTCTGGTTCGGCAGCACCTCGCCGTACATGCCGAAGGCCAGCAGCGCCAGCGGGTGCATCGCCTCGTCGATGCGCAGGCCCTCGACGTAGGGCCAGTCCAGCACGCCCGAACGCACGCCGGGCATCTGCTTCGGATCGGCCAGGCTCGTGAACTCGACGTACTTGGCGCGCGAATTCGGCTCGGCGCGCTTGATCACCTCGGCGAGCGAATAGCCGACCCACGGGATCACCATCGACCAGCCCTCGACGCAGCGAAGCCGGTAGATGCGCTCTTCCATGGCGCTGAGCTTCAGCAGCGCGTCGATGTCCAGCGTCATCGGCTTGTTGCACTCGCCCTCGATGCTGACGCTCCACGGGCGCGGGCGCAGCGTCTGCGCGTGCTGGGCCGGATCGGCCTTGTCGGTGCCGAACTCGTAGAAGTTGTTGTAGGTCGTCGCGTCCTGGTAGGCGGTCGGCTTTTCCATCGTCAGCGCGCCGGCCACGGCGCTCTTCGCGCCCGGCAGCTTGGCGAGCTTGCCGCTCTGGGCCAGCGCGGCCGGGGCGAACGGCGTGAGCGCCAGAGCGGCCATGCCGCCGAGCAGGCGGCGGCGCGATTCATAGACCTCGCGCGGCGTGACCGCGCTGGCGACTTCGAGGGGGCGTTGGATCAGGTGCATGGTTCTTCTCAGTCGCGCGGGCCGGCCGTTCCTTACAAGGTTCCGTAGCTGTGCAGGCCGGACAGGAACATGTTGACGCCCAGGAAGGCGAAGGTCGTCACCACCAGGCCCACCAGTGCCCACCAGGCGGCCGCGGCGCCGCGCAGGCCCTTCATCAGCCGCATGTGCAGCCAGGCCGCGTAGTTGAGCCAGACGATCAGCGCCCAGGTCTCCTTCGGGTCCCAGCTCCAGTAACCGCCCCAGGCTTCGGCGGCCCAGAAGGCGCCCAGGATCGTCGCGATCGTGAAGAAGGCGAAGCCCAGCGCGATCGACTTGTACATCACGTCGTCGAGCTGCTCCAGGCTTGGCAGGCGCGCGGTCAGCGGCCGGCGGAACGCCACGGCCAACGCGAAGAACACGACCAGGCCGATCAGCTTCGTGGCCCAGCTCTGCAGGCCGGCGGCGACGTCCGGCGTCAGGTCGGCACCGAAGCGGACCAGGAAGATCGCGAGCACGACGCCCGCGGGCACGGCCACCAGGCCGGTCACCAGCGAGCGCGGCTGCGCCGACTTCAGCAGATAGGCGAAGCCCACCATCGCCGACAGCGAGAAGGAACCGTAGCCGACGAAGTTGGCCGGCACGTGGATCTTCATCCACCAGCTCTGAAGCGCGGGCACCAGCGGCTGGATCTCCTGCGCGTCACGGGCCAGCGTGTACCAGAGCAGGAAGCTGACGGCCGCGGAGATGACCAGCAGCACGTAGGCACCCAGCGCGCGCGTCTTGAAGCGCGCCTCGTAGTACAGGTAGAACAGCGCCGTCATCCAGGCGAACAGCACGAACACCTCGTAGAGGTTGCTGACGGGGATGTGGCCGATGTCCGGGCCGATCTGGTGGCTCTCGAACCAGCGCACCATCGTGCCGGTCAGCGCCATGAAGACGGCGCCCCAGGCCAGCTTGGATCCGATGACCTCGGCCGTGCTGTCGGCGCCGCCCTTGGTGAACATGCCGCCCCAGTAGAACAGCGTGCTCATGTAGAACAGCACCGCCATCCACATGATCGCGCTCTGGCTGGACAGCATGTACTTCAGAAAGAAGACCTTGTCGCCGGCACCCAGGTCCGCGCCGAAGCTGCCGGGGTGCTGGCTGTAGAGCTCGATCGCGAGCAGGCTGAACGCGGCGACCAGCACCGCCAGCAGCCGCATGGGCCGCCAGAACCAGCCCAGCGCGATCAGCGCCGGCATCGCGCAGGCGAGGATGCCTTTCTCGTAGACGTCCATCGCGGGCGCGTACCGGGCGAAGGCGTAGGCGCCGCCGGCGACGACGAGGGCGGCGAACAGCCAGTCGGCGATGCTGCGGTTGTGCAGCGTGCCGCGGCGGGGCAGGGTGATCGTAGCGGTATTCATCGCTTCCTCGTCATTCCTTCAATTGCAGCGCCGAGCTCAGCTCCGCGAAGACGGTGGCCGTGTCGGGCGAATCGCGCGTGCTGGACAGCGCCATGCGCACGCGGGTCTCGCCGCCGGGTGTCGGCTCCAGCCAGATCCAGACGCGGCGCTCCTTGATGTAGAGCATCGCGAACACGCCGATGATCAGCAGGATAGCGCCGAGATAGACCAGCTTCTGCCCCGGCGCGCGCGCGACCTGGAACACGCTCTCCTGGATCTGCTTGAAGTCGTCCAGGCGCAGCAGCACCGGCGCAGGGTAGTACATGCTGTCCGACAGCGAGAGCACGGCCTGCGTCATGAAGGCCTGCGTGGCCTCGTCGCCGGTCGGCGGCGGCAGGTTGGCGCGTTCGCGGCCCAGCTTGTAGAGCTCGTAGAGGCTGCCGTTGAGGATGCGCAGCAGCACTTCGGAGACACGCTGGCGCTCGGCCTGCGGCACTTCCGAATCAACGAACTGCGATAGCGCGGCCAGGCCGCCCCAGCCCTCGGCGGGAAGCTTGTCGCCCGGCTTCACGCCCTCGACGCCGGCGAACAGCGCCAGCGCGCGCTTGGCGGTCTGTTCGAGCTGCTGCGTCATCGCCGGGTTGTTGGCGGGCGTGGCGGCGATCGCGTACTGGTGCGCCGCGCCCTCGCGCATCACCGGGTCGATCAGGTGCTGGCGCATGCGCAGCCAGCCGTCCATCGACATGTTCTCGTCGACGGGGATGCGCAGGTAGCGGAATGAATCGTTGGGGCTGTCGCGCACGCCGGCGAGGAACACGCGCTGGCCGTCCAGCTCGATCGGCACCATGTAGTTGTTGTACTCGCGCGCCTGGCCGGCGGCATCGCGCAGCCGGTAGCTGAACGACGGGCCGACGTTGTGCAGCTGCTTGGGCGTGCTGGACTTGGCGCCGCTGCCCAGGTGCTGGTGCAGGGTGTCGGCGAGGTCGACCTTGCGCACGTCGGTGGCGCTGCCTTCGTCCTTCGCGCCGGAGAGGTTCTCGACGTTGATCACGCGCAGGCCGCTGAACTCCAGCTGCAGCTTTTCGGTGTCGTTGCCCAGCGTCGTGCTGCCACCGACCGCGCCCTCGACCTTGAACGGCTGCGCCTGCGGGCTGCGCATCGGCAGCGCCGTCAGCTTGAGCTGCGAGCCGCCGTCGTCGAAGCTGCTCTGGTAGATCGCGATGCCGTCGTGGATCACCGGCGCGTTGACCTTGACGGTGTGCTCGGTGACCTTGCCGGTGGCGTGGTCGCGGATCGCGATGTCGCTGGCGAACAGCTTGGGCATGCCGGTCGAGTAGTACTCGACGATGAACTTCTTCAGCTCGACGTCGAAGGGCAGGTCCTGCAGCACGACGCCGTCGGGCATGTTGATGATGGCCGTGGCGGCGCGGCCGCCCTCGGGCACCGGCAGGCTGCCGCGGAAGCTCGGGTTGCTCGGCGAGAGCCGGTGCTCGGGCTTGACGTCGCTGACGAGGCCGGCGCCGGTGTAGACCGACTTGCCCTGCAGCCACATCATGGCCTTGACGACGATGTCGCCGTCCGACAGGCCGCCCAGGCAGATCAGCACGATCGCCGAGTGCGCGGACAGGTAGCCGATCTTGTTGGCCATGCCCTTGCGCGCGGCCACCATCACGCCCTTGTCGCGCACCTGCGCCTTGGCCTTCCAGCCGAAGTGGTCCAGCACCGCGGACACCTGCGTCAGCGCGGCCTCCGGTGCCAGCGCCAGGTGGCCGATCGCCTTGTGGTGATGGGCCTGCAGCGACTGCTCGCGCACGTGCTCCTTGTACGTGCGCAGGTCATGGACGATCTTGGGCGCATTGCGCGCGATGCACAGGCTCGTGGACGTGACCAGGAAGGCCAGCAGCAGCAGGAACCACCAGGCGCCGTAGATCGTGTACAGGTCGACCTTGCCGAACAGCTCTGCCCAGAAGGGCCCGAACTGGTTGACGTAGTTGGGCAGCGGGTCATGCTGGCGCACGACGGTGCCGGTGATCGACGCGATGATGATCACGACGAAGACCGCGATCGCGAAGCGCATCGAAGAGAGCAGGTCGACCAGCTCCCGCAGGGTCGAATTGCCGGGGACGACCGGGGGAGGGGCGGGCGGGCTGGCGGTGGCGGACGCTTCGGGCATGGGCGGGATCATAAGAACGCAAAAAGGCCGGTGGGTGTCAC
>Ga0247779_1000705_pt1 | contig 18628 bp, 12 predicted proteins | sample UWRJL221509R5_FD_179925 | JGI IMG/M metagenome (GOLD analysis project Ga0247779, IMG submission 179925) | Plant litter microbial communities from Arlington Agricultural Research Station in Wisconsin, United States - UWRJ-L221-509R-5 | ecosystem: Environmental > Terrestrial > Plant litter >... | reverse complement strand
ATGACCACAAAAATATATATCACACATCATATAAGTTGTATATTTACCAAGCCAAACGATGAACAGTGCTTGCGTGCAACAAGCGTGCAAACTGATTTTTGTGCACGCTTCGCACGCCAAAAGTCGCGGGCGTGCACAAGCGTGCATCTGCGTGCCACGCTTTGGCACGCTTGTGCACGCTCGCGGCACGCTCTGGCACGCAAATTTCTGTTGGCCCTTTATATAGGGAACCATCAAAGAGAATATCTTGATCGCTGGATTGTCCGCCTGGCAGTGAAGTTGCCTCGACCGGAACTTCTTCCCATCGCCATTTTTGCTACTGGATTAGCGTTTGGGAAATTTATGGGAAATATATTATGGTAAAACTCAGCTTAAAGTGTCCTTCATGCATGCGCGGTTCGTTATACTCGACTTTGATATCAACCATTCTTACTGCCTTTCAACAACGACTCTTATTCTCGTCCGAATAACACTACTACCACCAACATGAAGGACTCGGAATTTTTGTTTGATCATTATCTATGTTGTTGGAATTGTAATTGGATATTTTCTAGTAAACATTTGACTGAACTGGCTTTCTGTATTGTTGGTACTGCTTGTCATATTATATTCAATTTTCTTGGGGGTCATACGAGGCTATGCCCGGTGGGGTAAATTTACGACACATCACACGCTCTTGGTACTTCTTTACGCTTTATTTTCAACTTCCGTCCGCCCGTCCGATCTCCGTACATCACTCTCTCATTATGTCATCTTATTATATGCACTGCCGAACTCGCTTTCTCCCGACGTATAGACACTCAGTACTCACCCCTCTATACATTATTCCTAGGTCTCCGCTCACATCATCCGGGACTTACAGGAGTTATTTTGGTAGATCCTGTAGTCTGACGAACTCGAAGAAAGAAGAAACTATATTCGTCGGGATGACAAGTATGTATATCATAATGCACATAAATGTACCTATTGAGCGCTGAAATCTAATCTAATCCGGCGCAGCCATTTTGATTTCCGAGATCAATGGGGAAATATTTATGTACTCACTGTCAGTGTCACCCGGGAAATAGCATAGTACTAGAATAACGTGAAGAATTTGCTGACCCTACTTCTCAACCTTGCCTTACTCTATAACATCCCCTCGGACCCATTATTCCCCAGGAAGCAGGGATATTCTGTACATTCAGGAACTCTTGCCAACTTATATCCAATGCTTTCCGCATACTCAATACAACGACAAATCATTCTGAGGCAAAGACCATTTCGGACTCGGGCATTTTCAAGACGTAGAACACGTCGTCGAGTTTTCGTGAAAATATTTCGCAGGAGTACTCAGCTTTCGAGTGCGGTGTACCACTGCAACATCCATGGGGACCTGCATATAAATGGGCCCGTCACTTTCTTCAATCAACCGACGACGAGCTCTCATTGCAATAACACGACCACTACCACGATAAAGGATGTTCTCAACGACAACTTGACCTCGGTAATGGATTCTGATGCGGAAGACCATAATATTAAGAAGTGTTCGGAAGAGAATTTCTCAGGAGGAGAGGGAGCTGATATCCCAACCTCACTCCCAATGTTTCCAGGTACGTCTTTCTGTACAGTGCAATTTATTAAATATTTTTCTCACAGCTTGGATATATCTAGGTCATTTTGAAGACATCATTCCCGGCTTTGGGAACGGTAATTGCAATTGCCTCGAGAGGGACAATGTGTATGGAGGTATGTTTCTTTATGTACCGCATATATTGGGAGAGTTTGATGCTTATTGTATCCTTGACATTAATGGGACCAGTGGACCTCGTTCAAATCATCATTTTTCTGGCCGGCATAGCAGTTTGGCATTTCATGGTGGGCCAAATTTAGGCTCTCTGATCCCAGGACCGGGTACCATGGGCAATCTACATAGCATATCAAACATCACGTACGCTTTCTGACGCGCAATCTCCACTTTCACATCAATAATGACCCCCCATCTTGTTCGACTCGTAAATATACACGATTGACTAGTTCTCTTTCCTTTATCATCCCCGTTGTATTTCTTACATATGTACATCCGTCGTCGCTGTTTTTTCTTCTTTCGTTTCTTTCGCTTTTGACTAAAGCTCATCTTCCTTTTTCGGAGCTTTCTTATCGTCCTTCCTTCTATATGATGTGATTTTACTATACTCTTTATTTTACTGTGTATGCGTGCACAGAGGAAAGAGGAAGAGAAAACGGAAGTGATCTTCAACGCCTCCGCATCCGTCAGTCTCCTTTTCCCTCAACAGCTTCTGCGTGAACTTCTCCGCGCACGGAAAAGTGTGCTATTAAGAGTAGGGTTGCTACGTGTTCTTATACGATTGGAGTGAGGGTACGGCTCGGAAGTACAAAGAAGAAAGTGGAAGAAGAAAAGGACAGTAAGGGACAAAAAAGGAGAAGAGGACGACAAGGAGAGTAGAGGAGTAAAGGAGACCATGAGAGAATTGGGAAAGGGAGGAACTTGGAAAGAGACAGAACGAACCTTGGTAGTGTGCAACGTCTCCGCCTCCTCTGGTACCATTGTCTTCTCTGGCTTCAACAGTCGCTGTTTGAGCTGTTCCGCAAACGAGAGGGCTTGCTACGAACCGTGTTCGCGCTATTCATGTTCGTGTACATGGTATAGGAATGTACTGATAGAACATAGTACGAGGCCGAGTGCGTTCGAGTTACTAATAAGGAAGGTGCAAGATGGTGAGTACTCAACGCAGAAGGTTAAAGAGAAAGAAGAAAGAAGAGAAATAGCGACGAAAACGCAAAGAGAAGGGTTGACAAGGAGAGTAGAGGAGGAAAGGAGGCGGGGGGACCATGGATTGAGATGCACAAGAGAATGAAAGGCGGGAGTGATTTGTTCCTTTCTTCGAGCAGAAAAAGGGTAGTGATGGCAGTATTCATTTCGGCCGCGGTAGTCATAGCAGCTAAAGAAAAAAATAGAAAGCAACGAAACGAACACTCACTTCGTTTTGTTTCTCACTTGGAGCAGACGAACGGAGCGTATGACGATAGGCTTGGTGGTGGCAAACGGCACAAGGCAGTTCGAGGGTGGCATGTTGAGCACCACAGATCACGGTCAGTGGCAATATGCGTCGATTAGTGAATCCCAAAAACGAAACGAAAGCTTCGATGTTCATTCGTCTGTTTGCTGGGACCGTTTAAATGAGCGTTGGCGCCGACCGGGGGTGGTGAGACAGGTGATAATAGTTGCAGGTGGTGGGTGATGTATCCCACACAGCAAACGAGGATTTTGCAGCAGCAAAACGAATGGACCTGGTTACGTTCTTTCCATTCCCCACCCTACCAACACCTTTCGACGCCTTTTGTAGGGTTTTTACGGTTTGTTACTGAAGGAACGGGATGCACCAAAGGAAAATATCACTCACCTATATTTCTCTTGCATTTTCAGCTCAACCCATCCAATATCGTTGCGCCAGCATTTCCATTCACTCGGTATCGTTTGATCCTCCAGGCATTCATAGCTCGCGGTGAAGGGGAATGCTGGGGGCTAGTTGCTGGAGTCTCTGCCACTAGGTCTTCGCCATATATCGGCCGTATGCGTATGTAATAGTCTACGTTTAATTGCAGAACGTGCACAAAGTCGCTGGCGATGATGCGAATAGATGATGATGGCGGTTTGCGGAAGAATCGTTCCCACAAAATCTGCGTTTCTCACTGCCTCAGCGGAGTTTGAAATTTAAGGCTGGGCCCGTAGTATGGTAGGTAGCTCGAGGCTAGAGCAATTTACCTCATAATCAACATTTCTGCGTAGTTGGTACCCATTTGTAAAGGTTTATCACTGTTGATTTGAGTGGCTTAGCGCTTTATGCCTGCAAAAATTGTGACAAGATCTATTTCGACGTGAAGGCCATTTACATATTTGGCCATGTCAATTGAAGGCAACGATTCGTACTGTGCAATGCTTATACGCGAGGACTAGTACGTCCACTCTCGCGTAAGTACGTCGTTTACTATCACAGACTATGTGGCGGCTTCCTTTGATAATGATTTCGCGGAAGATCTGATATTAAATTACTTCAATGTGCGGATCTCGATCATTGGCGTCCACTGGTCTATCTACAAGGGCTGCCTTTTTCTCTCGATGACCGAACAACGTCTGAACGTCTGAACGTCTGAACTGTCACAGATATTGGCTAGAAGGTTCAATGTTCTGTGTAAATAAAATCTGATTACTTGTTTATTAATCTATATCTAGTGTTTAAACTGAGATAAATCCAGTTACTTTAAACTTTGTTCACTTTTTGGTGTAATCTGTTTATTATTTACCTGTTTAATCTGTCCTTTGGTTTAAATCGACTTCTTTCGAAATAGTGTTTCTTTAAAAGAAGGAGAGAGGGTTACGGTCTCTACGGTGTGAGTATGCCGAATTTTTGATCCATTATGGATTTATCCGTTCTGGAAGGCTCCGACGGACGGCCAAATGTAAAACAGCGCGGTAGGTAAGGAGGATAGGGAATAAATTAATAAGGGGAAAGGGAGGCAGATAGTTAGAGATGCTCGATGAGGGTTAGAAACGGGTAAAATCGTGTAGTATGACGGGTATCAGGGCGACACGCGTAAGTATGACACTGCACAGAAGCGATATAACAGCTATTCCATCGAAGCAGATGTGTCTTATTGGAATCATTATTTTCCTTTCGGGGATGCTATTGGGTCAACTGGTGGTTAGGTTCGAGTAGCTTGTGTACAAGCTTTTACACACTTGCAATTAGTCAATTTGGCTTACCTTCCAGTCCATGCAACAACGAGATAGTTATAATCCATGTCAAGCCCATCTATAACCCTTAATTTTGAACTACGAAAGCTATTATATCGCTCGGGTAAATTTGAGATAAATCATCTTATTCATTTCACATGGGTATGCGGGGAACCTTGCAGATCTTATATATGAAGTTGTTGTTGGGGGCGATGGTTTACCGAGTGCCGAGAAAGTACCGAGCAAAAGGAGAGTGAACATTTATGTATACGTGCTTTAGGTTAAGAAACTTTGGCGTTGAAAGTTAACGTTGATCGATGATCCGTTCCAGACCAATTTGGATCACGAACGAACAGGACTTTGATTTCTCTTTCGATCCCCCACACTCCGGTGACTTGCACCAAAACGAACTTACGATATGTCCCGCTATTATTGTTTCATTTTCGTTGTCGACATTTGTGCTATCCCGCTGGTACGTCCTTGCTCTTGCTTTACGTGCATTCCACCTCTCTGCACAGCTCATGCTGAAGGCTCGACTCATATTTTATCCCGCCACTGCGCACCAGCTTCTACATTGTTGAACTGGTTCGTGGGAATGTACATCGAACCTATATAACTATGACCACCGGCGCACACTTTACCGTATTAGAGAAAAGAGCATAAATGTACCTAAAGGCGAACCAAGCTTTATCCGTTCGCCCTAAACATTCGTCATTACCCTCATTTCACTCGCATAGCGGTATCTACCAGCTCCAAACGATCAATCATATCACATAGTTGGAACGATTGACAAGCGAGGTGTAATCTGGCTACATCGACGACATATCAGAGGGTACCAATGCGGTCTCAAAAGTTTAGGTCATCCTGCCTGGTCATTGCCGGAATATTGGCAGTTGGAACACGGGTCATAATTTAATTTTTCCCATCCGGACTGGAGGTAGAATAGCATTGGAAAGTGAGCGTTGACGCGTTGACGGTCCATGTAAACCCATGACAAGGTTGCCCGATGCTGTTTGTAAGTGATGCTCTTCTTTTAGCCCACGGGCATCGATAGGTATTGCAGATGCTAGTTCGTCCGTATATCAGGCATCCTTAAGCTTGAGCCTCCTCGAATCAACCACCCACCCATGAAACCCGCTTCCCTCCAACCAAGGACCGTGAACATAAACCCGCCAACATAACCACCCCATTCCGCTCGGTCATCAGTCAGGCTCGTGACGAACACAAGCCAGCGGGTAAAACCAGAGAAATAGAATATGAAAGAAGGCGAAAGAAAGGACCTAGAGATTCGACCTACGCCCCACGGCGGCTAAAAGGCAAGAGAGAAATGGTGGCTGGCGGGGATTTGCATCGAAAAATTGACCCAATCCTGTACATGCATACACGCAAGCCATGCAGCAGACCAGAGCTAAATACGTCCAGGCACGAGAACGAGAAAAGGAACGAAAAAAAAAAGAAAAACTAGACAGAACCTAGAGGTTCGACCTACGCCCCACGGCGGGTAAAAGAAGAGAGAAAATGGACAGATACATCCGCGTAGACGACTGACTGGGGTTCGCATTGACAAATTGACCAATTCCGGTACACGCATACACGCATACACGCAAGCCATGCAGCAAGCCAAAGCTAAATACGTCCATGGACTCCAACCACCACTCCGCCCCGTTCTGCCATCCATTCATCCCACCGTGCTTCCTTCCCCACAGACGCATGAAACCAGCCGTAGGTTCTGAGGCCCGACGGCCGATACCCTATGAAGGCCGCGACCGGATACCAAGGTCCGCGACGACGTGAAAAGTGAACAGAGAATGAAAAAAGGGAATGCACAACGCCGAAAAAAATTGTGGGGAAAAGAAAAGAGGAAGAAAGAATAGTGAAACGTAAAAAGAAGAGAGGAAGGGAGGGAAGAAGGCGAAATTGCTGCGTTGAAAACGAGAAAAAAAGCAACAAGGGTAAAAGACAGGGAGAGGGCAATAAAAACAAACGGATGATAAGGAAGGTAAGCATGCATGCGACATGCACGGTGGCGAGCAACGACACATCAATAAGGACGGCAGAAAATCCGGTGAAGGTTGCGCGGAACCTTCCAACAAATTCAGACAAAACGGAATAAACGCGTCATCCCACCGAAAAGGGGAAAACAAAGACACAAAAAAGGACGGGAAATTCCACAACAAGGAAAGGCAATAGAAAATAAAAATGACGGAAACGAAAGACTCACTTTCGCCTCATACACCAAATTCAAGACGTCCGCCTCAGCCCCCGCCTTCAGCGTGCAAATATCGTCGTCCTTCGCACACTTGAGCACCTTGGTTAGATTCGACATGTTCACGCTGAAGTGGCATCGGGCGATAGCGCTTGAAAGCTTGAACGTTTGAACGTTGAACGCGGGTGCGCCGAACTTGACAGACACGAGTGCGACACGGGAGTTGTCCATTGCTTGAAGGACAATGCCTTCTTCGTTGCATTCAAAGTTGGCGTCAATTACGAGTTCTTCGATGGATTTTTACGAGAAGGGGATAGTGATGAAGTTGGATGGTAAATAAAAGGTCTTTGTATACGGAAAACGCGCGGTGGGAGGATTGGACGACGCAGGGAAAAACATGACACGTACCATCCAGCAGCTTCTTGATGGTTTCGGCTTCTTGGAGTTTGGATTCGAGCATGGTTGTTGTTTTTATTGAGGGAGGATTAGGCAGAGGATGCGATGAAAAACGCGAAAAGGATTGGGAGGAGACGCGTCTGGGTAATAATGAAAGGGTTGAATCAAACCCGGGATCCACGCTTTGTCACGTAGCCCAGAACTCATGTGAGCTGTCACTTTGGTTTAATTAGGCTAAAACATAAGCTGATAATGTAATCAAACTCAGCTCTTCTCCGTTCGATTGTAGCATGCTCGAAGCATGTATCACTAGATAAAAGTTATGCTTCGAGAATTTACTGCGTTTCTGTTCAATCCGAAAGTGGATTAAAAAATTTACAATGTAAGCGTTCGCAAAAGAATTAATACATACCTATCGGAGTGCGAAATTAGGTCGGAGTCTGAACACAAACATTTTGTATGTGCCGCAAGGCCCCCATTGCACTAAAAAGCTTTATCATTATCAAATGATATCACTACAACCAAGTTCAGCTAATTTGACCGATGCTCATTCTTGCTTCGAAGTAGTATATACCCTGTCACTTAGACGTTCGGAACAACTCCGGCTTCGCCGTTTGTTTTCGGGCCTGCGCTGCAGGAAAATCTCATGGATCTAATTTATTCTAATGTATGTAGTAGATCGGGCAATCGGGCAGATTGCACTGGTATAAAATCTAACGCGGGCATATGACACAGCAAGTATAATTGGGGATTTGGGTGATTGAGTGATTGAGTGATATATGGGCTGGACAAAGGAACGCCGACTTATCTGTCATAAGTTAAATGGTCTGATCCATAATTATCCATTATCTGACCCGAAAAGCATTGGGCCCGGTTACCGACGTGGGGAACGTGGAAATTAACTATGAGTAACAGACCTCGAGCCAAGAATAGTGTGAGCGCAGGTATTTTTTTACCTAGCCTGTGAACACACAATATGTCTGGCGTGGATGTCTACTTTAGTACAACATTGCTCCCTCCCACGACTTCAATGGATTTGGCTCGACAATTTTATAAATACCTATCCTTGTCTAAGTCTCGCTGGCACACAAGAAGTTGATGAAAAAAAAAAAATCAAGAAAGGCGGAATTATATGGTGGGATAGGTATATATATACGAAACCCACTCTGTCTGGTTTAAGAAGACTCCTTTCTAAAAGAAAGCAGTTTAAACCAGTTCAATATTCAAGATTGGGTGACCATCTGACCCAGTGATGTATGTATTCCGTGTTCAAGGTAATGTATCTAGCTAGTATGCTATGTTTAACCGACTGGGCATAGCCTCGTATGAACGGGAAAAAAATTGAATACAACTCCAAACATAAAAGACAATGATTATTACACATGCAGGTGTACTCACTTATGCGCAACTCAACGATAGGAGGTACTTTCAGGAGTCTCAAGGGCAAGGGACGTGTAATGCTCAAGCTTGTTTACTTTTGAGCCGTCCTACGGCTCAAATGGGCTCCGTGAGGGTTAAATATTGAATACTTAGTTGGCACTCTATTTTCAACTCACCCTGTGTCCGTTTGCATCTGTACATCCCACTGTACGCCCTCTGTCCGTTTTCCGTCAGCACATCACCCATCATTGTATTCAAAAATACCGAGTGTGGTAAACACATAGCATATCATCGTCACTCTGCGATTAGTCGGCCAAGGGCAGTTATAACTGGATTCTGTAAGGGACCGACAGGATCGGTACCAACACACAGGACAATTCTTGAGGCGAAAACCCATATCACGCATCTTCAGACCTTCAAAATCCCATAACCCCAGCAGTTCATTGGTGAGGAAAATTGAAAAGTTTGTGAACTTTTGGCGAAAGAATTTACCACGGGGCTTGTACTTCCAGGAGGAACAAGAGTGACAGGGGTCCTTAGTGGTCCTTGAGGGCATATTTCTGGAGTTCTCTGATCTCAGTGCATTGTACTTCGCATTCAGTGTACTTCGCATCAGTGTTCTTGCGATTAGTTTGTGTTACAGAATCTACTCAATGCTCGATCGAGAAGACGGGAAGTCAATGAAGGCGGAGGTACGTTCTATTATACCGCGCGTATACATACAATGTTCATGCATATTATCCATTGGGACCAGTGAGCTTCGCTCATATCATCATTTTTGTCGCTGGAATGATGGTAGGACATTGTCTTGTAGCAAACTTTTAAGCTTTAATTCTCATCGTTGTGGCAGTGCAATCTGCACGGCCCGATCCAGACAAATTCAGTCCATAGATAGTCCATAGATAGTCCATAGATTAGATTAGATCCAATCCCTGTATGCCAGCGCGACGCGCATAGCCGAACAGACAACTTCTTGCCCGCAACTGCCATCCTGCGTGGCTGCTCGACGCGTTGTGGCAGTGCAACCTGCCAGGGTCTCGACGATTAGATAGGAATGCGGATTAGATATCATCCTAGCACACTAGATTAGATTAGGTACGGACATCGCCGGTGAGAGAGAACTGCACCAGCGAGTCGCCCAGAATAGAACAAGCATCTGACAGCGCTTCCACCACGGTGGCAGATGAGTCTGTGGCAGCTATGTGGCTGAGGGTCTTCTTATAAAATATAAGATGGTAGGGACAGTGATGGATATGCGGTAAAGCAGTGACCGGGGGCCTGAAGTATCTGGACACCCGGTGGTCTCAAGTCTGACAAGGTTCTCAAAACGACTTGCCGAAAATCACCGGCATAGTCCGCCGAGCTGTCTATAGTACCCCAAGCTGTCTTGGCTGATAATGTATGGATTCCGACTGATTGATGCGCTTTGAAGTAATTTTGTACGCAATTTTCAGTCAATTTTATGGACTAACTACGATGACATCATCAGCATGTACAGTAGAGAATATTATACAGATAGGGATAGTTGGCTGCCCAGTAATAAGACCCTCACACTTGTGGGGACATCCATCTCTCTAGTCATACGAGTGAGTGCGAGCCATACATGAGAAGAAGTGTAATGAAACAACCGCAGCTCTATTTGTGATGCAAATCGATGATAGTGAAAGGTTCTATAATCGGAAGTAATGTTATTGAGTCAACACAGCCTTGTTTTTGATTGGGATCGATGACATAGATCATGAGTGGGGTTATCTTGGCGGGTTGGTGTGTGGGGGGCTATCCCGGAAAGCTACTGGTAACGGTCCTAGGGACCTTGATGGTCAACTATCTGATCCTACCACTTCTACGTCCATCAAGATCTTAACATCAGGCAAGGTATGATACTTCCATAACGACTATTTCAGGAACTAACCGACAACATCGTTACCAGTTATATTGGTACCAGCTACAGAAGCGTAACCGCATTTACGTAGGATGCCAGACTCACAGGTATATAACAGCGAGGTAAGGAAGGATGACAAGGAATAAAGAGAAAGGGAGGCAATCGGATAATTAGAGATGAAGTCTGCAAAAGATAAAATGGTGCAGTATCGGAATTATAAGGGCAACATGTGTAAGTAAAGCATCGCACAGAAGCAAGATAAGAGCTGTTTCGAAGTCTGGAACCCACTGCATATACAGGAAGATATGCTGTTGCAGTGAACGAGTACGTGTGCTGTGATTGCGCGTCGCTAATTGGCCCCAAATGGGGAGTATGATCCGATGGGGAAGATATAAATAGTGCGGATGAACTTCCTTCTCGGATGTCTGAGGTTCATCTTCCACAATGCTATTTATAAGCCGATTTGGCTTTTCTAGTCTCCCCATCTTGCTCCTCCGCCCAACTCAATAACGACTGCCTTTATCACCCTTCCCTGGGGAATCGTCTGGATAACGTGTATAATGCCCCATTACCAAAGATACATTGTGCTACGTGCAACTTGCCACATAAATTCAACCCAAAGAATCGTCCTCAAGAGGAGATTACTTCGACGCTGGACGCTGTCAGCACGCAAAGAACGTCTTCGCTCCTCCCATCCCAATCTATTCATTCCCACCAGAAGAACCATTCCTCCCACACGTCCAGAGATACATTTCCATGTCTATCGTGACCTCAATATCGAGCGGCTCGATAGGTCCACGAAAACGGAATACCACCATTCTAATAATGCGACGACGACAACGAACAACGGCTCGTATAACTCGAGTCCTGCATCAATTAGGAACACTGCATGCAAGGAAGGCCACGGTGCAGAAAGAAGATATGAACAAAGTTTGCCGGCTCCACGTATGTCTTTTCTGTGATTTTCCCGGAACAACTAATTAACGTGTACTTTCATGTGGGATGCAGTAAACCGCACAGATCTGAAGGAAGGAGACTATGAGAAGGATCAAGCTAATTCCAACAAAGGTTCGTAGATTTTTACAATTTATCACGAACCTGAAAAGGCTAAGCATGGACGTGTTTAGAGAATTTGGTCATTAGAATTGAAGGACACTACCCGGTGACCGCAACATCGGAGCACTTGCGTCTTATTGGAATCATTATCTTTCTTTCGGGGATGCTATTGGGTCAACTGATGGTTATATTTAAGTAGCTTGTGTACACTGTTTAACGCGCTTGCAATTAATGAATTTGGCTTATCTCTAGAACAAGAAGAATCTGAATCCTGAATGTGTCGCTGGAGCGCAGAGCTACTTGATACGCCTCTGATGCGCCTATCTAAATTTAAATAATTTTGTCCCAAGGCTTGCGTCACCGCGGTTCGGTTTTCACCTTCCACTTTTGTCACTTCGATCATATTACCTATAAAAGCTTTCAGATCATGATCATCTTAATCCTTTGGGAACCTTCCAGAGTTTGTGTATAAAGTTGTTGTTGGGGGCGGTAGTTCAACGAGTGCTAAAAGAAGAGTGAATGCTTATGTACATGTGCTTTAAGTTAATAATCGTTGGCGTTGATCCGTTCCAGACCAATATTGATCACGAAAAGAACCTGCCTTCCCCACATTCCAGAGACTTCATCAAGACGAACATGGGATGTGTCGCGCTATCATGGTTTCATTGTCGTTGTCGACATCTGTACTGTGCCGTTGGCCCTGATCCTTCTCCACGTTCATTCAACCTCTTTGCACAGCTCTGTACACCAGCGCGTATACCTGTGACAGCCGGCGCACACTTGATCATATTGGAATTTCGATTCTGTTTCTTATTGCACTGAGAGCGAGCGAAGGGAGGTAAAGTAGGAGCTACTGTCGCTCGACAGAGCAGAGGAAACGATAGAACAAAACAAAGTCTAGAAACGACAGAGGTATACGCATACATACCATATCACTCCATCAAATCCTTTGAATTCTTAGTTTGTTCTTATGAGATTGGAGCGAGGTTAAATACGGATTTCGGAAGTTCGAGGAGTAGAGAAGGAACGGAGGGAAAGAAAGAGCAAGAAGGGACACGAAATGGAGGAGAGGAAGAAAGGAAAATACAGCACACCCTAACAGATATTGCAGACGGCAGTTCATCCGTCCACCAGCCCCCCTTGAGCCTGCTCCAATCACCCACCCACCCACTCACCCATGAAATCAAGCAAAAATATCCATCCATCCACTTCTCTCCACCCAACGAACGTGAACATAAACCGTGAACACAACCACCCATTCCGCATTCCACTCGTTCATTCAGGCTCATGATGAACTGAAGGGGGGAAAGGGGAAAGAAAGGACCTAGACGTTTGGCCCAAACCCCATGGCGGCGGCGATGGCGACGGCGAAAAGGAGAGAGAGAGAGAAAGCAGATATGCCTGCGTGGATGACTGGCTGGGGTTCGCATCGACAAATTGACCCAATCCTGTATACGCATACACGCGAGCCATCCAGGAATCCATGGACAAGAACGAGAACGAGAACAGGAGAAGAAACATAACGAAAGAAAAATTAAAAGCGACTCCAACCACCACCCCGCCTTGTTCTGCCATCCATCCATCCCACCGTGCTTCCTTCCCCACAGACGAATGAAACCGGCCATAATTTCAGAGCCCTGACCGCCGACACCCTATGAAGGCAGCAACCGAATACCAAGGTCCGCATCCAGCTAATGCCATGCGTCCGGAGGGATTCAGGACAGGGTAAGGGTGAAACGATTGGGAGTCGTTTGAGTTCGAATAAGGTTTGAGACGAGACGGAATCGTCTCGGGGTTCTAATCAGAGGTGAGTTGGATTGTGTTGGTGAGGAAGGGAAAGGGAAAGGAAAGAAGATGGTCAAAAGAGCGAGCAGGACATGATAAACGATGGCAGAGCGATACAGAACGATGGAAAGCGAATCAAAACGATGGTGAGCAAATAAATCGCAAGTCTATTTCACTGGGGAGGTACAGAACAGTAATGTAGAGTATTTATACTATTTCTACTACTGTGCTGGTACCCAAAGTTGTAAATAAAATAAAATATGTTGGGGAAGTTGAAACGAGCTAGAAGGCTCGGAGAAATATATAGAATAAGACAAAGTATCATATAGATGTTCAGATATGAAAAATGGGGGAATAATGTATGAACACCGGTCGTCGAGCACGAAATTAAAGAAATCCGAAAATATCACCAAGTCCGAAACTAGAGTGATGCGCATCAAAACGCGCATCACTTCGGCCACGCGTGCGATCCATTTCCGAGCATTGAGGTGATTGATGCATTGCTCGTTGTTCGGTCGTAGGAATGTCGAAATAGCGAGTTTCCGGCCGTAAGTAGGGTGGATACCCTACAAGGGCCAAGCAAAATCCGGGCCCATGGCATGAATATTTTCCGCCTAGCTGATAACCAGAAAGGACGACGTGAAAAGTGAACAGAGAATGAAAAAAGGTAATGCACAACGCCAAAAAAAAAAAGTAACGACACATCAATAAAGAAGGCAAAGAAAGCGGTGAAGGCTGGGCAGAGCCCTCGATGAAATTCGGGGACAACGGAATGGATGCGTCATCCAACCGAAACCGAAAAATAAAAGACAGAAAAAAGGACGAAAAAAGCCATAACGAAGAAAAGCAATGGAAAAAGTAAAAGGAAGGAAACGAGAGACTCACTCTTCGCCTCATACACCAAATTCAATACGTCCGCCTCATCCGCCGCCTTCAGTGTGCAAATATCGTCGTCCTTCGCACACTTCAGCACCTTGGCTAGACTCGTCAGGTTGACACCGAGTGGCATAGGGCGATCGCAGCGATACCGTTTGAACGCAGGTGCACCAAAACTTGACAGAAACGAGTGCGACGTGGGAATTGTCCATGGCTTGGAGGACGATGCCTTCTTCGTTGCATTCAAAGTTGGCGTCAGTTACGAGTTCTTTGATGGCTGTTTACGGGGAAGAAGAAAAGATGAAGTTGGGTAGTAAGTAAAAGGTTGTTTGTATACGGGAAACGCGTGGTGGGAGATTGGACGACGCGGAAAAAAACACGACACGTACCATCCAGCAGCTTCTTAAGGGTTCCGGCTTCTTGGAGTTTGGCTTCGAGCATGGTTGTAGTTTTAATTTGAGAGGGAGGCTTAGGCAGAGGACGCGACGGAAGACGCGAAAGGGAATGGGAGGAGACGCGTCTGTGTAAATTCGAATGAAAGAGAGGGTTGAATCAAACCCGTGGCCCACCAATCCACGCGCTGTGTCACATAATACATAACGTCATGTGCGCTGTCACTTGCACTGTTCACTGTCTGGTTTAATTAGGCTCTTCTCCACTCGTAGCATGCTCCCGGTAGATAAAATTCAAAGAATCAATCCACCAAAAACCCTTTGACCATTATTATTACCTGTCTGTCAGTCACTATGACGCGTGCAAAGATCATAGAAGCCACAATTGCTGGGGTTATATTAGAAATTGTGTGACGATTTATAGGTATATTCTTTATAAAAATAATAACCAATCATTTCATAGTACGTTACCGAATGGAATATGAAACGAGATACAACTACATAAATGTCGTATACACGGTAATAATAATCGAGTCAGCGATCCAGTGAGCTAGCTTGTACATTACCAACATTGGCATTCATAGTTAGTGCCTTCCTCATTCCGGGTGTAATAGCAAATAAGAAGGTTACTTATAATATCGACGTAAGGTACTTCCACCGTGGCAACATTCGGAATGTCATTAAGTAATATGAGAAATTAAAGTAGATAAATCGTTTGCTCAGCATCTCGTATCAAACACCCGAGTTTCGACCATCAAGTAATCCAAAATTGCTGGTATCAATGTTGTCCAGAAAGGATTCAACTTCTCTCATTGCAGGGTATTCAATTTCTAAGCCTGACGAGCCCGAGGCAGATTGTTGGCTGCCGCTAATGTCTGGGTAAGACGAGAAAGTAGAGAAATTATGTGCAGTCTGGGAAGCGGAGCCGCTCAGGGGTTCATGTTCTCCATGTGCGATTGTGCATAAAAACCACCCTCCATCGTGAATGATTGTGCCTGACCAGATAATGAACTGGAGGCAAGAAACTTGATATCATGCTGCTGTATACATACGTACCTGATCCATAGACTGTCTGATGTAGTCCGACTGAGCGAGAGACGAATCTGGGTTATTGCGGTTGTCTACTGATTGGCACACTCGCCGCCAACCCAGGTACAGGGGGATTATACGGGGTCGGCCTATGTGACGACCTGCTCGATGTGGTTCTCGTCCGGATATCCTGTTGCATAGACTGTTTACAGGCCCAAGTAGCCCGATTCTCGGGTATTCTGCACCATCTAAATAAGCCTGGAATTTGATCGATGATCCCGCACGAAGGCATGGAAATCGGGATCGTGTAAGGACTGGTTATCTACTAACCTATGTGAGGACCTGTTTATTGTGGTTATCGTCCGGATATCTTGTTGCATATATACTATTGACCACGTACGAAAAGGGTTCAAGGAAAGGTCCCATGAAGGCTATCCTAATGTGAAATATCTTTGATCGTGAACGCATGTAGCCGATGCATCATTTAAGTGGAAGGTAGAGTGGCTTCGTCAGTCGTCGATTTGGAAGTTGAAACGTTGATGTGTAGGGGCGGGATTGTTCAATGAAGAGATATTGCTCGACCCCTTACATCTCTATTTATACATTCAGCTATATTGCACCCTAACAAAAGACTCTTTTATCGATGTACTTGGCAATGATTAAGGTCATACAGCTGCGTGCATATGCCGCGGGCTTTGGGGCTTCGAACCGTGCCCTGCCGAGAAATGCCGAACCTTCTCGAATGAGTGACATTTAAGACAAAATTAAGACTGAAATGTCTTCGAAAAGGTCTATGACTGCCATTATGCTTTGGTTAAAGTAATGATATTCAGTCATGAATTTTAGGCTGAGCATTAGAGGGATCCTTCAATAGTGCATACATATACAGGGCTATAAATATTTGGTATGTTGCAGAATAGAACGCTCAACCGCTTGCACTGGTGTGACATTGGTGTGATGGCTTCATTACAAAACTTTTTTTCGAGGAGTGCTATTATTTTTTAAAATTGCAATAATCTATGTATAAATCCAAAAGATGGCGTGGTAAGATATCGATATCGCATCAGCATTTGTTTGTATTTTTTCGATGAATGGTAATGATAATAGAAATTTCTTCCGCCTTTGATTATATGATATAAAGTACACGTTGGCCAATCTTCTAGGGCTTACCCGAGGTTGAAATAATCGACAAAATTCTTTTGTTTAAACATTTATTACTCCGGTCCAAATACATCGATCGTTTTGGACTTGAGATATTGCGCTTAGTGATGAACATGTTTTTTATTTTTTATGTGATCCCCTATCGATGGTATTGATTTAAAAGCATCCTTATTGTAACGAGCTACCGATTATAATCTGAAGCCATATAAAACCACTAGCCTCATTAGTAGCGACAGAGTATCCAACTAATTCCTCGAGACATTTCCTGTGCCAGACCTTCGTTGCAAATATAATGCAATACCACTATGGGTATAGCTATCTACGAGCTATCGCACACCTGGCCTCCATATTTCACATCAAGATAAACGGCCCAATCTCTCTTGGAAGGTCCGCTTCCGTCCCGATATCGCAAAGCTTCCTTGTAATGCGGTGCGAGCCGTAGGTAATGCTATCTTGTGAATGAATCCATGACCATTAAATTTTTGGTCTTCCTTTCCTCAACATAGGAAATAATGCATGAAATAATCATAATGAAGAGCCTTGGCCGATAACAATGAATACTAATTGTGGCGCTCATTGTACTGTAATGTGTCGGAGTGGTCAAGTGGCGAAGGTGAGTGATATAAGATGCAGTTATTGTACGAAAATATCTAATGGTGTAAGCGAGACGCGACGCGACATGAATCGCGTGGCTGATTCTTTCACTGGGGCATTCAAATTTTGTGTTCTCCCTCCCTTCCCTCCATACCTTTCCTTCTTCCATTTACCTATCTCTCCGTCGCCTTTCTAATCACGAAGTACACAACCCCCAGTTTGTCCAAAAAGAGAGCCAACGGCTCTTCGTCCAATCGTCGGGATAACGATTCAAAAATCAAGCGACCGATGAACTGCTTCTTGCTATATCGGCAGGATATGATACTCGAAGGGATGCAATCGCGTGATATTGCACCAACATGAAAGAGTATGCCCCTAGACCATCCAGTCAAGGTATCGTACGTCTGTGAGATGGCTGTGCGTTCTACCTGAATAGCGCCGCACTGCTTAGGCTGTTCCTATCAACTCCCCTATGAGTTGACAGGACCACACAGTCAAGGAGACTCAATCGAATTGGTGTGATTATAGAGTATCCTTGCGTTTCCCTTGAAGCTTCCTGGAGGTCAAACCGCACGCGGATCGTTAACGCATCTATGCTACGACCAGCGTATTTATGCCATCGACATGTATTGTGGTGATTAACCTTGATGATGTACTATGGTATTGGAACTCATATCACTGAGAGTGAGGTAGCATGAGATTGTGTTACTATCAAGCTTGTGACTAGCGTAGGATTCACGAGTAGGGAAAGCCTTTGAAATATGATAATGAATGGGATAGGTTTTTTCCAGAAACCTTATTGATATGCATGAAGTATTCTAGAAATGCGTGCATCTACAATACTTTCGCCTGATTTCGTTGCAGATGTTCGCTCCTTCCTATATTTTGTTCAGGTTAATTGAGTCCCTTTCAACGATGGTTGCCTTGTAAATTTGGGACAGTTAGGGCTGCAGAAGGTCCTATGTACCGTGTTTTAATCCTTTTAGCCACTGGTCCATCGAGTCCAACGAAATCATCATTCCACAGATCACCCCCTCACAACTACTCGCATCACGAAACCGAATACGACCTCGCAAGGACGTCCATGGTTGCTGCAACAATGAAGATGGCGCTAGTTGACAAAGCCAACTGAAGACTGG
>Ga0247779_1000704_pt1 | contig 18639 bp, 15 predicted proteins | sample UWRJL221509R5_FD_179925 | JGI IMG/M metagenome (GOLD analysis project Ga0247779, IMG submission 179925) | Plant litter microbial communities from Arlington Agricultural Research Station in Wisconsin, United States - UWRJ-L221-509R-5 | ecosystem: Environmental > Terrestrial > Plant litter >... | reverse complement strand
CATCAACAGGTAAGGTTTGAGATACTCAAACGCCAGCCATCTGAAGTTGGTAGCAACTAAAGCCTGGAAAAAAAGTAGATCAACAACTATCAAAATTAAGGCGAAATGACTAGAAGAGAAAACACACATTGCGCATCTCCTTTTCTAAATCTTCCACATCGAGTTTATTCTCTACGGCAACAGGCTGGAGAGCTCCAGGTAAGTTCGCAGTGTCAGACCAGTCAATCTCGTCGAGTCCGAAGTCGCCGTAGTCTTGACTTTCCTGGGTATCTTCCTCGACCTCGGTAGCAGCCGCAAGAGTGGATAGGACAGGCCGTTGTACTGAGGGAAGCGCCGTCTTCCTTGCCTCGAAAAGCCGGACAGAGAAGTTAGTAAGGACGTCGCCAAGGCGAATATTGTCAATTTCCTTGTTGGAATCTCCTGATTCTGAATATTCAGACGCTTCAATCCGGTGAAGATGAGCCACTGTTTTAAGAAGATATAAAATAGGTTTCAGACGCACTAGCAAGTAATTCATGTAGTAAGCAAGCCTATCGGTTCATATAGAAGAATGAGACATACGAAGCAGGAAAGGTTCTGGATAGAGTGCATTTTTGCGGTAAGCATCGTAGATATTAGTGATTGCACCAAGGAGATATTTGATATCATCATAAACACTCTTTATTTTTTTCTTGACTTTAGAAGTTTCTGGCTGTATAGCAGTCAGTTCTTTGTGCTCTGCCGCCAGGGTCTTCGTAAGCTCCTCTATCCAGTCGCCCATGACTGATACCTTCATACGGCGTTCGATCAGAAGGCATGCCCAATTCTGTATCCCGCAGATAATAGCGAGTCTGGATTCTTGGTCCGCAGTAGAGAAAATGACATAGTTCCGCGCCCTAGAGACCTTGTCGGCGTATGCGTCCCTATTCAAATCAGCGAGCAACGCAGTAGCTGCAAAACGATTAAAAAGTTTGGCAAGCTCTCTGTCTCCAACGGGTGGTTTATCCTTGGTAAAGGGAAGAGAGCCAATGGGAACGGCCAGTGATTCCAACTTCTTTAGCCAGGAGGAACATGATGGGTCATTGAACGCACGATGGACCAACTTCAGGAATACAGCGTATGCAGAGTCGTTCTCGTGATATGATGCGAGAAGGTCCCAATTGGTCTGCCTGAAAAATTCAGGGTAATTGGCACCTTCATGCAGTAGGTTGGCGTACGACCGACTCTTAAATATGCCTCCCAATTTGTATAACATCTTGAAAGCAGTACCGAGTCCCCATTTCCAGGTGTTATGTAGCTGAAAGCATCGCACAACTAGCAACGCAATGTATTTGTCGCGCTTTTTATCGGCTTCCGTTTCCTCATTTCCTAGCAGTGAACCCTCAAGTCGTACAAGTCCAAGCGCAAAGACTACCACATCCCAGCAGGGAGGTAAATGCGACTGGGAAACAGCCATCCCCGTTGTCGAGAAGCGGGACAACGTGCAGAGGATGAAGATAGCAAGCCAAATGTCTTCAGTTACGAAAAACATGGCGCCTGATTTGCTCGACCTATTCACGATACACTGCTGAAGGTTACCCAGGAGAAGATCCCAGAATGGATGGATCTTTGCAGTCTCTTGACCCAAAGCCCCTCGTTGGCCAGCAGATCTATCCAAGATATGGATCAAACAGACCCATAATTCAGTTGCACAACGGGAAGTTGTTGAACCGTCCAGGTCTGAGTCATTGATCAGATCATCCACTATTCCAACGAAACCGACTTTGAACAACGTCCCCATAGCCAAGTTGGCAGAAGCATTCAAAAGGCCCAAGGAATCAGCGCCATCAATATTGCTGGAGTCTCGTAGTCTTAGAGACGCATCGATCAAGAATCGGCAAATTATCAAAATAGGTGTTTCGATATGTTTTAACCCTAGCTGTTGGATACTGTCCACGAGCTTCGTTATCTCTCGCTTTGTGTTCTGGTAAAAATGTTGGACCGCGTCGTCGTCGCCGTGCTTCAGATACCAGGTGATATACTGGGAAACGAGGTGCAGAAAGATTGACCATTGGTCGTTAAGTCGGTCGGCGTCTGGATCCGGAAGACTTGTTGCATATTCCAACAGAGCTTCACATATGTTAGGAAGCGTGGAGGAAAAATTGTCTATGCCCAGTCCTAGATCCAGTTCAAAGCCAAACATCTCGAAAGATTGAAGATGTTCTTGAGATTCAGAGGATGCATTGACTGCTTCAAACAGCCAACGTTTTCTTATATAGGTAGTTGCATTGAAAAATCTGCCAACGGAAAGAACAGATAGGCGAAAGTCACTTGGAATTTCAGGATTAGGTTTCGTCGCGCTGTCGTCCGTATCTTGTCTAGTCTCTTGAGAGGAGTATGCAACGCCGACCGGGGACGGAGGAAATTGAGCTGACTTTTTTGATTTTCTCGAGCCACCATCGGACTTAGGGGGCACGAAAGTATCGTAAAATCGATCTTCCTCTTCCAATTGGAGAGTGATAAACGCCGTCTCGCGACTCCTCCCGGAAGCTATGATATGGTCTTTCCGAATAATGGTATATACACCATTCGCTTTCTTGTGCAACCGTATCGCTCTCTTCTTTTGTTTTTTCATCGTCTTCTTGTCTGGAACTTCGACAAATTGCACTTCATCCGATTCACTATCCCCGCCACGTTCTAACGCGGCGCTCTTTGAACCACTTGGGAGACTGGTCCGGTTCCTAGAATGGGAAGACTTCGGTTTCTTCGGCCCTTTGGAAGATGAAAAAGAAAGCATGGTCTGTTTGCTTGTTCCTTGACCTCGGGCACCATTCGTTATAACATCCAATTTGAACCTCGAACGTTGACCATCTCGAGGCTCCCCTTCGGCAAAATTGGATTCATGAGTACGCTTTCCTCTTGCCAGCATATACTGGATTCCGTTAGGGTCCCTGATGTTGTTGATGGCACCTTTAGAAATCTTTCGTCTGGCTGGGAAATTGGCATTGACAGGGTCCGAGAGTCCAAGTTCAGCGTGCTTGATGAGCTTCTGTTTCTTGAATTGGGGCATATTCTGATCATAAAGCCCCACAATTTCATCGTTGTCGGAGACTTCCGCTGAGGAATGAGCTGATTCATCCGAGTCGCTGTCTACCTCGAGTTCGCTCTCGCTGTCGCCTTTAATCTCCCAAATTTCTTTCGGCTTAGCTGCAACTTGAACCCTCGTTTGCCCTGGAAGAAGAGGGCCATCTGAGACGTTGTCCTTTTTGCTCTCTCGTACGGTTCGTGGTTTTGACTTTTGAGCTTCTTGCTGAGCTAGTTTGTTAATCATGAGAGCAGGCATCATTCTCGACAACGCTTGCTTCTTTTTGGAGGGAAGGTCGATAGCAATTGTAGACGTGCTTTGAACCGACTTTGACCGTTCCCTGCCAGACTTCGAGTCAAGTTCTGCTTCTTGATCGTTTTCTTCACCAGAGTCGACTGGAATGGCGGTGTCATAACTGTTCCTTAAAATATTAGTGGGTGGAGATGAAGGAGGATTTCCATGCACTGTGTGGGCATCGACATCTTGCATCGGATAGTCATTGTCATACTCTTCAAGTTCAAAAGCGTCGTGTTCAAAATAGTCGTAAATTGCTTGTTTGTGTTCAAAATGTGAAGGATTTTGTATATTGTCTTCGTGTTCAGAATCAATTTCCACAGCTTTTTGTTTGCCTTTAGACTTCTCCGAACGAATGTTAGCAGGCTGGAAATAAGATTGACTATCAACGAGTTTCTTCTATCACTACATGGGATCGCGTACCTCGTTTGACTGATCAGAGGGCGACGGGCTTTCGGCTGATTTAGAGCTCCTGGATTGTGGAGGCACAGAAGTTTTCTTTGGCATCGGGAAACGCTTTACTTTGCGTTGTTGTTCTTCCTTTCGCCTCTCGCGCTCTGCTTTTTCTTCGGCCTTCCGCTGCTGTGCCATCTTTCTTACGAGTCGTTTGGCTTCTTTAGCAGTCTCATCCATCGCTCTGCGTTCATCTTCATCTGTGGAAGACATTTCCTCGAGTCCAGGATAATGACGATGGTTTCTCTCCTCTGATTCAGACCTTTGGGCAGTTTCAGCTCTCCGCTGTTCTTCCCTTTGTTGCCTTCGTCTCTCTTTCCGTTCCCACTCGGCATCCTCGTCATCCTGCTGAGTATCCGGTTCTTCGTAGTGGTCGTCTGGATGGTGATGACGATGACGATGATTCAGAGCTTTAAATTTCACGATAGCCTCCGGATTTTCTCTAAGCTGCCGGTGATATGCTATTTGATCAGCGGTGAATGGCATCTTCTGATGAAGCTTTCGAGTTCGAAGTGAATATCGCGTAGTTTGTGCTGGATCATTCTCTGCAAGATCCATAGCAAGCCGGTGATCTTCTTCCATATTTACGTGGGGCGTTTCCGGAGATGGCGACGCGGCAGTAAGTATGTTCTCGGGAGACGGACTTTTGCTCGAGGATCGAGAGCGGGAGCCCGACTGAGAACGTCGTGCTTCTGGAGTGGCATCACCCATTGAGCGATCTTCGTATTGTAAATTTGAAGGAGCTAAAGGAGAGGAAGAGAACAATTGCGATAATGGCTTCACAGGCGTGAATAACGATAAATCATCATTGCCTCGTTGGGTTGGATTGTGGGAAGATGGTTCCGGTGTCATTGGGCGCACGTAGGGGGAGGGTAAGGAAAGTACAGGAGCATCAGGGAAGAGGAGATCGAATAAAGAACTTGGGGGGTGGGCACCAGGTGGAGACTCCTTTGGAGTATTGGAATGACCGACTTCACCTTTGGAGGTCATAAGAGGAGTAGAAGGGAAGGACAAAGGTTCATAATCAGAATTCGTTCGAGAGATAGATGGAGATTTGGGTGGCGAGCAGAGTAAAAGAGGGTCTTGAGAGTAATCAGGCTCTACAGAGTCCAGGGCCATGCCTATTTCGTCTTCCTCGGACTTGAAAATGCTAGGTATGTGCACGCTATCTGGAGTACGAGGTAAAGATCCAGATGCCTGCGTTTGCACAGGCGAGCTCGTTGTAACGAGAGGAGAGGAAGCCTGAGATTTTCGTGGAGTAAGAACGTGTGTCCCAGCAAACTTTTGGGACGGTTGTAAAAGTACGATGACTTCATCATGAAGTTCGGGAGAAAGCTGTTGTGTATCAGGTATAAGAATTGTGTGACGGGTAGGAAGCATACGCACCTTGATCTTTTTCCGTGGACTCTCTGTAAAACGACCTGTCCCCAACTCAGAGCTACGTCGTATCCGGGGTACATAAGCCTTTTGAGCGGCAATTTCTTCTAGTTCTTCCACGTCGGATGTCTCCACTATTTCGTCGAAATCTATCATATTATTATCAGTCGTAACTCGATCTAGTACTTGCTAAAAGTCATCAAGAAAAGACAATGCCGTCTCCGGTTGTCTCTTGAGTCTTAAAGAGTTGGATGAGTGACGGATCGAATGAGTCGCGTCTTTAAGAGAAAACTTTCTCGGTCAACAAGTTGAACACGTATGCGTTTTGGTTGTGATTTGTTTTGTTGTATAGCTGGCCGGCAAGCTGCGCATCCCAGCTCGTATACATATACGAGTTGCACCTTTTGAGTATTCTGTGCGATACAACTGAATCTTTAAGCGACCATTGACGCGGGTTGTCACAAAATCACCAAAGCCACATGATTCTAATGTAGATGTCACAAGCGTCTACGTGATGGGCTGACGCCATCGAGCACTCTCTCACGAACTTCTTAGAACTATGTGGTGTATCATCGCTCAGTGAAACGAAAACAACCATGAATATTCAGGATATCGATTCAGAGGAAACATTGATAATGTCAAAAATTAAACATCCCATTGAATGTACACAACTTCTTCTCTCCAAGATTCTTTGACCTGTTTTCCATTCTCTTCACAACAATCTCCCTCACAAGAGAAGATCATAACAGTACCCCAGTCCATGCCTGTCTTTGCACTCTTATCCTCGCTTTTCAATGCCTTCTGGATCTCCAAGCGCCTTTCTTCGTCTGTCTGTTTTTTCTTCTCAGACTGTGTAGGCCGGAGAACGTTGATAAGATTAGGCATAAGTTGGCATTCAAATACCCTAGATGCCTTGCAGCTAGGGCATTTCGGTACCGAATTTGCATTGTAAACTCGTCTCTGCGCGTGCACAACCTTGAAGTCAGGTTTTGTGACTGGCAAAGGGTCTGAGGCTGGGACGGGCCAAAGCAGCTCGAATGTTTTGTCCGATGCGAAAGGAAGAGGAGTTCCTTTTAGTTCATACCTGTAAAAATGTCAATTATTTAGGCATTTCGCAAATAAAAAATCACTGACCGAACGCATTGTTCCCCTTCGTATGCCACTCTTTTAGTAAATTTCTCGAACACCTGATCGACCTCAAGCGAGTTTTCGTAAGTCTCCTTGGCCCAACCGATATCCTTATCTTTCTTGTCATCGTCTCCAAGGTCTTCGACTTTAACGCCTTGCGGAAGACGAGGTTTCGGTTGCGGAGGCAGATATTCGGATACTGTAGATAGATATAGAGGAGGATACGATGGTGCACTTCGCCAAGGAGATTCCGTGATAGTGGCCGCAGCCAACGCAGTTAGTAGTGAATCATCCGAATCATCTGATTCTGATGCACTTTCGGGTTCATCTTCCTGTTTTTTGTCTTCGTTTTTGCCGACAGGCTCTACGACCTCCTTGGAGAGCAATTTGCATAGGTAACCGAGACCGACGGATGAAGCGACGTACCGACAAAGTGGTGCCGAAAATTTGGGCCCCGAGCCCGAACATGTGCTTGCCATTGGCGCCGTTCGCACCCATCTGTGGATTAACGTAGTCAGACCTACGATCATTGCAACGTCGAAAACTGAATGACTATCTCGAATAACTCACAGAAAAAGGATTCCCTTGTGTCTTGCGCTCATTCTCAAGTCGGAGTCTGTCTGCATCGGCTTTCACTTTTGCTTGCTCTAATTCAAGCCGACGTTGACGCTTTCGGGCTAGTTTTTTAGCATACTTCTCATTGAGACGCAAGCCTCTCCAGGCGCGGATACTAAAAGAACAAGGCAAAAGTCAGTCGCATAAATGATTGAAGATAAGAATCAAATAGAATGGAGCATCATTGACAGTAGGAGCATGAAACAACCTAACACCCAACATAGTGTCAAGACAGATGATGCTTACCTGCCATCTGTTCCTTGACAGCCCGTCCTCGAGCAACCCCAAATGTATAGAGCTCTGTCCATCGGACTGTCCTCAAATGGACACCACATTTGGACAAGCAACTCCATAGGCTCATCGCAGGACTTGCACAGAGATGAAGTAAAGGGAGGTTCATGCGACGGTAAAAGCGCCTTGCAATGCAAATATATATTGAAAGGAGAGGGAAAACATAAGTCAATACATTCTGTAGAACGTAATACATGACTGAGGATGATCGTACAGGAAGTCCTCCGATACGAGAGACGGCAGCATCGACAAGGTCTGACTCGTCGTCAATGCTACCATCTGGTACACCTAGCAATACAGAAGTTTCTACTTGCGATAAATCGTCGTCGTCCGAGTCGGACCAATCGTCGTCTGATCGCGCAGGAGCCATCGGTGAATGAATGACAGTGGATACAGGGAAGATGAATAACTGAGCTTGCTGATGCGGAAGGGCAGCAGGCCGTCAGCAATCCTAAGGAAACAAAACAAGTTAATTACTGCTCGGTGCAGGGAGTGGTAAAAAAAAGAATGACAACGCGCGCGACAATAAAATTTGTCGATAACGAAAAAAAGATCAGTTAAGCATGAATGGTTATAATTTGATTGACTCGTCATGTTTGGTGAAACAGAGAAACCCTGCAGCCCCAATTTCAGACTCGTCATCTAAATATTTCATCTTATAAGAGGAAACAGATGGCGATGATGAAACTCACAGTCAAAAAGAGATGAAACAGGTGTGGTGGTCGAGGAAGAACAGGTGGTTCGTATTGATTTCTCGAGAAAAACTTTGAAGGCCGGTGCCAAGCAGAACCAAATATGAGTACGTAATCTATACACTATCGATCACAAATTGGAACCCAAAAAGGAATGGATTAGATGCAGGAAAGAACCTGAAGAAGTGAACGGAATACTTTCCTCCCCGACGACTGCTTACGACAATATCTATATAGCCTGACTTTCCCCACATTGCGTAGCGGTCTTCTTTCTCGTCTTCCATTACCCTTTATGCCTTCCCAATCTTCTCCTCCCTATCCTCAGCGTGAGGATTCAACCGGGAGTTCGCTCGTTGCACGCCATCCTAAGCGCCGAGGCGTAGCGCTGTCCTGTGCGGAATGTCGGAGGTATGTATTTTTCCATATATGTCTACGCGTTCGACGCTAATTCGATTTTCTAGATTGAAGCTCAAGTATGTCATCGGTCTTCCCTTCTACGTCTAGTTTTGGCAGTGCAGATGCTGATAGAATCGCACATATTAGGTGCAGTCGCGTATTCCCCTGCAGGTAAGCACATCTGATTGGACCTACGGCTATGCTCTGACCTTTTCCTGACTTTAGCAATTGTGTCAAAAAGGGTTGCGCTGCAATCTGTCCAGAAGGTTCATCTCTAAGCCACCTTTCAAAGCGTTAGATTTGCCTAACCCCCCTTGCAACAGGTTCACTGACGACCGGGAAGGGAAACAGGTATGCATGCTCTCTCCCTTCTCCCATATCCAACAGTAAACCTAATAATGATTTAGATTCGTGTTGGCGAACACAGAAGCCCTTCATGAAAAAATCACTATCCTAGCTAATCGTGTGCGGCATTTGGAGGACGGCCTTGCTCAAGCACATTCATTAACATCTCATACACAACATCCATTATTGACTGAAGAACTCTTGCAAATCAAGCGCCCACTGGAGCGTGAAAGGTCGGACGCACCCCCAGTAGAGACTAAACAAGAGTCGGAGGAAAATATTGATTCCTTGGGCTCACTGTAAGTGACGATGGACTACCCCAAGCTGCACGCTTTCCCAGTCAGTCGGTTTTCGTATCTGATCCTTCTCCCCCCGACATAGCTCCATCTCCAATGACGGCCGTTCTACCTTTTTCGGCCGGACTGCGAGTTCATGGGTAAGGTCTCCATAACCGGTTCTCCCTGCATTCGAAGTATTAATTCAAACTTTTTCCTTCTCAGCATCTCCTACAGGCAAGTTATTTTTTTAAATACTTCCTTGTTACCTCTTACAACTCTTCTATAGAATGAGGAAGGTTCGGATGATGATGAAGACGGTGGCTCTGGTGCCATGGATTCAATAGCTCCCAATGATCCGGCCTGGCTCAGCCATGCTTTTCCCTTTTCTCCAGCTGTGGATGTCACTTCTGAATACGTGCGAGAAAATATCACAAGCAAGCTTCCACATATAGATGTTGCACAAACACTATCTAGTAATTACTTTCGGCACGCTGCTTGGATGTGAGTGTGTCTCCCGATTTTTATCCTTGACCGGATTGATGACCGGGTATAGGTATACTCCAATTTCGGAAGAGGAGTTTTACGAGACTATATTCAAACCGTTCTACGAGTCTGACGGAGCGCCGGAATTGCATTCACATAACCTTTCGATCCTCTGCATAGTTCTTGCAATCGGAACTCTGCTTGACCTAGACAAACAAGCGCATTCACCAGAAGCCATGCAATTCTATCATTATGCCCGCGCCGCTCTGTCGATCGATTCGGTTCTGGAGGAACACACAATCTCCGGTATACAGGCTATGGTGTGTCCTACTATTCCCTCACTCTATTGATAGAATTACTGAGCCCCTTTACGATTACTAGCTTCTGATGTGTCATTTCATGTTCTTAGCAGAAATCTCTGGTCCTCGATGGGCAATCATGGGAATAGTCGTAAAATTGGCTCAAAGTGTAAGCACTGTCCTTCTTTTACTGTCACGGGTTTAGTGTTTCTGTTTAAGACGGGCGCTGATATAGCATTTTTAACTTGTTGGTTGTTAACAGGTTGGTCTTCGTAAGTACCTTGGACCCCTTATAAACTATAGTGTAAAAAAGTTAAACTTTATTATACCTTTCAGACAGGGATAGCGGGAAGTGGAATCTAGATCAACAACAAACTCGCAAAAGACGAGAATTATTCTACGAGCTATTAACATATGACTCTTGGCAGGTTGGTTTCAATATTTCTATAGGCGCGCATGATTCCTATTCTGAAAAATACAAATGTTTAGAGCTTGACGTATGGCCGACCTCCGTCTCTGTCGGCCGCCCATATTGACAGTCAACTGCCACACGAGACTATAAAAAATGAAGCGGGCGTAGTCGAGATGAGTTGTTAGTACTGTTTTATTACTATGACGCGAAAGGTTCACCTAAAACCTCATACTAGTTGCTGCTTGGAAACATCGATACACTTCTCAATGCCTCAACGTCGTTCATGAGGAGGCATTTGGAACGCGAACGCCAAATTACAAAGTCATTCAAGACCTGGACGAAAAGGTCCGACATTGGTATGTCCCACCAAGTCTCCAGGTTCCAGGATTCGGTGCCCCAAAGCTGGTTAGTGCTGAGGTGGAGCAACCCACTGTCCAATTAACATTTCAGAGATATATCGCATTTGCTATCAAGGAGATGAGTAAGTCTTGTGTATAACTTTTCCCTTCTATACGTGGTATAACACTTCTGGCATATTCCTAGCTCTTTTTTATATGCACCGAGGATTCTTTGCTCAAGCTTTAGAAGATAGTCCCAATGACCCCATGGGAAGCAAATATTCAAAATCAGTACTTGCCGCTCATGGAAGTGCCACCGCCTTTGTGGGCCTCATCGAAAGCTTGTTCAACCAACACCCACAATTGACTGAAAGAATGTGGTTTTTGTTTACGCATGTATTTTCTTGTGCCGTAAGTTGTGGGTTCTATATCAAAATTATATCTTACCAATTTTTATGTTTTCGACTCTATTAGATCGTCCTGGGATCGATAGCCGCTAAATCACAGATGGGATTGGCCCGCTCGGCATTGTCTCATTTGGACTCTGCGTACAAGCTGTTTACAAGGGTGTCTGACCGCGCTCGTGCCGGAAAGATAATTGTGCGTCTAATGGATTCTAAATGCTCTTTCAGTATAGTCGCCAACTTTCTCTCGTAGCCTATCTTAGCAAAACTTCGGGACAGAGCCCATATGGCGAACACGAATCTTCCTCTACAGCCAGAAACTGCTACACGATTGTCTTTCTTCGGCCCCAAGATTAAGAGCGAAGTTGATGATGAGTTGTCGGCTTTGGGTGGAATGACAAGGCTTGTAGCTCGAAGGTCGTCGTCCTCTCCTTCGGTGTCGGCTCCCAGTCCCCCGTCACAACACTCTTCTCCCTCTAATCTTTCTGGGGAGCACCAAGTATTTCTGCCGCCTCAAACGGAGCAATTAAACTCAACTGCATGGCATAACTACACACATATCCAAAATTTCAACGTCAATATTAACATGGGAGGCGAATACTATCCCAGTAGTATGCCCGTGACACCAGATCCTCAAGACATGGCCTCATTATATCAACTGCCGGTCCATATGCAACAACAACAACAACAGCCGCAACAAGGCTTAGGCATGGATATGCAGCAACAATATTTCACCACCTCGTATGGCACGAGTTACTCCCAGGGAAATCTCTACGCTATGTCTCAAATGACTGCTTCTCCGGAGATAAATTCGCCCCATGATTTGCAAGATTCATGGCACAATTTCATGGCACAATATAAACAATAATTCTGGATTCCATGCCCTTCTTCGTTATCTTGATATCATTTGCATTTAAATCCCTGGAATCTTGCTATCACTGTGCGCTGTAATTCGTCTCGTTTTTGTGTGCTTCCATTTTTTATACATTGTATTTTTATTCTTGATACTTATACCACCATTACCTTACTATGATGACCCAATGTAGATAAGTTCACCTTCAAATATTGTACTTATACTATAAAATTAATACCTTTATTACACTTTGGAGCTCTCGTAGCGTGATTCTTGAATTTGCATTCATATATATACATGAGGAATAATTGTGCAGGTGTTGTTTCCTCATGATGGTCAAAAATAACGGCAGAGCTTTTTGAGACTCGGTCGCATTTCTACATTTGGCACGATATCATGTTCGCGAATTGTACCACACACCTTGACCTTAGACTTTACAATTCACCTTCTCCCCTCTCCCTCATTATCGTTTCTCCCTCTTTGCTCCTTGTAGCATGCCTGTTCCAGATGCTCGAACAAGGAATAAGATCAGCTTGAAGCCATCGAAGGTCTTAGCCACGTCGTATGTGTTGATCTGCATGAAAGAAGCCGTGTCCTTGTCATGACACATTTAATCGTTTGCTTTCTCCTTTTTTCCACGTAGGATCCCAACTAAAGTCCTACCGCGAATTCTACTTTCGAATGCACTTTTCGTCTTCACAATATATGCATCCAAGGAATGGCTTTTGGACTTTGATGTCGGTGTCTTCTGGGTGGTGATGCGAGTGCTGGCGTGCGGTGGGCTTGGTGTGTTGGTATGGGAGCTATGCACTAGTCAAGTAGCAAAGAGGAAAAATATTGAGGTGAGTTAAATTTCAGTTTTCTTGATTGGTTGGACCCTTTTACATCGTATTGCCAGCGGTCTGTACTTGGGATGGCCTCTCTGTTGCAGTTTGTGCGATACGCATGCATGTTCACAGCGTTGTATCGATTGTCCCCTACACGGTATTTTTTCATTTCTGTCAGTGTCTTCAATGAGGACTTAATGTCGTATCTCGCAGCGTGATGCTATTCGCTCATTTTTCGACGTATTGGGTAGAGTCAATAATCAGCCATTCTTCGGCAAGTGTTTAAGACCTTCTACTTAGGATGAGCAATTCATGTCCTACCCTAACGCAGACGAGAAAATCGATTGCTGTTGTTGCCGCTCTGCTCGTCTCAATCTTATCCGACTCTCAGTTCTCCGTGGCCACCTTTTGGCAGTTTGCGCCAGGATACGGTGCATTGTTCTTGCATGCGTTGTCGTCAACTGCGCTAGACCATACTCTGAGCGTACTTTCTCCTTCGATGGGCACAACTTTCTCCATAGCAGCGAGCATCCTTGGCGCCAGTGTTTTCTCTCTGCCGTTCTACATGTTCAGGACTGTAGTGGTACGCAAACTTTGTCGTTCAGTGATCTTGTTCCGGATAGTAACATTGCATATAATTCTATTAGCTCAAATTTCCAGCGACACCTGTTCTTCCACTCGTTTCCTTGGCGTGCATCCCAGTCGTGGCATATTCGATCTTATTTCTGACACCATTGACAATGCAGTCGTTAAATAACCTTTCCTTCAAGTCTCAACACTTCGGGCTTTCTTTCCCCACCCTCCTTGTCATCTCTTACATTGTCGGTGGTTTTATATTCAAACAGACACCGTCTTGGACCGATTGCATCGTTGCGCCCTTGCTCTATACAGGTACGCGTCCAACCAATGTCGCGTCTCGTTTACCCAATTTTAATCAATATGTCTAGGAATGTATCCCGAGAGCATAGATGCATTTACAGCAGCTTCTCGTACACCTACTTCAAGACTTGTTAGGTCTTATCTCAAGACTATCTTATCCAATCCGGAATCTAGAAAAATATTTTACTTTTTGATGTTAAATCTATGCTACATGCTCGTGCAGATGCTGTACGGAGTATGGACAAATAGCTTAGGTCTAATTTCCGATGGTATGTCTGAAACATTTTATAGCTACTCCTTCTAAATTATTGTGCATCTAGCTATTCATATGGCTTTTGATTGTATGGCTATTGGTATGGGGCTATTTGCGTCAGTTATGGCGACATGGGAACCAAACGAACGATTTACATATGGGTTGGTCTTACAAATATGCCTCTTGAAAACTCGTTCTAACATCTTTGGCATCGTTAATTTAGATATGGTCGAATCGAAACATTATCTGGCTTCGCGAACGGGATCTTCCTTATTCTAATCTCCATTTTCATCATGTTTGAAGCTATTCAGCGAATGTACGTTATACCACATTCGATGCGCTCATTTCATCTCACTCGATATTTAGATTGGAACCGCCCGAAATGAACACGAGCCAACTTCTGTTAGTGAGTTCTCTGGGCTTGGGTGTTAATCTATTTGGGATGTTTGCCATGGGAGGACATCATCATCATGTATGTACATGATTTCTTTCTTTCTTGCTATCTCGTTATTAGAAAGTTAACTTCTTTTCAGGGCGGCCATTCACATTCACATGGTCATTCGCACTCTCATGCATCACATAGTGATGATCACTCAGGACACAGTCATGGTCCTGCTCCTCCTATGCCTGTTCACTCTATCCATGGACATTCTCATGATCATGCACCACCTTCTGCATCGAAAGGCCACGGACATTCTCATTCTATTTCTTCTCCCGCTCCACCAATCGCACATTCACATTCACACTTTCCTCCACCTTCAGCAGGGCACTCGCACTCACATTCAGCGGAGCCTCATTCCTCCAACGAATGTGATGATCATTCGCTTTCTACTGAACATTTTCATGTCGGTGAGCATCAGCAAGCTCATGGTCACGAGCAACCACATTCGCACTCTCATTCTCCTCCTGTGGGCTCAGAGTATTCTCACTCTCATTCTCAACATGAGCATGATCATCCAACGCATTCCCGTTCCATGTCGGCAAGCAGTATTTCTGAAAGGCCGACAGCTGGTAGCAGTCATGCCGTCAAACGTCATTCTCGTGGTCCATCAATATCAATTGAACTTGCCCCGGTGGTAGAGCGAAATCCCATGTTATCCGCAGCGTTGACACCATCTGTTATGACGCCTTTAACGCCTAATTATACGTTTGGACACGATGACCATTATGTACAGCATCATCATGAATCCAAGCATGCACCAAATTTGCATGATCCATCTCATTCCACCTCTCACGAAGGACATAGTCACAATATGAGGGGTGTTTTTCTTCACGTTATGGCCGTGAGTATCAAGTTAATCTTCATATTTTCAACCCAAAGCTCACTTTAATTCTTAGGATACTTTGGGTTCTGTCGGTGTCATTGTTTCGACGCTTCTCATCCAGTTTTACGGATGGACAGGATTTGATCCCATAGCGTCTCTTTTCATTGCGATTCTCATCGCTGCTAGCGTTATTCCTCTAGTCCTGGATACTGGGAAAGTTTTAGCGTTAGATGTAGCAGACCGTGACGCCGACATTCAGCGCGCTCTTTCTGAGCTGTCTTCGATAGAAGGCCTAGCTTCTTATACATCGCCTCGATTCTGGCCAAAAGATTCATCCACCCTTATTGGATCGATACACATTCAACTTGCACCGTCCGCATCATCGCATGACCCACATGGCCCTCATTCGAGTCGACAAACAATATATACCAAAGCGGATCGGGTGGTGGAGAAAGTGGATAGTCTGTTAAGGGGAAGGATCTCTGGTCTGGAAGAACTTACCATCCAGATTGAAGGCAAGCAGTAAGCTTTCTGTGTTAATTGTGAGAGAGATGGACTTTAGGTTGATCTTGGAAATTGTAATTTTTATTGGATGATAATATATCGATTCGGATTGGAAATCTGTTCTGATCAAATGAATGAATATTTCGAGTTCATTCATCTATAATTGGAAAACTACTGTATCTTTAACAATGGCGTTGGAGTGGAGTGATTTTCTGTTGGGACGTCTGTTCTCTGCATCCCATCTGTCTATAAATTGTAAGTTTGGCCCATGTAGTTGTAAGTTCAGTATCATTTGGCTGACATTGACAATTCCTCAGCGACAGTGTCTATAAATACATTAATCACATGATTTTAAGCAAGTATGTGGACGACAGTTTCTATGACATTCATCCCATCGGACTGGATTTGTTTCCCAGTCCTAACATCTCTAGCAGTCATTTTAACGGCCGCCTTGGATCTGCAGCGGTGTAGCGTCGAGGAATTGCTATAGCCTCCTTGGATATCGCTTTGTGATCAGTTTGGATCGTCAAGCAAATAAATATTCGGTGGTTGGTCGTTACTGTCAGCCACGGTGTTCTACGTCCGTATCGACATTGGTTGCCTCCTCGTCTTTGGCTCTCTACCGGGATAACTGAGTAACGTGTAGCAGACCAACAAGTAGAACCGGGACCGCTGGGATTGACGTGTCGTTGCTCTTGACTTTGACTATTTTAACAAGATGCCTCTGCAACCAATCACGGTAACGGCTTCCAACAACGGCAGTTCTTCATCCCACTATTCTCGTCCAAGCAGTGCTCAGCTATCATCACATACCTATCTTGAGGTGCAGCCTCGGGACGGGAACGGGAACGGCTTCAGCGACTACCACCGCGTCGAGTTTGAGGCGCCACTTTCTGCCGAGATTGAAGAAGGAGGTGTCGAGAGGCAACAGTCTTTACATCTTGCAGCACAACAATTAGCTCACGGCCGCTTCTCAATTGACTTGAGCTTGGAATTAGAGAGAGAACTAGCAGATATGGAGAGCCCGCCTGTCACGCCTGCTTACAATGCAGGGATGGCGAAGAAGCAGGCGAGCGAACTTGAAACTAGCGACACCGGTAGCAGAAAATCTCGTAGTAGGGGAATGAGCACCCGGGAGAAAAACTCTCACCGCAGCGAGAGCATTAGCAGTGTGTCCGGCGTGGCAAACAACGAACTATCCCCTGACCCGGAAATCTTGACGCATATAGTGACCCAACTGCGACAGTCGCTAGCGGACATGACCAAAGAAAGGGATGATCTAGTAAAAATGTTGTCGGAGGCCAACATGCGCGAAGCGGAAACGCAAGATGCGCTACAGGCCATGACGGACAAGGCAACAGAGGCGGAGGAAGAACGTGCTGATTTGAAAAAGAAAATGAAGGAAGACGAAGAACAAATTGTAATGCTTCGGGCTAAGGTGGAAGAGAGCAGGTGAGATTATTTTTGCCGTTCTTCTGCTTTCGTTGACATTTTATCTGTAGGCGTGGCCTCATGCGTCTGCAGACGGAAAATAGGCGGCAGAGCATGGTCCCTATTGACGTCTCCCGCGCCTCCGCTGCGACGTTGTCCTCGTTTATGAGCCCTCCATCTTCAAAGCGTGCCTCCTTCGTACCCTTGACTGGCTCCGGCCGACCAAATGGCCACAGAAGAATCTCTTCGGTGTCCGATTCATTTGGCACTATCCCGACCCCAGAACTGACACCAAGTCCAAACGTACACGCATTCAATATCGCGGCTGCAGAAGCTGCTCTTTCCGGCCGTCGATCATCTGGTTTCTTTGGACGTCCTGCAGACCTTGACGCGTCCATCGCTCATTCTGTTGAATCGTCACCTGGATCTGCTGCCGTTACCAATACCGCTGAACTAGAGGCCTTGCTCAAGGAATTGCAGGCTCTTAAGAACGAGCTTCATACTGCAAAGCATGACCTCGTGGAAGCCAAAGAGGCTAAAGAGGCATCGGAATCATGCGTTACTGTTTTACGAGAATTCATCGCGGAGAACAGTATCGGTGCAGGTGGACCTGCTACGAACATAAAACTTCCACCACCTCCGACCATGACGACTGGTCAAGAAGAGTTGGCGGAGTCGAAGAAGACAGGCACGGGGTGGGGCTTCAAACTGTGGGGTAGTAACACCGGAGTCGACTCTCCATTGCGTTCCAGCACCGTGAATAACATTGTGCCTCATTCAGCTGCCCTGTCAACTGCCTCGCCTATGGTCCACTCCTCCATGAACCCACCTTCGTCTGCGGTACCGATTGGGGCAGCACCACTGTCACGCAAGTTAGGTGGGTTCTTCAGCTCTAGATCAAGCATTTCGTCGAACCATTCGCGGGACCAGAGCCTGCCGGCGCCCTTGCATCTGCCGCAGCTACAGACAAACGCAGCGTCCACAGTGACACGGTCGACAATGTCTATCCGTGACTCGATGTATAGCCATTCAGATGCATCCAGCATCGCCGAGCCTGTGAGTCCTGGGAGCGATATCAATGGCCTTGGAACAGCTGGCTACATGAAAACTGTGGGGCTTGGAGGATCAGACGATGTCGTAGTCCATACGCACGAGTTGACTAGCTTGGACGGTACGCCCGTGCGAGTGTCTGTGTCTGCTGTGGATCTGGATGGCTTGCGGTAGTGAAGGGTGTCGTGCTCTATGGTGGATTTTTTTTCACCTTTTTTAATTATTCCCTATTGCTGCACAGTTTAAAACGGGATACCTATGCACAGCATGATTATGATTATTTACATGCAAATATGCATGTCATGTACGGATAGATGGGAAATGGGGAATCCCTTGTTTGATTAAACAATGATGAACGCGACGACAGGTATGACCCGTATGACTTTGTACATTATACTTCTACTATGTGTGCCTCCTTTGAAATTAGAACTTTTTATCAACATTAATATATATAAAGCTATTTCAATCTCCATCGCATTCTATCGCTCGTATTCAGCTAGGCAGCGTATCAACCTTCCTTTCGATTTGGGTCTTTCTTGCTTTCTTTCTTTTGCAAATCAAAGTTTATGGATTGATTACGAGTCTTTTACGTAAGTAAAGATGTAATACTTTTTCTCTAACAAGCTTTTTGACCCGCCGCTACGCGTCGGAGGATTCGCTTCGCTCACCTCCTGCTTCGCTATGGTCAACAGCTTGCCAGGGCTGCGCCCCTGGACCCCCTGGCGCTTC
>Ga0247779_1000703_pt1 | contig 18654 bp, 26 predicted proteins | sample UWRJL221509R5_FD_179925 | JGI IMG/M metagenome (GOLD analysis project Ga0247779, IMG submission 179925) | Plant litter microbial communities from Arlington Agricultural Research Station in Wisconsin, United States - UWRJ-L221-509R-5 | ecosystem: Environmental > Terrestrial > Plant litter >... | reverse complement strand
TATATGGTTACTCTCGAAATACAATCAATTGTCAACTCCTCGTACACCGGTCCCCTCGGTTCTTAACCTTTGGCCTGGGAGAACGTACTTGATATATCGCCGAATTTGGCTAATGAACGTGGACGAACAGGCGGTCGGCTTTTCAAAAACCACTCGGATGCTGCGGACCGGGCGCTCAATTGTTCACTACTAGCGCCCTACCCGTGCTGCGACGAACCTGACTGATAGTAGACGCTGTCAAAAATGTCCACACAAAATTCCGCCGGCAGGCAGGTGTATTTATACAGCTTTTTTTGGTCCGATGTATTGAAAGAAATTTAGAGTGTAGTGGGTATGAGAAATTATGGAGACATGTATTATGATTCGGACCGCAGCATTTACGAACTCTCGTCACTCTCTTCTTCCTCGAGAACATAGTCTTCCCAATCCATCACTACATTCGGAAGCAGCTCTCCTCCTTCCTCGAATGAAGGATCAAGCTTGGCACCGTACACGCCTTCCACCAGCGCACGCCGCACAAACGGCACCAGAATGCCGAAATACACTCGTCCAAGTGCCATAATCACGTTCTTTTCTTTTTCTTTCTCACTCTCTTCATCGCCATCATCAGAATGGCTCCCGGAAAATGCAGACTTGGCGTCTTCACAAAAGGCTTTGACATACGCCAGAACTGCCTGTCCACCTTTGCTCAGAACTTCGTCGTCCAAAACCCGGATTAGGATTGGTAAGATGCTTGTCGGAGCAAGAAGTCGTAATCCATTGAGGATTCCTAAAATTGTATTGGTATGTTCCGCTAACGGTGGATATGATGCAAGAATTTGGGGTGGGATATGAGGTGGACTTTGTGTCAGCGAAGGTGCGGTGGGCGTCGCAGGAGTGATGGGTACTGGAGGCAAAGACGCCGTAGAAGATGTGATGAGCCATGTCGACGGTTGATCCCATTTGCTTTTGTTTAGATTACCGTTAGCTTTCCGGGTATTTGTCTGCTTGGGACCACCCGTGGGTATTTTAAATCGAGAAATGAACTTGTCACTGGCGGTTCTCATTTCGTGAGTGATAATCTCGGATACGGCATGAGGGAATAGGGAAGACAGTATGCCACGGAAATCAAGCCCGACTCGAGAAAATGCCGTAGAACAGTAAGTCAGCTGAGTAAGGAGGGACGGTAGAAGGGATAAAGATAGAAGTGGTAAACTCGGAGAGAGCATCGGTATTAGATGAGTCGTGAGCGCTCTAGACGCATATGTTGTAATCAGTGTTCGCAAACGTATCCATTCTTGGTCAGAATCTATAGGCGATTCTGCCGATGATTGCTTTGCTGACTTTATCGACGGCTGTTGGATGGTCGTCGTGGATTTTTCCAGGAAGATCGTCGAATACTGGGTGATGACATCATATACGCCTTCTCTCCAGAGGTCGATGTATTTCTTCAGATATCTCGCCAGGTCTTCCTTTTCGCGTTCGTCCAGTTCCCCTCCATGTGTCATTCGTGTTACATCACTCCCACAGGGCTCTAGCGTCGACTTCAAACATGACTCTCGACCAACGAGGAACGCGAGAGCAATTTGCTCTTCACTGGAAATATCATCCGCCAAAAGATCCACGGACTTGTCTAAATCCGCCAGAGCTAGGGTAGCCTTGAGGTGTTGGGGTGCGGAAGCAAAAGGAGACGAAGGTCCAAACACGTCCATCTTCCGCAGGAAGTTCACGGCTTTCCACAATGCAGGAAGTTTGCGATTGGGTTCATATAACGTGGTCAGAAGAGATAAGAGCATTTGCATGATGGAATAATGCACTTCTGAAAGAACGGACGATAGGATGAGAGATGGGGGTTTATTTGCAGCTGAAGCATTTGCAGCTAAGGCTTTCGCGTGTGATACCAGGGAAAGCGCCTCTGCAAAGTAGCCGTTTCTGACGCAAGTGTCGATGAGAATCGGTATCTCCAGCAAATCCCTGATCTTCTCGTGTTGTTCTAGCACTACTCTCGCCTTGCTCCTCTCTTTCAAAACAGCCTCGGTCCGCGATTTCCATCCAGCGGCAGTTTCCTCTAACGCAGGTAAGCTTGAATTCAAGAGTGAGTCAAGCGACGATGACAGCGACGTTAGTGATGTTGTTAGCGCGTTTGTTGTTTGATGCAGGGAGAGAAAAGTTGGGTATGAAGTGTGTGTCAAAGAGGTCAAACTTGATGTTAAATGATGTGATTGTGTTTGAAGGATGGTGGGCTCTGATAGGAGATCTTGCAAGCTGCATGTCGTGAGGTTGGACAGATATGATTGGGAGGTCTGTTTCGTCAGCTGCTCAAGGGGAACTTTGGAGGAGGAGGCGATGACATCGGTAAGCAGCGAGACGTCGGCGAGACGAGAGGTGCTCTGAACAGGCAAAGACGGTTCTGCGGTCATCGCTGGCAAATAGCACGGAATGAGCGTAGACCAAAAGTGCAGTACTGACCTGTGGTAAGTAAGAGGAGAAGTTATGGTGTTTACGTAACCAACACTCCTTTCTCTTGTACGGCCATCATCAAGTTGTAGTCTGGCTATGATCGCAACAGGCTCTCCTTTCTTGCCTTCTTTATAAAAAGTCTGTTGTCGATGCTCTTTCTCAGTTCTGTGGTGTTCTGTCTTTCATTCTCTCAACAATGCCTGTCTTGCGCGGCTTGGACGATGGACCAGTGTCCAAATCAATTAGCTATCGCTATCTTTCCTTCCTTCGCATAACCTCGGTCTCTGTCTTTGTGGCTTATGTGTATTCACAAGCATATGTCCTGTCTTTCTCTACGACCAAAAATTTAGCACGATTCTCTTCAACCAATGGATTCCTCATTGCATTCTCTGGCGTTTCCGTGGCTCTCAACATTTACTGGCTCGGACAGTTGTTCTTCGATTGGGATGTTGATGGGGACACTTTACCTCTCAACACAGGCTGGGACGAAGACCTCATAGACCTCCGGACTGACAAAAAACATCCCTTTGGTACTGCGTTTACCGATAACGACCCTAGGTTATTTTCCGCACACCTTAGCTCCGCCCAAGTGAGATGTCTTCCTCTTACCATCGTGGGAAACCTCCTTATGAGTATGTTACTTTTACCTGATGCGACCAAGGTATCATTTCTGATATGTTGACAGCTACCTGGAGCTACGCATGGTCTCACGAGCACCATTTCGCCGCACAAGTACTCCTTTCTTTGAATCTGGCTGCCTTACTCTATGGCGTCTTCATGCTACTTCATGTTGAACAAGACGATATTATCACTCCATCCAATTTGATGACACATTTAGTTATGAAGACTGGCACTGGTCTTGCAGTCTTGTTCATGTGGACGAATTATGGCATCTTTAACGTATGTGTCTCTATTCTTTCTCTCCAAAAAAATCTAAATTGGAATTTCTTGGCTACTGTAGCCCACAGCTACTCCCGAAATGGCCGAAATCGTCAACAACGGCATTCTCTTCTTGCTCATGGTGTGTCCGACATGGTAACTTCCAAATTAAGAAATTAATGCCTTTTTAGACCATCGGGTCGGGTCCTGATCCCACGCTCGGCGTTTGCATCATTTATAATCTCATGGCTCTTCTCTCTGGCAATTCCACGAGCACTGTCTGGGAGCTTTCCTTCAAAGTTATAGCAGGGCTTATTGCCATCTGCATGATAATAGAATTCCAAGTTTCCAGACGTGAGAAATTTTGGTGGATCAAAGGCTTCAGTCGGCCTTCCCAATGGACTATTGAGTCTGACGACCTTGGCCAGCTATCGCTGGACAACGATTTCAGCTCCGCCCAACTAATATCAGCCTTGCCTGTCTGGTATACTCCTTCCATTGTTCCCTCTCTTTCATACCATAACTGGACGGTCGCCACTTAAAATCTCGTTCCTCGACCTCGCCGAGTTATACCTCGTCTGGCCAGCAAGTTATTGGCTGCCGCCATTATAATTATATATACCTACCTTCTTAGCTGTATTATTCTGCCTTTCATGGATTCTCGTTTTTTTCATAACAAAAAATGTGCGTGGACTTTTTCATCGGGAAAAAACAAATCGACTCTAAATAATAGATACTCCAGCAAGATTGAATACTCGTAAATTTACCTGTTGAAGTGCAATATGTCGTTACTCTCTCAGGGCAAGCATAATTTCGCCAATCAACATCTCCCAGGCAGTATTTTCTATGACCCCCGGATGACGGTTGCTATAGCTGACGAACTCTTCTTTCGCCTTGTCTGTTGCAGTCTTGAACATTTCAGCATCTCGCAGACGGAAGTCGGTAAAAGTGGCACCGGCATTGACGACGTAAACATCGACCATACACATCGGGTTCCAGCATGCTTCGTAGATTTGATGTGGAATGCTGAACAACTTACTGAAGAACGCTCTAACTCGGAGAATAAGCCACCATGCGTCGTAAACACATTGCATGGCTCACTTGATGGATGTCATTTGACGTAATCTATCTTGCTGTTCAAAGTCTCGGACTTTTGTCCAACGGCATTCCTTCGCGATTAAGACCAACGAGCCACGTTTCTCTGTCCAGTTCTTTTTGAGCTCGGCTTGCAGGTTGTCATACGAATAGATCCTGCCGGACCAAGGAGCGTATACGTGCCACTGTGAGGTAGAAATGGTGACCCGCAACTCGTCATTGATTTCCCCATGACGCAAGCCTATCTTGGCAACGTCATCTACGGTGTGTTCCACATCTGGAACCCCAAGCTGGCCAAACACTGTTTTCATATTCATCGAATTCAAGCGAATGGTGTCCCCGTTGACTACACTGTGGATTATATTTCTTCTGATGATATCGACGAACCATGGGGAATGCTTCGAGGATGTGATTTGCATCACGAAATCTTTTGCTTTGGTTTCTATCCATGGTCCAGCTGTAATCCCAAAATATGCAGGGAACAACCATATTTTGACCACAGCATTACCAACAGAAATATGGACAACTTCGTCCTGATATTCGTATTGCTCGATTGTGATCGAGAGCACATAAGGAGCTTCTCGGCTTGGCCAGTGGTATCCAAATTTGATGTTGGCGATGGCTACAAACCATTTCGTTGTAGTGTACGAGAAGCCTTCAATCTTCTTGAAGGATAAGCGGGATAATTTGAAAACACGGTGGAAATAACGCGTGAAGGAGAATAATGTGGTGAGTACCAACGCAATGAGTCCGGAAAACTTGAGGATGCATTCTTTTAAGAAGGGCTTGGACATAAAGGATATGGTCAAGATACATTATTGAATTTGCGACAATATATTATGCAAGAAATCTTCAATACCCACAAAGGCCGAACTTTCTGAGTTGCCTCGTTTGGTCTTCCAAGCTCTCGGAACGCGTTGAGGCCAATTAAGTTTCCCAAGAGGACGTTTACCAGAAATAGGTTTCAGAGTGACGATGGATATCAACTTCCCTGATTCCTGAAAGGCATACGCAATATAAAGTTCTGGTTCTTATACTTTGGGGGCTCTTATGTACTTTCAAACCTTCTAATCTATGATTCGTTGATCATCCTGTACGGTGTAGATGGTTGGCTACCTGGTTTTGTCTTTCGCTTCTTGATGCCACGCACAAATAGTCTGATGCAAGGTACGAGTGATAGTTTTCAGGTTGTGGTAATACATTTCATCAAACCGTTTTGTAGAGACGACTTAAGAAGAATTCGAAAACGAGGCGCTGTTGAAGCGCAGAACAGTAACAGTACAGCTGTTTGCGAGCAGTAGAAAAGACAAAGAAATATTGCCTTGGTGCGTTCTTATCACCTCAAAGGTCACTGACTATAGGCACGCGTTCACCTCCGCGCGTCGGGATGCCTGCAAGAGGTTCATGAATCGTTCCATCTCGAGTGTGGACCTTCACCACCCAGGCGACTTCCGCTTTTCCTGGACCTGCAAGACGTTTCAACGTCTCCGAGTCGATAGGAACGAACGTCTCCACGTTGAGGTTGTTCTGACAATTAGCACATCCTTTGAGGTTCCAGCGGCTCAAAATAGCTTCCCTGCCAACTTCCACCTCTTCGCCATTATGCCCCCGGGCGTACAGGCGAATAACAAAGGAACTGTCATATTGAGCACGGCTGATGTTATGTACTTTCTTGATGACAGCGAAGGGGGTAGGGACACTCGGATCGTGTCCTATAATTTTCATGGGGTCGTCCACTCCGTGGCTGATAGTATCGAAAATGGTTTTGCCGGTCCTTTCACTGAGCTCGATACCGCGAGGGATTACAGGATCAAGAGAACCGACGCCATACGAGTAACCCAACTCGCTGATATCAGTGGCATCAATCGAAGTATAGTCTGCTCCGTTGGTCTTCTTGAACGGGTAGAGAGGTATACTCAAGTCGACATGAGTTCCTGGGGGAAATTTCGGAGGTTGCCCCTCTCCTTCACCCAGAACCGTCCCAGGATATCCATTGATAATTTCCAGGCTGCCACGCTGAGTGCGACCCCAAAGACGTTGCCAGATTGCGAAAGTGTAGTCAATGAAGCAATGGTGGAAATAGAATATCGGATCGAAACCAGCCGTTTCGTTATCGCCCATATCGCCATTGGCGCCACGGATAGGAGCAGCATTATAAACTCCTGCCTGGTAGAAACCTCCGACAGCAAGATGGATCGCATTGTGTGGGCTTTCCAAAGAAACAACATAGTGACTCGATGGATCTTGACCACGGTCCTTGATCCACTGGTTCTGCGATGCCGTGTTCGAGAAAACTGTGTAGTTTGGTGCAAAGAGGCATCGCAGATATCTAGCCTGAACGGAGTACGTGTCTGGCCGGCGGGTATGCTCGGGGTCATCCGGGATCACGACAGTGCCCTTGAGCCACTGGGTGACATTGTCGTTGAGTATCTGGGTATTTTGAGCTTGGTCGGTAAACCGGGCGTTATGGACTCTTGTTTCTTCCCTGTCGGCATCGGTTCCCACCAAACCTGGCAAAAAGCGACAGTCAATGTCATAGAATAGATGTGGTCCCTGCGGGTGTATTACTCACCTGAGAGAGGATAGCGAACGGTGTTGTAGCCCGCGTGTTTACTGTAGCGGTGGTTTGCACCCGCCACATCGCAAAGCATCTTCGAGTTTGAGCAGATAGATACGATGCCAAGTAGGAAAAAGAACGCTGTCATGTCAGCAATATCCTCCCCACCAATTTGGATCCGTTTCCCCAGGTCCACGAAAAGGCAAACCGTGCAAACCACCAAGATAAAAGAAGGAATTTGGATGGTCAGGTGGAAGTGCGTGAATGCCTCGGAATCCCCGAATAAGGTTTTCGAGCTTCGTATGATCTTCGTTCGTATCGTACAGGTTCTGGATATACGCGAGAGAGTAACGGACGCGACCTGAGCTCATGGTGGGCTGGACAAAGTGTCTATGGTGTCATAATTCAGCCATGAAAAGCTAGACGACAAATATATGAAGGCTCACTAACTTTAAACCGGTGAGGCAGGAGTGGTAGTTGGATGCAGAGAACTGTTTCCGACTGGCAAAAACTTGAAGATCATATGCACGTTTTGTATGCAGTGCATTAAATTCCTCAGATATTTCGAGCCTTGGATCCAGTACTTCGTTTCTACTTGTTCTCTGAGAAGAATCCAAATGAAGGTCAGAAAATATTCGACTTGTCAGATTACTATTCAGTTATCCTTGAAGAATTCAATTTCACAACTTCTGGCGTCTTCCTGAGCGACCATGTGATGTAACCTAAATCCCGGGGTGTAAGCTCCTTCGCCTTGGTGGGAAGGAGGGTAGGGCCGACAAAAAAACTCTGTACTCACCACTTTTATGAGTTGTTCAGAAAACATGTAACACTTTTTGTAGATTGCGAGTAGAAATGGCGCCCTCCATGGCAGAATTTTTTCGACAGAGAGCGTAGCGGAATAGATTCATCAGTTCTTAACAACATTCGATGCTGGGAGTGCGGCCTTGGAATAAGACCCTTTGATGTATTCCAATTGGTTTCTGGTGCTCAGAGTTAGGATGCTCGATGAGGTCTTCCACTTTATCGATAATAGGTATTAACACCCCAGAAATACCGATGTCGATATGATAACAAAGAATCGCTCCCTGGATTGTCAAAGGGTTGCCCAATATGATTAGCACAGAGAAGATTCAGGGCACGGAGGAACGACTTTAATTGTCCATGCAATGCAGCATGGGATACATGAGTCACAGGTCAGTAGTACATCGAAACATAAAGTTCAAATGTTCATGATTGAACGGATCCCCTCGATTTTGATCAACTTCTAGAGATAATCTAGTGTGTTAAGTTAGGAGATTATGGGACCGCGTACGTACCTTTCGTTTGAAAAGGTGGAGATAATCCGACAAGAATGCAACACAATAAGGAATCTGTGGGGAGACGAGAGCCAGGCTAACATGGCTTTTGACTTCGGGCCAGTCGCAGTTCGTGCATGTACCTGGAGGCTGGTTTATTCCCACGCTCAGTATCTTATTCGGCTCGGCAAAAACTAAAACAATCCACTCGTTTTTACTCTATGTATCACATGAATACCCATCCTTCAAAGCCTTCACTTGAACTTTCTACTTTTTCAAAGCTGATAGAACCTCGTTAATGAACAAGTCCCAGGCGATATTTTCCATGAGCCCTGGATGACGGTGACTATGTTGAATGTACTCCTCCTTGACCTTGCTCGCGGTCTCTTTAAGTAATTCTGCATCACGTAGGCGGAAGTTAGAGAAGATGATATCACTCCTAACGGCGTGTATGTCGACCATAATCAATGGATCGCTGTATATTTGGATGACTGTGGACGGGACAGAGCACAGTGTGCGAAAGAAGGATCTGTGCTCGTAACACGTTAAACACTATGGAAATTATTTCGATGTTGTTCAATGACTTACTGAGCATATGATGACCGGAGAAGCCTTTCTTCATCCACCTGGCAGTCACGGATCTTTGTCCAGCGGCAGTCTTTGGCAATTAAAACGAGCGAACCACGATCGGCCATCCAACTTCTCCTTAGCTCGGCCACCAGCTCATCGTATGAATACATTCTACTGGACCAGGGTGCTAGTATATGCCATTGCAATGTGGACATGCAGATGCGGACTTTGTCATGCACCTCAATTTCGTTAACACCTGCTTTGTCGACGTCTTCTCTTGGATAATCCTCCCGGGCTTCACCTAGAATTATCTTGGTCTTTAGTTCATGCAGGCGAATTGTCTCTCCATTGACCACGCTGTGTACAATATTCTTTTTGAGACGATCAATGTATCCAGGAATACGCTTTGATGTGGTGACATGAATCGTAAAGCCCTCTAGTCTTGCTTCAATCCACGGTCCAGCTGTTACTCGAAAGTACCTTGGAAAAAACCACATTTTGACTACGCCTCGGTCAAGTGATATATAGCAGCCAGCATCCTTATAATCCGACTTATTACATGTAATAATCAACCAGTAAGGAGATTTTCGTCGCGGCCAATGCCATTCAAGGCTAAGATTATCGATGGAAGTGGAAAATGTAGGCGTTGTGTATGTCAATCCTTGTAGCGTGAAGAGCGTCATACGACAGACCGTGACTACATGGCCAAAGCGTCGCAGAAAGAAGAAAGCGGAAGTAAAGAGTAGCGCGATGAGCGAAGACAACATAAAAATGCTCGTCAACATGAGTTTAAGACTTTTTAAAAGGGCCACTAGGGAGCACTAGGGCGAATGATGTCATTAACTCCGGATGAACCACGACCTTAAATGGCGACGCCGATCTACAAAAGAGGTCAGAGCATTACTCATTAATATCTATCAACCAATTCTACACACCGACATGCCTTCCTGAAGGGATGCTTTATTGAGTGCAGCTTCAGTGGCTGAACTCCAAGCATTCCAAGCTTGCAACTGTGCTTCAATATCTGTATGAATGAAAGGATTCGACTGTGGCAATTTCGGTGCATTGTAATGTATGGAGTTTTGTGTAATGAGAGATTCCCTGCTACAGGAGCGTGCAGTGCTTTCGATAGACCCATGCAATAACGTAGCAGTATCTCGACTCTCAGTTAAGGTTCTTGCGTGTCGTATTGATCCTAGCTGCGGTCCCCTCGCAGTTGTCGCTACTAACCCTAGAGAATCGTTGTGGGGCGGGATATCCTGTTCAGAAGTAGGTGTCAAGGTTGATGTAATGCTACGGGTCGACGTGCCAATAGGGTATTCTTGAAGATTACTGTTTAAACTCCTGCTCCATTTCTTCACTCCGACTTTGCGTTTTCTGCATCGGTAGAAACAAAACCCAATGACGACGAATAGCATCAAGGTGGCAATCAACCCTGCAATAATGCCCCCTACGATGGCTCCGCTAATAGGCGACTGGGTTTTCGACGTTGATGTGGCCGTCACTGTAGCTGTCGATGTATTTTCTTTGGTAGTAGTCGTTGTAAGCACGGACAGGTTTCCCGATCGTGATGCAGAAATGGATATTACCGTCGGCGACAAGGTTGTAGAATGCAATGAAGTTGAGGTTGGGATTGAAGTAGCGGAAGTGAATTTATTGCTTTTCAAACTCTGAGAAGTTGGATGGGTCGTAGAACGTGTGGTCAGGGCTGGAGTCGTAGACGGGGCCAGTCCCGCTTCTGGATTGTCAAAAGTCGGACCCGTTGTAGTTACAGCGGTAACTGCAATGAAGTTTTTCGAAATGGGCTGACGATCGTCTGTCTCCGAATGGATACTACTTGAAAGGGTACTTGTCGAAGCAACTTCTTCACTGGCTACCGAAATTGGAGAGGTTGTATCAAGAGAAGACTTTTCGGAGAACGAGGCCGGTTCGAAGGAGCTTGACGTAGGAAGAAAAGAATGGGTGGACGTTGCCAGCATCGATGTAGAGAAAGTGCGAGTAGAGCTAGAGACAATCAGTAGGGAAGCTACTACGACGGAGGATGACATTAAAGACGGGGTACTAGAATTCATTCCTGTTGTCGTCATCGAATTGCTGGACAGAGGATCAGAGTTGAGGGCAGTGCTTGGTTGTCCCTGGCCCACAGGATTCTTCGTAAACGAAGGGTTCCCGGGCGATAAAATATCAGATAATAATTTCAATTTGTCCGCCAGGTGTGCCATGTTGTAAATTTGCTCGGGCTTAGTCTCCAGGACCTGTTCCAGCAAACTTGTGGTGGTAGTGAGACAGGAGAGTAACGGCAAAGTGTTACGCAGAAATCAGGTCAATAAGAGATAGCGCTAGTCGGCTCTGCTGGATACGATGTAATCATTTGATGATGTTGGTCTCCCGTGAGGCGTTCAAGGTAAAATGGTCTACATGATATTACTGATCCAGATAACATATCAGAAGGTGCAGAAAGCAACCATCGTTGTCGTAGGAGAGTGCGCACGAAAAGTAGTCTTTTTGTAGGGATAAAATTTCACGAGCAAAAGGGACAATCACGACGGCGTCTCACTCCAGATATAGACACGATGAGGTGACCTGGAACCCATGGCACGGGTGACGGAAGGGTGTGAATTCGATTTTTAGGGTTCCGCGATACCTGAGTTCAGTTTTTGAGCCCCTCCGGGATAATAGCTGGTTCCTGGCTAAAAATATGAATACAGGATGATGATTAGCGGGGTGGACATGAGGTTCTGGTTCTTCCTTTCATTCGGATTTGCAGATGCGCACAATGTACGGATTTAATAGCATGAGTACATTTGCAGGGAGATAATACGCCAAATGTGCGTGGGCAAAATGACAGGCTGGGCTTAAAAGAGCGATTAGGACGGTGTGGGGCGTGGTGATCCATGATTGACGGGGAAGAGAAAAGAAGGAATATATTTTGTGTATGTAAGTCCTGAGGAGAAGGAGGCGTAGTAGTCGTCGTATGCAGTTACCGTGGCGACTGGGCTCACGTGGCAATGGGCATTATTTAATTCAGTCTATTATGGAAGCTTCTTTCGCGAATTCCTCCTGTATAATCTCTCTTCTTCCCTTCTCTCTTTCCTTCTGCATGCCATGCCAAAGCAAAAGCTCGAGTATCCTCACGCCCGTCGACGCACTCTTTCAGATCCTCTCTCCGCCGCCCTTCTCCCCCCTCCAGATGAGTCCCCTTTCGAGCGCGAGACCCGCCTCAAAGCAGAAAGGGACGCCAAGACAGTCAGCGACTCTATCGATGAACTGATTCGCATAGAGAGAAATGAGAAGAAAAAGAACAAAGCTGAGGTCAACGTCTTGCTGCTGGGTCAGTCAGAGTCAGGGAAGAGCACTACTCTCAAGCGTAAGTATTTCGAATTCTGGTTCGTCCTTCCGACGCGGCATGTGCGCTACTGCCGTAGCGCTTGTTCTGCAGCAGTGCAAGCGTATCTGTGTACATTCACGCGAGGTGTCTCCTTGTTGCGTACTCCTGCCTTGGACTTTTTTACGGTACAATAATTCCATGCTCGTTACTAATAGATTTCCACAGAATTCCAGTTACTGCATTCTCCCTCTGCTTTCCATGCAGAACGAATAGCCTGGAGAGCGGTCATTTATTTGAACCTCGTTCGTTCAGTCAGGCGGTGTGTATCTCAGGCGCACTTGTGTCATCTGGTACTAATTCTACCTACTTCAAAGCATATTGGATGCTCTCGCTCCAGAGGAAACATCGGAAGATCATGATGACGACGACGACACTTCGACGGAGACCGCGTCAGTCATAATAACTTCAGATGGACGTCCTCCTTCTGCTATTCTTGGCACACGGGTCAACAACTACGAGACATATAGACGGAAACTGGACCCCCTCTTCGAGCTGGAAGAACGACTCATGCGCTTGATCTCTTCCCCCGATGAGGATGAAGCCACTCATCTCGGTCCTTCATATAAGTGGGAGCATTATGCCAAACTATTGAGGCCCAACGAAAATATGCCTCCCCCGATGAACATCAACGGGCGTCCGGCGCCTACTATCCAGATCCCGCACAAAGCACAGACATCTTCCTCCGCTGGAATCAGATCAGCAGGCGCTGGTCCAAGTATTGCCTCTCGGAAAAACGAAGTTGTCGTGCACACCTCAACCAACTGGAAGAAAATGTTTGTGCTTGATAATAAATCCAAAAGTCCGAAAAGCCCTCTTTCAGGGGAAATCGAAGGCTGGTGGGAAGATCCAGACGACCCTGTCCATACCTTGAATGCATGTGCACTGACTATGCAAGAGCTCTGGCGAGACCCACAAGTCAAAAAACGTCTCCAGGAGAAGCGTATCCGGGTGGAAGAACTTGGTGGATTGTACGTTTGCCCCAAGCTTTTCTTTGGTTGCCTTGCGCATTCATTCCACTTTTTTCAGTTACCTTGACGAAATTCACAGAATCACGGCTAAGAAATACATTCCTACCGATGGTTAGTGGTTTCTTTTCATCCCATTCATAATGTATTCTTATCAAGTTTAAAATTATAGCGGATGTTCTCAAGGCCAGGTTAAAGACCATGGGCGTCGTCGAGCATACCTTTTCTATCCCTTCCGGAAGCAATCGAGGCATGGAATGGCGAATCTACGATGTCGGCGGTGCACGCAACCAGCGACAGGCCTGGGCTCCGTATTTCGATGACGGTAAGCTGACCCTCGTAACTGACTGCGTCCCGTACTTATTTATAATCAGTAAATGCTATCATCTTCCTTGCCCCGATCTCCGTGTTTGATCAGGTATGGGATTGGTCCATTCATTTGGATGTCAGTTATACTAATCATTCCATCCCCGACTCACTAGGTTCTTGCCGAGGTAAAAACTTTCTTGCGGTTTGATAGAGGACTATCAATTCTAAATACATCTTCTAGGATCCACGGGTAAACCGCCTCGAAGACTCCCTCATACTGTGGCGTACCGTTGTATCGAATAAATTACTGACAAATGTGAACATCGTGCTCTTCCTGAACAAATGCGACCTATTACAGGTAATTGACTGAAACCTTTCCCATCAACATGCAATTAATGCTAATCCAAACACTGTATCTTAGGCTAAGCTTGAAGCAGGTGTGAAACTGAATCACCATATGGTGTCTTATGGTGATAGGCCAAATGATTACGACTCTGTTTCCAAATGTTTGTTATTCTTCAGAACTAAACTCATAAATCAAAACTTATAGAGCATTCCCATAGATTTCCGAAACAAATTTGGAGTCATTCATCAGACCTTTACACCGAACAAAGAAAGGGAATTATATAGTGCGCATTTTTTCTTTTTCTTGACGTGGCTCGATTCTCAAAATGCAATGCCGTGTGTAGTTCACTTTACTGCCGTCACCGATACTCGGAGGACTACGGTTATCATTTCTTCTGGTATGATCCATCTACCCCTTGCTTTATAATGAACGGAGGAGCTGATCATTTTACCTGGTATAGTGCGCGATATAATAATCAAAGGAAACCTGCGAAACATGAGACTTGTTTGAACGACTCTTCTCTTATGTTTTTTGGGCGCTCTTTCAAAATCCTCCACTACTTGGATTAATTTACTCTACGCCTTGGGACTCCGCAGCCAGGCTTGCTTTCGATATTCTGAGTGCTGCCTTTTCGATTCGATAATTTCCACACGAGCGCTGTCTTTTTTTTTACCCTTACCTTCTTTTCACAAGCTATCCACTCTGTCATTCGAGCTTTCTATTGCATACCACCGTAGTTGTATATCCCGTCCCATACTAATACTCAGGGATGCCATGTAATTTTGTCCTGATTGTGCTAACATACACCTAATCGCTGTCGTATACATAATTACAAATTTAAATGATGAAGAATTACTACTGGAGTTATTACAAAATGAGCCAGTTCTTTTCCGGACACGATATACGTGATGATGTCCTCTGCAGCCATGTCCATGTCCAAATTCGCGCGGAATCTGAGAGTGATCACGCCAGGATTTTGTCACCAGAATTATCCGATAAGAGTACTCGTTCCGAGATCGCACTTGACCAGAAAATTCGCGCTTTCTTCCACCACGATGTCCTCTGTCGCCTCAACTCACGAATCTCTCTCTATCGTTTCCACCTCGCGTAAGCAAGTTCCCAGTCCACCCTGTGAGCCATGGCGACCTGTTGAACCCTATCTTTTCTATCTACAGAGGCACCAGCTGCCATTGGGCCATATTCGCAGGCCATCAAAGTCGGTGACCTGGTTTTCTGCTCGGGATGCATTCCCCTTGTCCCATCGACTATGCAGATCGTCGAGGGTGGTGTCGAAGCTCAAACCGAGCAGGCCCTTCAGAACCTCAAGGCTGTTGTAGAGGCTGCTGGGTCAGAGTTGGGAAAGGTTGCTAAAACTACGGTGCGTATCCTGGAGAGGTGTGATGGCCCTGTCTCTCTCTGATCTGGTCTGAAACGATGCAGGTGTTCTTGAAGTCGATGGATGATTTCGTGGCGGTCAACGGCATCTATGCCAAGTTCTTTGGAAACCATGCGCCTGCACGATCGGCAGTTGAGGTCGCTCGTTTACCAAGAGATGTGCTTGTAGAGGTTGAATGCATTGCAAGGTGAGCCAATATTCTTGTCTCCCTGTCAACAATTCGCCCCTAATATTATGATCTATCACGCGCTTATCAACTTTCGTCAGTTTGAAGTAGATGACTTGTATCTTGATAATCAGAATCAAGCTAAAGAGTTCAAAAACACTAGCCAGTGCGACGAACAATGAAAGCAAAAATGTGTATTACAGGGTTAAAGGTATTACAAAATTACATGGCCTCAATTACCGCCTTCAAACTGGTCTCATCCAAAATTTCAAATCCTTTCGCTTTCGTCACCTGAATGAATAAATAATTGAGAATATGGAAAGGTATCATTTGTCAAGGGGACAAACCTGCGCCAATTGCACGTTGTGTTGATCAAGTTTTTCTTCCATGACTTGCTTAAGCACGCTCAGAGTCAGTAGCTGGGCTTCTCGCAGTGTCATTTGCTGAACGGACGTTAGTCAGAACTAGTATATAGGGTGGAGAGAATGGTGAACACACTTTGTGCCATTTGTCCTGTAGCTCGCTTTGTGCTGCTTCCGAACCTGATCCAATCGCTTTGGCATCATATCGCACAAATGTTCCAGAAGGATCAGTATGGTATCTAAACAGTAGGTGTCAATGAAGAGCAATGTCAAATCTACAGAACTTACAGTTGAGGGCCGAGTTCATCAATACCAGCGATGAGTAGGGCAACACCGAACGGCCTACTCATCATTGCCTCCTCATCGTGAACGCTTTCTCCGAACCTGAGAGCAAGATCACACACTGCTTGTGTTACACTCTCGACCTTGATCTGTTCGTCATAAGTGAAGGCATGATTTTGAGCAGTCACACGGGCATGGTCGATCATTGTTCGTGCGTCTGCAGTCAATCCAGACATCGCACAACCAAGATGAGTGTCAATTTCCATGATCTTTTCGATGGAGCTTGATTCTAAGAGAGGTGATTGAACGCGTTTCTCGACTCCGAGGACGACCCCTTCTGGTGTTCGGATTCCAACAGTTGTAGAGCCAAGCTAAATGAGTTCGTTCGTTAAACGATTCGTAGGTTTACAAAAGTTGGCGCACCTTAATAGCTTCAATTGCATACTCGACTGTATTCCATGGGTATGAGAGATTTAAGCAATATAAACTATGCATCGAGCGAACAGACCTTGGAAAAGACGACCTTCCGGCGAAAAGGTATTGACACCTCGATCTAAACCAAAGTATTAGCCGTGTGGAGTTCATACATGTCGTGTTTTGAGCTTACCGTACTCTGAGCGCGTTAAAAACATAATGCAAAGGATATAGGATAAAGAAGATGAGATTGACAATTGGAATAAAGCAGCTTGCGTATGTAGGTCTGTCCAATTCGCGACGCGTGTCCATGTCGTGGGAATAAATATGTATGTATTGATCTTATCTTATCTGCAGTGTAACCCAACTCAAAAGTCGCCTGGGCCCCTATTCAATTTTTAATCTCTGATCTTACAATGACTGGCACGCAATATTTTAAGAGATTTGACGAAATGACAAAGTAGATATATTGTTTGTGATATTAGTTCCAGTCCTAAGGCCGACCAGTTTCAAAATTTACTTGTGGAACAACGGTCACTGTTTGCCAACGCCCCTCTTTCATACCACAACCATCACCATGTCTGTTACAGAGCTTACTGTTACAGATTTACAAAGCATCCTCTCCTTCGTTACTGCTTTAGCACGCGAAGCCGGAAAACTCATCTTGGAAGGTTCCGCTGCAATTCAATCAGCGTCATCCGAGTCTGGCGTCAATGAAAAAAAGAACTCGGTCGATCTGGTGACTGAGTATGACGTTCGTGTTGAAGAGTTGGTGCAGACGAAGCTCAAACTGCAATATCCTTCCTTCAAATTGTTTGGCTTCTTTAATCTCCGTCAACATCATCATCATACTCATTTCACAATAACAGTATCGGAGAAGAATCTTACTCGGCTGGATCTCGCCCTCCTTTGACAGATGAACCCACTTTCTGCGTTGATCCTATCGGTAAGTTCTGTTCGAAACAATCATACGTACACAGGAGATCTTCATCTGAGTATATCATCAGATGGAACCACTAATTTCGTGCACGGATTCCCCTTCGTGTGTATATCGCTTGGACTCATCTACAAAAAACGCCCCGTCCTTGGAGTCATTTTTAATCCTTTCCTAGACCATCTTGTGAGTTTTCTTCAAAGTTCCAAGTTCGCTACTTACACAAAAGTGTATAGTACACGGGTATCAAAGGACAAGGTTCATACCTTACGCGCGGATTCAATGCGACTCCTGTCAAGTTACCCATCGCGTCTCCGAAATCTCTTCCTTCTCTCAGTCAAGCACTGATCGGTTGGTTTCTTGCAAGTAGTGAATTCAAGTGTACTGATTTATTTTATTTTAGCGGTGGAATGGGGCTCAGACCGTACGCTGACGACTATGAATGCTAAAGGGGGTTCATTCACCCGCTTGGCCGGTAATCCTGCACAAGGTGTGAGCGGCGGAAAAATGGCGCATTCCTTGCGATCTGTCGGAAGTGCAGCTTTAAACTTTGCCCTAGTTGCACAGGGTGGCCTGGATCTTTACTGGTGCGCACGTCCTCTTTCTCCTGATGACATATGTTATACTATGTATGGGCCTTTTATTCATAGGGAAATTGGTTGTTGGCCTTGGGATGTATGCGCCGGCATTGTCATAGCTGAGGAAGCCGGTGGAGTCGTTACTGGTTCTCACTCCACCTTTGCAGCGTCTTCGGACAAAGACTTTGGCGTAGTTACGGAAGCAATCCTAACAGGAAGGAAATACATTGTGGTTAGAGCTATTGCGGATACTCCGGTATGGGCGACGATGTGTCAGTTTCTGAGTTACTTACCAAGTTGTTCTCGATACGTTTAGGTGGAGAAAGGACTGGAGGCCCAGAAGAGGATCGTCAAAGAATTTTATGATACAGTTGACGACGTCGTTGCAGACTAGAGCAATTATGTCAGAGAAAATAATCAAGAAATATGTATGATTCGTTTATGTTATTCCATCAAGGCAGCAAGACTAGCCTAGTTACCTACCACGCAATATGTGTGCATACTAGGATGTGTGCTGGCCTTGCATATACTCAAGGCACCAATGCAATGTGCAGGATCAAGACCCATTTGCAACTCAATCTTGCAATTTTAAAGATTTTTACCCCACTCTGCCTAGTCAAGGGAAAATTCCGATATTTTCCCCAGCGACGGCCCGGCTCGAATGATATCTATCTGAGCG
>Ga0247779_1000700_pt1 | contig 18756 bp, 24 predicted proteins | sample UWRJL221509R5_FD_179925 | JGI IMG/M metagenome (GOLD analysis project Ga0247779, IMG submission 179925) | Plant litter microbial communities from Arlington Agricultural Research Station in Wisconsin, United States - UWRJ-L221-509R-5 | ecosystem: Environmental > Terrestrial > Plant litter >... | reverse complement strand
AGTCATTTTCTTGTCACCCCACGTGGTATTCCCCAGCGTGTTTTGTGACTGAATTTGAATCCTTGCATAAAATTTGAACCAAGCTCCCTTTTTGACAATTCTGTCCTGATTTATCAGGATTCAGCAAACGTTTCCTCTAATGTCAACTCGATTTCCCGCTATAATCGTGCACTGGAATTTATGCTTGTGGGGAAGTAATCTAACTTTAGTCGGATCGAAAAAGCTGAGCACTGCCAAACTGATAAGTAAAGGATGAACGGAGTCCCGTTATATGTATGATACAAGACCGCATTTGACTGTGAATGTTTACCTGCGTAGATACATAAATTGCCTCCATTGAAAATATGTCGTATAAATGTAACTGAAAACTACAATTGGTCAGTCGAGAACATTGTGGTCAGACACACGGAATTAGTCTCGGTAGTCGACTGGTCGGTGTCGCTAGCTACCTCTTCATCGTGCCCGTTATGGCTGCGAGTATACAACTTCCTCATATTGAGGATGAGCCGGGAAGACTAAACATAACCTAAGCAATCTTTCAAAAATGTATGAAACTTGACCCACTATAACAGATACTATAACTATAAACCACCTAGATACTTATTTAGTTCGATGTCATAAAAAATTGATGTTAACCATACATCCACGTTACTGCCTGTTTATCTGCTAATTCAGCAGCCTGAAGAAATTCGAGGACGATCTCCACAGTCAGAGCCACTAACACGTAGCTTCAGTACCGTAGAAATAAGGAAATGTTTGAACTTAACCTTACCGATAACTGATAAAAAGGCGACCACACCCTCACGCAGCATCAACGAAGTTAAAGGCGTTCTTTGCCAACCATGCCATCCACGCCCTAGTACTACTGCCATAGTCATCACGAAGATGACTAAATGAGATAGGCCAGTCCTGGATCTAGTTCAGTTAACTGTCGATGTAAATATAAGGGAGAGAAGATAAAATCCATACGCAACGTAGGTTATCCCAGTTTTGTCTGGGACAGGACATGGACACCCTACAGCAGCTAAAAAAGCGCGAAGCAGGTAGATACAACCTATCAGCTCAATTCCCGTTGAAATGGAGAATATTATCAGCAGGAAGATCTTTGCTTTGTAACCTTTGTTGTATAGGGCGTACACTGGCAGATAAGCAGATAAACACATTGAATTTGTTAAGCAGAGTTCAGAGTTAACGGACCTCTGATGTGGAGTATTGCCTCCAGCAGTGTTTCTGCCGTCTGAGAAGCTATCGTGCGAAATATGTAGATTTTGGGACATATGGGAGACATTTTGAGGATACCATGCTCAACACGAAATATAAGCCAGAAATATATCCTGGTGGATTGTTCAACGGCAAATTGATGCACAGTGCACCAGAGACTTACACATTGAAGAATAAAAGCAGATACCGTGACAAAAAATAGAAAATTTTAATACGATTCATTTTTCCTCTACGCCAATAATTAGCAATACGGCCATGGACCTTCAGAAAGACGTACCTCCACAGATGCTCCACCTCGTCCGAGAAGTAGACCGAAATATCCCAGACCTGAGCGACCAACGCAGTCACTGATGTTTCCTGAGTAAGCACAAAACCACTGTATTGACCGTGAAAGTGCTCACAAGCCACAAGCCCCGTTGTTAACGATGTACCATCTTCATGTGTCTTACATGTGTTGGATGCAGAATTCATGGCTCCTCAAGTAGGCGGTGGTAGTAGTCGTCAAATTGTATATCTTGTAAGCATTGCTTGCAAGTGTCATCTTCGCTTTCGGCCATTTCCTCATTGACAATTGCCTATGTGTACGTATTGCCGATTCTTGTTCCAAATCGAACCCCTTTCCTTTGTACGCGTTTCTTAAAATTTGGCATGTTGCGGGTTCTTTCGTGTTTGAATGAATGGATGATGAGTAAAAAGGGACCCATTTGACGCAAGGGTCAGTCTAGTGACTGAATTCTGTCAATGGATTACCGTGTTTCACGGTTGTGAGCGAAGGAGTACTGCAGCCAATTCAGGCTTTCAGCCGTCGCGTCATTCGGATCGGCGTGAACGTTACCCAATTAGTCAATTATTTGGTCATATCTTCCTGTTCAAATAACGAGTCAGTAATTAGCTAGTTCTGGCCCACCCTGACTCTCTTCGTACTACCACATACATCTATACGCTATTCTTTCCTTGAGTCATGTCCTGCACAGCCTGATCAAGAGGTAGCTGACTCGCTTGCACTTACTTCAAATAACTCAGTCTGTATGACAGATTTGAAGTTCTCGTCCCAGTTCAAACTTATCCGCAAAAACCTGACAATGATCACTCGAATATTCAACGACTATCATACAACATTCAAAATATCGAAATAAATTCGCACCCATAACAGAAACAATTAGATGTTCGGAGAGGAGGAGTCAGAAAGCCCAAGGGTTCCTAGTCCCTGGGATTCACTCATGTCGAGCCCCCCTTCCCCAGTTCCTGCGGAGAAACGAAGCTATACTCCTAGCCCCCTTGTTGCAGAACTCATCCCAAAGCTTGTGCCAGAATCGGACGACGGAAATGTTGAATACAAATTACAGCTACTTGACCCTTCTCCGGCTCGTTTTGCAAGACTGGTAACTCAAATGAAGTGGCGGCTCCTCGAAGGTGGCGGACAAGCATACTATGAGCTCGGAGTCGCAGATTCTGGTGACTTGATTGGCTTACCAAGGGAGGAACTTGAACGCAGCTTGGAAACATTGGAGATGATGGCAGGCGAAATTGGTGCCAGCGTTATTGTTGTCAAAGAGGTCGAGGTCCCAGCTATAATGGCCACTTTAGCGAAACGGAGTGGCGGAGCGGGTAGAATGGAATCCAACCGATATGGTACACCTGCCTCTGGAGACGGTGACTACTCGACCACGACAGAGACCGAAACGGAAGTGGACTCCTTATCTGGAACTGACGTGGAGGTCGAAGACCTCTCCATGACCGTTGTCCTTGACAAAGGCGCATCAAAGCCAGCTTCCGGAGATCCCACTTCTATCTTCTCAATGGATCTGGAGGATCCAGCGGAGATAGCCGATGACGAACGTCTCTCTGTGAACGCTCAATCCAAGTTCACCATTGATCTTGAAATATTCTCCGTCTTCAAACCACGTCCTACTCGAACACGAGTTCACAATCACCCTCACTATGCACATTCCACTGGTGGAAAAGCTAAAAGGATGAAGAAACATAAACATCTCAGCATGTTGAATTCATCCCATGGGCACCATGCGATTACTGAAGTACAGTCCGAGGAGCACAAAGGCCTGAATCGTCGACAAAATAGAGACAGGCGGCGTGAGGAAAAAAGGAAGACTTTGGAAGCACGTGCGACCCAAAAACTCGAAACTGAAGTAGAGTCGCGGACTAAGACTGAAGAAGTAGAAATCCTTATCCCTGCACTAGAATCGTTGCACGTCGACATCGTCGACGACGCAACTGAAATGCCAAATATCATGCATCCCACCACTGTCGAAGTAGTAAATTCAGAAGAAATCGACGATGACGACGACGTTTTCGCCTCTCCCACCATCACGGCGCCCTCCTTCCCTAAATTTGCGCCTTCATCAACCGGAGAATCCCATCTCGATGTCGACACTACTGCAATAGGCATTGTCACGGGTGCTCTTGCTGGGAAGACCTGCGCTGAAGGAGGGGAGAAAGAAGAACCAAGACTCATCGTCGAAGCCTTGGTTGTGCGCAAAATGTCCCTCGGAGAGGCTTTCTTAGACTTTAGCGGCTTCTCATTGACTTAACCTGGATGTATAGGTGATTCTGGCGCAAAATGCTGGGTTATTCCCGTGGCGTGGACTTGGTGCTTAACATTAATGGGCAACCCACTGTGGTATCATTCACTCGTAAGAATCTTGATCCTCGCGTTCAATTGCATATCGCGACTTTATGCGTGGACTGAATATTTGAATTTTACTTGTAAATTAAGTAAAACTATTTTTTCTATTGTTTCTCATGTCTAAGTGCTGTAACGTTAGCTTGACAACTCTTTTTCCTGATCTTTTCCTTTCCCATTTTTTGCAGTTGTAGTTCAATTTTAAATTTTCAGACTAGGTTCATGTGGTGGTACTAGTAGTGTGAATGAGGTCATTTCCAATCACGTGCGTACTTTGCAGAAATAGAAAATAGTACAACCTGAGCCTTTCAAACTTGAACACTTCACTGCTTTCTAGCTCGAGTTCCAGGACCCTTTTACTCTTTGCCATACCAATACAAGAATCCAAAGAGCAATAGACTATAATCATTGTAAGTCCAATCTTCATTTCTGACAGGAACGTAAACGATTCCTCAGCGAACCAATACAAAAATAGTCCCACTAGACTCATCGACGTTCCCGGAAAGCAAGAGTGAATGAGGCTGAAACCAACAAGCGTAGAAAGGTTCTCTTGACCTCTCTCTTCTTGCTCCAGTCATTTATTGATTCGAGATTTTTCTGGTACACGCGGAAAACTGGCCAACTTCTGAGAATGAGGCATTCATGTTTAACACTATCTCTTCAACGGGCTGTTTGATTACTTACTAGCTTATAGACGTTTTGACACGCGGTTTTCCTTTGTTCTAATCATGTTCGACTTTGCACTCGTGGATCTGCGCCAAACTGACATGTCACTCCTCAAAATGGCTCTGGCCTTCTTATCTGCAGGCTATTCCTTTTAATGTTTAACCATTTCATCTGTAGTACGACGTCCGGATCAGCTTTTCCCTGGAACTTTCGAAGGTTTTGATCAAGCTTTCCGATTTTGCGCAGCCTCCGTCTCTTTCTCTCGACGCCATATTCTGTTCGAATGATGAATGGACTGATCTAGTGCCACACTGTCTCGTGGTACTGTCCATGATAATCACAGTATATTGAGTAGTCTCCATGGAAAATGAAGATTTCTACCTACGTTGAGTGGCGTTCGAACCGAATAACACTTCAGACCAGTCACCTTCGAATATTTATGGCGACAAATTATTTTGAAATAGCCCTATGATATCGGAGCATGGATTTGGGATGCATTCCTTGGAGACCATATCGTTTACTTCGTGTATTCAGCGCGCAATCGGTGCGGCGGCTGGCAATGCTCTTTGATGCCAACGGATGTCTGTCTGTCTGTGGTTACGGGTATAAATGCCTAACATTTTCGAGACTCCGAGGGCCATAGTTCACTTTAATCCCTGGGTTTTTCTCCTTCACGATGATTTCTGCACTTCCTCTTACTGCTCACCACGCTCTGGCGTTCTTCGCAACTGTACTTACATTATATCTCGTAATCCGTCGCCGTCGACAACGCCGACTGGCTAACCCGCGAGATCTTCCCTACCCGCCTGGTCCTAAACCGTATCCAATCATAGGAAATCTCTTTGAAATTGCTCGAGAAAATGAAGGTGCCACTTACCAACGCCTTGCTAAAAATTACGGTACGTATCAAAATTATCTAACATATTACTTTGCGGTGCTCCGTCAATTATGCTTAAAAAGCATACTCTAGGCGACCTGGTCTTTCTAAGTGTTCTTGGGAAGCATATGCTCTTTGTCAACTCATTCGAGACTGCGAATGAACTTTTCGAAAAACGGTCTGCTATCTACTCGGATCGTCCCCAATCGACTATGAGCCATGAGCTGTAGGTCACCTCATTTCCTGAGATCCGATATAGAATGACCGTCTTGCTCTAAGGATGGGATGGGACTTCAGCTTTGGACATATGAGCTATGGTGAGTTAATTGCCAAAATAGCGGTTGCATTCCTAGCTCACTATTCTAGGCGAGAGATGGAGAAAGCATCGTCGCATGTTTCATCGTCAATTCCAACAATCGGTCGCCCCGACCCACTGGCCTATCCAGAGACGAGAAGCACATGCATTACTTCGAAACCTCTTGCATTCTCCCGAGAACCTAGACCACCATCTACGCCAGTGAGCAACCCGCGTTCGCGTCTTCGTTCCACGATCTGACCTCAATCAAAGTAATGCCGCCGCCGTCATTATGGGAGTAACTTACGGTATCACCATTGCCTCCAAAGATGATCGTTATATTGCGATGGCAGAAAAAGCACTTGAAGGAATGGCCCGGTCTGCGAGTCCTGGAGCATTCCTAGTGGATTTAATTCCAGCTCGTGAGTCCCTACAAAGGTTTTCTAGATTTCTGCTGTCTTATTATTTGCCTAACATAGTCAAATATGTGCCGTGAGTATTGCCTTTTCCTATACTGTTTCATATAAAGAAAGTTTAATTTGTACGTAGCGAGTGGGTGCCAGGCGCTTCCTTCCAGCGTAAAGCGCGTGAGTGGCGTGCAGCTGTTATGGGGATGAAAGATGCTCCGTTTGCGACGGTTGTAGAGGAAATGGTATGTAGGGACATTTGTTCCGAATTGCAATCATGGTGCTCAACCCTACTGTGCTTTTATGTTTTCAGAAAGCTGGAAAAGCTACACCTTCATTTGTGATGAATCTCCTGAACGATCTTGAAAGTAAAGAAAATATAACAGATGAAATGGATACCATCAGGAATTGCGCAGGCCTTGCTTATGCAGGTATGCTTTTTCACCCTTATATTCCGAAGTGCATCTGTGTGCTGAGTCTATATTTATAGCGGGAGCAGAGAGTGTATGTTTTGTGTTTGCTGTAGTGGAGTTCCCCTTAAATGAACTAACATTCGTATAGACCGTTTCAACCCTTGCCTCATTTATACTTGCCATTCTCACACACCCAGAGGTACAAACAAAGGGCCAAGAAGAGTTGGATAGAGTGGTTGGTCGAGAACGCCTTCCTGAGTTCTCTGACCGTCCTTCTCTTCCTTATATCTCAGCTATAGTCAAAGAAGTCCTTCGGTACGTAATACAATCCGTTAGGTTGAATGTTTTCACCAATTCTGTCTCGCAAACAACAAAGTTGGAACCCAGTAGCGCCTCTTGGATTGCCTCACATGTCGACCCAGAATGACGAATACAATGGGTATTTTATTCCTGCCGGGACAATCATTATCGGAAATACATGGTATGTGCTGTGAGGACAACGTCTTTCAATTCAGTGATATCTAAATTCTCAAAGGGGGATCCTGAATGATCCCCAAAATTATCCAGATTCTCGCCGATTTGATCCAGAACGATTCTTGGGTAAAGAAGACAAAGGTCCTGGGCAGCATCTATCTCCCGTCGACAGACTTTCAGCGGCATTTGGATATGGTCGCAGGTTCTGCCCTGGGCGACATATGGGTGAAGCACAGGTCTGGCTCTCCGTTGCGTGCATACTAAGCGTGTTTGATGTGAGCCCTGCACTTGATGCAGCGGGGCATCCTATTATGGTGGAACCTGCGTTTTCTTCGGGAATGATTTGGTGAGTATTTACTTCTCGATGTTTGAGCGCCGCTGAGAGATTTGATCATACTAGTCATCCCCGACCCTTCAAATTTTCCATGAAGCCTCGCAACGATATTGCCAGAACCCTCATCGAACAAACTGAATTCTAGTTTTGATTCATGCACACGGTGCATTTCATTGGTTTGACACGCTTCTTAATGTATTTCTATGGATTGGCGCTTCTAGTCCATTAATCTTGATATACTTACTTATATATTGTTGTGTTGTCTAGAATCGTAAGGTCTATCTATATCTTATCAATGTACATAGTAATTGTTGAGTCTGGTGATCCTCATCGCGTGTCTAAGCCTTAACCGGCTTGAATTTGGTAAGAAGGGCTTGCGCTTCTTTCCTGCTGACACCACCCTCTTCCCAAACTTCCACAAAACGTGCCTTGAAGCTCTGAGCATTTTTCCTGAGCTCCTCTCCTTTGGGTCCGCGAACGAGGTCAACTACTTCCCTAATTTCGACGCCCACCGCTTCGCGCGTGCCTTTCGCCGTACGTCCATTACGCAAGATTGGCTTTAGGCCATCGTCTCCTGTGCGAACCTCAAACAACTCAACGGCCACGTTTAGGTAATCCGTAAGGTAAGCTGCGGCAGCAGGTTGGTCGGCTTGGAATGGCCAACAAATACTGATACCAACATGTCAAACACACGCTTTAATGCCAGTTTTAAGCTGAATAACATGTACTTACAGAGGAATACCGGCTCCTAGCGATTCCATAATACTATTGTGGCCACAGTGGGATAAGAACCATCCAGTAGCCTTGCTTTTACGTCAGTTATCGTGATAGAACGCGTACGTCTTTCATCTCACCGGGTGGCTTAGAATGTATTGTTGTGGAGTCCATTTGGATATTAAACCAAGTCCAGATGCTTTCACTCTTTGCAGCAGCTCCTCTGGAAGATTTGCGAAAGGTGAGGCGTAAGCGAAAACCTTTTAGAACTATTCAATCGACAATGAGAAGGCCATGAGAAGATAAAAACACACGAAGGGGAATTTCTTCTCGAGCAATCCTTCCAGTACTTCTTCAATAAATTCGGGGCGGGTACTCCAAAAGATCGTCCCAAATGAAATCTGGGGTTTGCAATCATTAGATACATGATACTCCGAGAATATGTTTCCATATTCTTCAAGGACTTACGAAAACCACAGATTTTTCACCATACTCTTTTAGGGCTCGATCCATAAAATTTTCTATTTCGGTTGCACCACGGGAGCTCTGCTTGGTAAATCCATATCCGGATGGTAATAGAGGACCAACGGCAAAAAGTTCTTTGTTCCAATCAGCGAACCAGGACTTCATGGCTTGGAGTGATTCACTCTCGAATGCATACGAAGACGCCATGACAACGGCGTCGCATGCTGGTAGTATGCTGCGAACCAAAGTTTGGTTAAGTGTAGCCCCAATAGGGAGAAAATCATAAAGTCCTCACAGATTGGCAGATTTCATGATCTCCACAGCACCTCCAAATGGAAGCTGTATTTAGACGCTCGACCATAAATATCCCTGAAAGCACAACGTGGGCACATGATGTTCACATACCACCTGAGGGAAATATTCGTAGTCGTACATATCTGGGATGCCCGCGATCTTGACGACCTTCCCACTTGTAGCGAATAACACCTAGACATAATGACATTAGACGATTATTCTGTGAACGTGGAAACGAATGACGTGCTCTGTCACCGATTTGTTCAGGCGACTCGCCCGTTCGTGCGGCCTCCTCTTCGACCAACTTGCTCAAGTCACCTATACCACCATATCGTTCCGGCCCAAACAGTCGAATAATGGATGAGGCATGTGCTGTGATAGCTGCTACAATGGGTACTCGATGTCCGGTTAGTTTACGAACAATTTGAAATTGTTCCGCAGCGAAAAACTGCAAGTCAGATGAAAAGAGCCATTATTGACCAAGAATATCAGATAAGTGGGTTACCGGTCCAACTTACGTCCGCAATAACTGTTGTAGGTCCAAGGACGGCATCAAAGGTTGCACCCTTTACAGCACATGTGAGGGGCTTTTCCTGGACGAGAGCCTCGTAAGCAATGGTGAAGGTTTCGCCAGTAGGCTTGTTGAGGTCAATCAAGTTCCCATCTGCTTGGAATGTGGCTAGGATTCTACGAGGCACAAATGAGAGGATAAAAAACTTGAAATGCCAGGTCACATTGTTCATGGACAAGCACTGACCTGATGCGCTTGAGGATTGATTCGTCGGAAGCAGATAGCCCTAGCTCAGCTTCGACCTCCTTGAATGCCTGTTCGAGGTAGTTCGGAGGAATGACAACTGTAGCCACCAGGCTCTTGTTTTCTTTGACCAATCTTGCTACCAAAATACAAATGGCCCGAATATGACCTTAACAGAGATTATCAGCTCAAAATCCTGGTGTTAAACACCTAAAGAATACTCACCATAGGCAGGTATTACAGTAAACACGATATGGGTATCTAGTTGAGACATTGCTTAGAGAGCGGAGGAAGGCGAAGAAAAAACCGGGGATTGTTTTAAGCAAACATATAGCATTCGACTCTTTTTATAGCTCCATCTTGTCAGCGTGAACCTGAGAGGTGTAAGCGTTATTTGTCGAATCATATAAGCAAAGTGTATAAAGGAGCAAATGTCCCCATCGAAAATCAAAACTTGCCGAATCGAAGCCTTCGAGATAAGCGAGACAGATGATGCGATTGTAGATATGTGCTATTTTTTTATAATAAAAAAAAAGAGCGCTGGGCCTGATTGGGTACACGATGATGGAGAATCTACGCGATAAGCTGGTCAATGGTTAATGGCAAATGGGCTGCTCGTACAACCAACCATGAGAGAGTATCTGGAACAGAAATGGAACAGAAAGAGAATGCAAATGTCGGGTATCATGGTAAGCCTTGAAATTGGGTATTGGTTCTTCGGGGATACAGGTGGCAGCAAAGGACGGGGCGTAATCCCTAACTTTTAGATAAACATCGTGACTGAAACTTTTTCTGCACCTAACTTATAATAGCAAGTAATCATTAATATGACGAGACTTGTTAGGCGGTTCGCCGGTTGTTGGCTATCCGCGTTGACAATAGCACGTTCACAATCAGTGAGAGGTTCTTGAGTGAGAGCGCGTAAGTTTTTGTAAACTCTTGTAAATGACTTGGAAAACAGTGTACCTCAAGTTTCGTACTGCGTCCGATTCTTGGCCTTTTGAACTTTGGATTTCGAAGGTTCCACATAAATACGCTTAGTACGCTCGAGAGCACCAGTAAACACCTTTCTCACGTCTCAACCGACGCGTTTACGATTCGGTTCGGCGAAGCGGCTCGGAAACCCCATTTGATGTCATGACCAGTACGAAAGCTTGGAAGGACTCTAGACAAAACATCCGGCATGGACATCTTTGAAAATTTGGTTCGAGTGCAGTAAATAGACATTTATGGGGGATGCCTATAGATATCTAGCAGGATCTATATCTTCTTAACAAGATCGTCTAGAGAAGAAGCCCACAATGGTTCAGGACGTTTAGACAAAATTACTGACAAAGCGCGCTCACCGCTCAAGAAATTTGGATGGAAAGAGCTAGGTATAATGTTTATACCGTAATCAATATAACTTTCCGCCGACAAAAGTACACAAATTCAATGTGTAAATAGATAAATCATCACCTATCGTCAAATATATCATCCGATGTAAGGAGTAGCCTTGGGTGTACTTCCAGTGTGCATTTAGTGGAGTCCTCTTAGCATTTCGTTCCGTGTGTAGGTATAAGTGAGTATGTCAAATATCTGGAGCGCACTCGGCGGAAATTTCTTTGCGGTTAAAGAAGAGAAGAAAATCTGTGCACTTGACGTGAATAGAAATTTATCTGCGTACACGTGTCAAGATCTAATCTAATCTAATCTTCACCAAGATAAGTCATTGAAAATGTTTGGTGAGCGTTTGGATCAGGTTTTGTACTTTATCAAAAGAGTTTGAGCTTCCTTTCTGGAGATCCCGTCTTTCTTCCAAGCCTCTGCGAACTTGGGTTTAAAAGCCTCCGCATTCTTTCGGAGTTCTTCTCCTTTCGTTCCCCGACAATCGTCAATAACGGACCTAATCTCCGCACCTACGGCAGCTCGAGTCCCTTTAGGCGCGCGTCCGTTGCGCAAAAGAGGCTTCGTTCCCTTTTCTCCTGTCCGTACTTCAATTAACTCGAAGGCTACGCTCAACCTTTCCGAGAGGTAGGCGGCCGCAGCGGGTTGGTCGGCTTGGAACGGCCAGCATATTCTGAAGAAGACTCGTAAATATAGCGATTGCCAATTGTTTAATATACTGGGACTCACAAAGGAATTCCGCACCCCAAAGACTCCATAATGCTGTTGTGGCCGCAGTGGGATAGGAACCATCCAGTGGCCTGTGTACATTGAATAGCGTGAGCTATGTATACATATCGACGAATCGATCCGAGTCGTGCTTACTGGATGACTTAGGATATATTGCTGAGGAGACCATTTTGTCAACAGCCCAACTCCTGAGCTCTGTACTTTTCTTAAAAGTTCTCCAGGAAGGTTGGCAAATGGAGAGGCGTATGTGAATATCTTAGTCGGATGAGCTTCAATTAAAAACTATGCAAGAAATTGAAGAAAAAAATCACAGACAAAAGGAAAATCCTTCTCTATCAGCGCCTCTAAAACCTCCTCTATATACTCTGGAGCCGTGCTCCAGAAAAAAGTGCCAAATGACATCTTTAAATTGGTTGATTCAATTGCGTAAAAGTAACATAAGAACATGTAGCGACTTACGAACAGAACGGACTTTTCTCCGCGTTCCAATAACATCGTTTCAAGGAATTCTTCGACATCAGTGGCCCCTCGAGAGCTCTGTATGTCACTACTGTAGCTTTCCGGTAGAAGAGGTCCGAGGACGAACAGCTGTTTCCTCCATTCAGCAAACCACGACCGCATGGACTCGATGGATTCGCTTTCGAAAGCGTAGGAAGACACCGAAATAACATCGTCACACTCCTTCAGGATACTACCGAGAATATATGAGAATATTGGCATGTCCCGTTAGTAATAATATCACTCACACATTAGCGCCCTTGGTGACTGGCCATTGACCTTCAAACGGGAGCTATTGATGCATTCCGTTCTTAGCGCAGGTCAAAATATAATTAACAATGCATAGGCTCACTTGTTGTGCGAAATATTCCCAGTCGTACATATCTGGGAGGCCGGCGATCTTGATAATTTTTCCTGTGGCTTGTTTCAAGAGCTTAGAATATGATTGAGTAGTGGTGACCTTGTTCACAGAAACAAGGAAAAGTGTACCTTATCTCCTATCTCATTCTCTGAGAGCCCGGTACGTGCTGCCTCAGCCAAGACACTCTCAGTTGGATCTCCCATACCACCGTATTTCTCTGGTCCAAATAATCGGATCATGGAAGATGCGTGAGCTGGAATTGATGCTACAATCGGGACTCGATGGCCTGTGAGGCTTCGAGTCGCCCGAAATTGTTTTAGAGCAAAAAACTGAAACTGGTCAGTGCCTTTCCCTAGAAATCATAGGTAATTGTAAGCCGTACATCCATTATCACAATTGTGGGTGCCAATGCAGGTTCAAAGATCGTTCCCGTTATAGCGCAAGATATTGGCCTGCCCAGAGTCAGGGTCTCGTAAGCGGCCGCATAGGTTTCCTCTGTTGGTCCCATGAGCTCAAACAGAGAATCGGAACCAGTTCCCAGAAACGTTGAAAGAACTCTGGATGATATGTAGGTTATAATTACCAAAGTAAATGGATACGGATATTTTACCTAACTCGTTTACGAATGCTGTCATTTGAGGGTTGTCCGAGCTCAGCCGCAATTTCGGATACTGCTTTGTCGAGAAAGTTGGGTGAAACGATCGCAGTTGCGACGATATTTTCATTTTCCTTGACCAACTTTGCTAGCAATATGCATATCGGTCGAATATGACCTTAAAAAAGAAACATTGAAATTAGTTAAGAGCATCATCGACAATTTCAAAACCACGCAACTTGCCCCATGCAGGTATGGCTGTAAACAGGATGTGTGTGTCGAGTGACAACATGCGATTCAGGGGGCACTTCAAACCGCTGTGTCTTCAATCCATCTATATATCACGTTTTGAAAGGGTTATGGGAAATCTTTGAAAGAGCCCCTATCACTCCAATTGTAAGATTATGAGAGATTTGTGATGCTGAGAGAATACCGACCTTTGCCATACTTTGCAGAACGAACTTTGTTGGGTGGAACGCACGGTCTATGTTTAGTAGAGGGCCCTTAGGCCTTATTGCCTAGACCCGAAGGCTTCTCCGAGCCTTTCGCTGGTGACTGTGATTATTGGAAATATGCCCAAGTCGAAAGGTACCTTTGCTAAGTGTAGCGGAATGTTCCGAAAGTGAATTTAGCGCTAGCAGGCTAGGGCCGGTGGCTTCCCTTTTCCCCGAAAAAATTTCCACCTGACGTCACAGCAATACAAGGTAACTGCAAGGTAAAATTCTGCGATTTCAAATCAAACATCCGGCTGCTGGTCGGACAAAGCTAGAACATCATTGCTCGATAACACATCTTTGACACCGGACACTGATATTCGAAGTATATAAAGCCTGGTATGTACAGAATAACTACTATTCAGTCTGGAATGGCTATCGGTTTGACACAGACCCCAACAGATCTCCTCTCTTTTGCATGTTTGGTATTTGCTCTAGCAATCTCAGCGTGTCTGCTGGTGTCCAAAACCACTAGAGGCTCAATATATCCACCTGGACCTCGATCGCTTCCAATCATTGGAAATTTGCTCGATCTTGCGAGCAGCAAAGAAACCTCGACGTATCAGCTTTTAGCAAAGCAGTATGGTGAGCTTACCCTGCCAATTCACAAAAATGGGATGAGATAACATATCACAATTTCAGGCGATCTAGTATTTATGAGTGCTTTTGGCAAGCACATCCTCGTCGTCAACTCGTTCAAAATAGCACATGAATTGTTTGAGAAACAGTCCATAAACTACTCTGATCGTCCCCAGTCTATAATGAGCCATGAGTTGTAAGCCATTTTTCGAAACTTCTCGTCTAACTATTATTAAACTTGCGTTATCCGAGGTTGGGCTGGGATTTTAGTTTCTCGCATATGATGTACGGAGAACGGTGGAAGAAGCATCGCCGGATGTTTCATCGACAATTTCAGCAATCCGTCGCCCCGACATATCAACCCGTACAGCGGCGAGAGGCTCACACACTTCTCCGGAATCTCCTTCACCGCCCAGAAAGTTTGGATTTTTATCTGCGCCAGTAAGTAACTGTAATTCAACTATTTTTACACATTCAAACCCGTGCTTGTGTGCAGCAATGCTGCAGCCATCGTTATGAGTATTACTTATGGAATAAAAATCGCTCCAACCGATGATCTGTATGTCACCATAGCGGAAAAAGCACTGGAGGGTGTGGGTATGGCAGCTAGCCCAGGTGCATTTTTAGTGGATTTTATCCCTTTCTGTAAGCGTTTCTCATTAGTGACTGTATAACTGACGTCTGATTGATAAACGCGAATGTTCTAGTGAAATATATACCGTGAGCCCTTCTGTCCTCTTCCAGATTTCGTTTTAACATTTGGGGATAGGGAATGGTTCCCAGGCGCATCTTTCAAAAAAAGAGCACGGGAATGGCAGCAAGCAACAATAGAAATGAGGGACTTACCCTTCGCTACTGTGTTGCAAGATATGGTTTGAGCTCTATTCTTTTTCTGAATGTGGCGTTCGTCGAATCCCATCTGATATACGCATAGAAAACCGGGAACGCTGCTCCATCATTTGTTTCCAACCTTCTCAATGAAATCGAAGGAGATAACAATGACGAGGAAATAGAAGTCATAAAGAATTGTGCTGCCGTTGTATATGCAGGTCCGTAGTCTTTATTTCACATTTATCCAAGTCACATTTAAATTGATCATCAGCTGCGGCGGAGAGCGTACGTCGTTTAGGTTTTGCATTTGGAAGAATTGTTATCTTATAAGATCATTCAGACGGTTTCTACTTTGTCTTCGTTTATTCTTGCCATGCTAACCCACCCCGAGGCGCAGGACAAAGCACAGGAAGAAATAGATAGAGTCATTGGACACGAGAGATTACCCGATTTCGAAGACCGGCCATCGCTTCCATATATAAATGCGATTCTCTCTGAAGTCTTACGGTACGTCAGACAAGGTATCTGCATTGGCCAGACATTAAATTGGCCATTATAGTTGGAATCCTGTCGCACCTCTTGGTAATATCTCATTTTTGGCGCTTAAAATGTTTGCTTTGCTGATAAGCGCCGAATGGCCCTTCCTCGATAGGGCTTCCCCACATGGTCACAAACGACAGCGTGTTCAACGGTTATCATATCCCTGCTCAGACGGTTGTAGTGGGTAACACATGGTGAGAGTCAAATTTTCGCGGTTGATGTAAACCTCACCCGGGCGAAACAAGGGGAATTCTCAATGACCCAGAAGCATATCCACATCCTCGTCGCTTCATTCCGGAAAGGTTTTTGAAGGCAGATGAACAGGGACTAGGTAGCGAGAACATGCCGCATCTGTCTCCTATGAACCCCCTCTCCGCAGTGTTCGGATATGGTCGGAGAATTTGTCCGGGAAGATTTATGGGCGACGCCCAAGTCTGGATATCCATCGCGTGCATCTTGAGCGTTTTCCGAATCAGCCCAGCCCTCGACAAAAATGGACATCCTATTATAGTTACGCCTGAATTTTCTGACAGCGGGTTCATCTGGTGAGCTTAGAATAACATCTTTGAATGATATTCTAATGTGCGTGCAAATAGTCATCCCCTGCCGTTTAAATTTTCTTTGAAACCGCGCGGAGATGCGGCAAAGATACTCATTGAACAGACGGAACTAACGGCGTAGGTTTAATACTGTTGGATTTACATTATTTAGTTACTTCTGGTTGAGTACTTGAAATTTAAGCACTCACCAACGGTGAAATTGTTCAGACCTTTGAATCCCAAAATACTCCAAGAGAAATGTATTAAGAAATTATGAAAAGATAAAACGACGGCCGAGAAAGTATAAGAGAGAGTATACAAGTAGGAATGTATGCGCGACGTCAGTTCGACGATGAGACCTTTTTAATTAACCCAAATCCAAGACGTCCAATCTCAGAAATGATGGCGTCTTGATTCAGCACGACGAGTCCCTTGTCTTTTGCCTTCTCATTTTCCTGATAGAAAATCAATATTCTGACGATGACTTCAAAAACGAATGTCACATACCTTTTTCAATGGCATACTAGAAAATCCACCTAAAACTCTGAAAGGCCGAGGCCCTTTTAAGCTCGGGTCCCAAACAGCTCCAATTTGACTACCGCCGTATGGATCAAAGAAAACCTTCAAAGTGTCGGCATATACACGCTGAATAGATGGTTATTACATAGAAATGCAATAGATAACTCAATATATACCTGTAAATCTTTGAAAAACATTTGTGCAGGATCAAATCCAGGAAGCACCGATACAGAATCGTCGTCTTGAGTCCTATTAGAGTACTTTCCACGCTTTGTTAGAAGCTCCGCATCAGGGTTGACATTATGGAAATATCGAGGCAATATAGATGGATCTAAACATAGCAGGACGTCGTAATCTCCTGTAGGATGAATGAACATGCCCTAGAAACAGTTGTTAAAGTCGATGATCCAAAAGTTACGGGAACAATCATACCTGGATATTTAGATGTCCAGTTTCCAGGCCCTGCAGGTAATTCCAGGTAGCATTGGCCAGCGCATGTATACGATTGGCAACTACATGATCAGGTCCGTTGTGCGTCCACATATGCCCGTCAGCGTCATGTTCTGTCCCCACCCTCCAAACACTTTTGGAACTCAAATTAGGAGCAGTCGATAGGGCTGTTGCTGAACCTGTGCCGTATAATGGAACAAACAAGCCTTCCTCCCATCTCCAACTCTTCAAGAAGTGGACAAACAAGGCAAAACCACGCTCTTTGCTGGCGGGAACGAGATGCTGGAGAGTTTTCTCGGTATCATTATCGTCGATATCATTGCGACCTGATCCAACGAAGAACGAGGCGCACAGAAGTTCGACAACCTCTTCGGTTATGTGGCCGTGGAGCAGCCAATGTGAAGCTAGCCACCGCTTTGCTAGTCGTACAGTACCAGAAAAGGCAGTGTAGTGGTGAGATAGAGCTGCTATCGCTCGATGGTGTCGCGGTAGGTGAATAAACCTGCGCATGTAAACCTCCTTCGCTTCAATAGCCTCATAGTGTTCCGGTGTCTTTTTCTCTTTCTTCTGGGTAACAATGTGAGGGAGCAAGCTCGCCTTGCCACCAATGATGTTGTCCAAGAGATTGACCTCGCGATCGTGCCATATGTGCGCATGGAATGCCCATCCTTCTGGTGTGACAATTTCAAGAGCAGACTTGTCAAGGAGCGGTGAGCTGTGGACCCCGTCCCCAATGACCACCTTCGCCTTTAACCCTGGAACCGATTCTATAAGCGCTGTTGCTAACTTCTCGAAGAATGCAAGCTTGATTGTTTGAACAGCTTTGATGTCGTCAGGCCACCTCGAAGATTTTTCGAATTCCAGGATGATATCAATTGGCATTTGGTAACGAGCATTGGCCGGCAAAAGTTGTCCTAATGAAGTGGGAAAGGCTACGGGGCTAAATACGCTCGTATATCGAAGCGCCTCGGAGATAGGACTGACATTGAGTAAAGAAAGAGGAAGATCATCGTCCAAACTCTTGATTTGCTTGACCAAAGTATCAAAAGCGTTCAACGCGCCTTTAAAACCAGTCGGGGCGCCTGACCCAATGATTTCACGAGATATTGACGTTGGTAGTCTAAGGAGGGAATCGTATGATGTTTGCCATGTCTCGACGGCATTTTCTTCCAGCCCGAAATGCCACTTGAGGAGATGACGTACAACCATTGATGGTACATGAGCTTTTTCATCTGCGGTCTTTACTTCCCAAACCGCGCTCTCAACGATCCTTCCGTCTTTGAAGCGCCGTAGTTCAGATTTGTCACCCCACAAATTCCTAAAATTTTCCAATATAGATTGGTCTTGCTCATCAGCTGCAGGACCGTGGTCAACAAGTCGGAAGGCGTTTTGAGGGTCGTGAACTATCCCGATGAAAATGACGTCTGGACTTTCCGGGTGGGCTTGAGAAACTGGCCGAGGAAGGGATGACGGATGAAGAATAGCTACTGCTCTGGAGCGATCGCCGAGGCCTTGTCGTAAAGTAGAGCTCACTGATGCTAAAAACGCATTCGGTGGTGACCCTATGTCGATGGTCGAATGTACCGATGTGTGTCGAGGTTTCGCATTCGAGATGTCGACTCTTTAAGATATATCAATGAACGGTCCATGTGTGCATATAAAGCTTGAATATCCTTACCG
>Ga0247779_1000699_pt1 | contig 18758 bp, 16 predicted proteins | sample UWRJL221509R5_FD_179925 | JGI IMG/M metagenome (GOLD analysis project Ga0247779, IMG submission 179925) | Plant litter microbial communities from Arlington Agricultural Research Station in Wisconsin, United States - UWRJ-L221-509R-5 | ecosystem: Environmental > Terrestrial > Plant litter >... | reverse complement strand
CCTTTTAATCCAATTTGGCTAGTCGAATCATCTAGTTCGGCTATTAGTTCGGCTTGTTACGAACTTCAATTTTTTTCTTTTTCTCTACTACATAGTGGCATGAAGCGAAAATTTCTAACCCCCTAATTATACCAATACAACATCAAACTTTCGCAATGTCGTATATAATAATCAGGGCTGATCGTGGCCTTTATTGAGAGTCAACAACTGTAGCTTGATTGAAATGGTTCCTTTTTGTTGAGTTGGACTTTCAACAGCGGGGCTCGCGAGGTCTTTCTAAGCCTTTTCTTTCTGGAATGGATTTGAAAACAGACCGCCAAACCGTCTACGACTACCATTAATAGAATACACTAAGAACAACTTCAGTCGTGATGCATGGATTGTATCGACGAAAAGGTCTCACGTTCAACGATAGATATTTGTTCCGATCAATGGCAAATTGCTCAATAGATGTATAACAGGATCGGTCTGGAAAGGTAATTCAATTTCTTAGCTAGGCTAGCCAGCGGCCCGGCGAAGCCTATAAGAATAGACGCCCGTATAATAAAATTATATTCCAGTAGATCAGCGTCGAATATGTCATGAGAGAAGTCTAGATTCTATTGGGCTACCAAATCGAAGTTGGTACCAGCACTTTTGCTCAATGTGAAGGAGAGGTTCCTAATATAGAAATAATATCCAGAAATGGAAGGTAAAGCCTCTCTATTCCAATAAATAGTAGTTCGTACTTTCTTTTTTTTTCGTTTTCACGCATATACAATGTGTTATCATCCCTGAAGGTCCATTTGTGCTACGGGAATGTCTACTTAATTTTCCATGTTTACCCTAATGCTATCTTCCTCTTGATCTTGAAGGGATCGGTGATGATCTCATTTATTATACTCGCCATCCAATAAATGGTACTCTCCTTCTTATCTTTCTTTCCCTTCTCTATTAAGTTTCCCTTCTCATTCTAAAATGTATGGACATTAGCCCTAAAAAGGCTGTACTACGAGATATTAGGGTATCGAGATGTTTTACTCCCAGTTGAGGTTGGGGAGGACAATAGAACCCTTATACACATATCAGCCCTCTTTTCCCCCACAATTTGATTAATTGTTGCCTCGAGTAGTTCAAGCATATCCCAAGAGGATTATTAAATGAAAAGAAAAGAGAAATTATTTGTGGATGCGATAGAGCACTACTGTACAAAGTATAGACTCAGTACTATAGGGGTGTACATCAAGTCGTACTTGCTACACTATTACTCGCAGGGCCATTTGTTATGCCACCAACAAGAGAACAGGATGGAGATGACGAGGAATCGGCGAGGAATGGATAGATAGGCAGATGAATAGATAACTTGAGTCTTTGCTTTGTCTTTACTCTATGATCAAGTGTCATTGTTCGCAAGACGAATTTTTCACTCGATTTGTTTCTCGTCAATCTTTTCATTGCTGCCGTTGCTGCTTCCATCATGTGGTTGGGTACCGGCTTGAATATGGGCGTTCTCGGTAATCATGGCGACTGTGTCTTCTCCATCGAACAGCCTGAAAAACCGGAGTCAATAAACAAGCAAGTAAAGAAATAAGTCCTCGGAAGGCTGGTCAATACGTACGCAGCGGTTTCTTCGAGAGACAACTGATAATTATTCGGAAAATTGTTAGCGTTGCACGGATAAAACAAGGATTAAGATGGAAACCTTACCCCTTTGGTCTCAATGATGAAGAAGTAACAAAAAACTACCTCAAACGCAATCCAAGCAACATATACCATCTGAAGAAAGCGATTAGTATTAGCTCAGGAAGGAATATGATAGCAGTAGATGGGGTGAACATACGTAGTATTTCCATCCGAGGTGTCCGAGGGCAATGGGATTTACATATTGGTTGAAGATCAACGACAAAGAGATGGAGAAGTTAAACACGGTGAACCCCTTTGCACGAAGAGCGTATGGGAGAATCTCAACGGTGTATCTGAAACGGCAAACTTTGTCAATAATAATGGTATCTACTTCATGGGGATGAGATACGCACGACACGATCAACGGAGTGAAGGCAAGCTAAAGAAGAGCATATGGGAAGCAGTTAGGTGGAGATAAATGGAGAAACTTAGGTTTTAATGACTTACATCATCTAACCAAGTTAACGTTAGTAATATTTCATAAACCAGTGATAATAAATAGCAATAGGTACTTACAGAAACCGTAGAAGAGGACTGAGAAAGGTAAATTAGCGTCAGCGTCGAGGGCAAACGAATTATTGCAGAGTGACTTACAAATCATGGCAATTACAGTATGAGCGGCTCCTTTTCTCGAGTTATCCTGAGCGTAGAGTGACACGCAGACACTTTGCAATGTCCAGAAGATCAACATGCCGATGGTGGATGTCATGAATAAACGCCTTCGTCCAACCCTCTCACAAAGGAATCCGGCCGCAATAGCGACAATAAAGTTGAAAATGTTGAGGATACCATTCTACACAAAAACGGGGTTAGCTACTCCATCGACACATGAAGCTAGAACATTTTAGATTTTCTTACGATGAGAAGTTGGGTGCTGTTATCGGTGACTAAGGATAAAAAATAATTAGCAACCTTGGGGCAGGGTGAGTGCTATAAAAATACTCACTGCCGATACTGATGAAGACTTTATTGAGGTCTTTATGGTAAAATTACCAATATCAGCGATGCGATCGCACAGGAAGTAAGAAAAACAATTACAGTAAGAGCTGTCAAAATACCCAATAAGCAACCAACGAACTCCAAGCATTTAAATGGATAAACACTTACACGAGACCGTTTCCTGACCATTGGGAGAAGAAGGCAATTGCAATGATGATGCGCATGCGACGACGATTTCCGGGGGTCTTGAAGAGAGAGGTCCAGCCAACATTAGCAGCAATATCGCGATCGAAGGCAATGGCGGCTTTAATTTCTTCGAATTCGTATTGCACGAGGGGGTCGTTCCTATTATCATCGGGTTTTAGTACCATATTCAATGCGGAGACAATTGGGACGCAACTTACTGGTCACCATTTCCATGGTAGTAGGCCAACGTTTTCAGGGCCTCAGGTTCCCTGAAAGTGGGGTTTAAGAAAGCTCATTGCTACGGCAAAAGTTTCTGATTTATTTACCTTCCCTTGCTAACCAGGTAACGTGGAGATTCTGGTACAAACCAAATAAGGAAGACCTGGATAACGGATGGCAAACCTTGCAGAGCGGAGGGGATGCGCCAGGCCCAGTTGTTGTTGATGCGGAAAGTACCAAAGGTCTATTTACAACGAGTTAAAGTCAAATTGGGTTGCATACGGGGTAAGGATAGATTACTGACCGTCCACGCCGCACTAAAATGCAGGTACGGAGGCAATAAGCAACCCGAGACCAAAGGACAACCGATGAGGAGAAGAAAAGTACACACATTATACTTCCGAGATACCTAATTTTAGAGCAAAGGTAGTGTGATTAGCGTCGTAATGCAAATCATATGGAGGTTAAAGCACGTTGGACACATTTACGTGTGCGAACGCTTCTCCATTGAGGTGACGATAGGGGGAAAGAACGTACCAGAGGGTGTTGTACATAGAAGTGGCCTGGGCACGCTGAGTTGGGTAAGCGATCTCGGTAACCAAAAGTGGGGCAGCAGCAGCCGCAAAAGTAAGACCGAAGCCAATTAGGAACCTGTCGTAGAATTACGCGGTATGGGGTACGGGGATGAAAGGTGGAATGTGGAGAACAGGTAAAAGTAGAACATGAGAATGAAAATGTTAATGAAGTGGGGAAGTGGCGGAACTTAGTTATCATATCATCGCAACAATATTTTATCCAGAAACAAAACGTACCGTGCACCAATGAACATCCCGAATGAGTGAGAAACCGTCTGAAGAATTGTTCCTGCAATCATGATACATGCTCCGAAGAAAATGGTGGGTCGACGTCCAAAACCGTCTGCAGCGTAAGGGGCGAAAGGGTATGCTGCGAGAGATCCAATGTTCTATTCGGGGACCGAAGTCAGACACTGCGGATTGCAAGAAAGAGCGTGTCGTACTTGAATAGCATTAAAGAGACCCAACTTGAAGGAGGGGAATGATTAATGTTATCATTACCAAGGTCTAATTGCTCACCGTTCCACCATGTGGATTGTTGAATTCGGATTCCCATGCTCCAACGCTTTGCAGACCGTCTGGTCAAAGTGAATAAGACGCTTGGCGAATAACTTGAGAATTATCACGTACTCATCATACTGCCTGTAAAAAAAATGAGACAAACTTTGTAAACGCATGAATGTGCCACTCACCATCATATCCGTTCGTCGATGATGTGATCAACCTTTCGAACAAAGTCAGCAAATATTATTGTGAGCTTTCTATAGTAATACTGACAAAAGACATATGCATGCATTAAGCATAAGCATCCCTGTAATAGTTTTGAGTCGCCATCGAAACATATCCAACTCTTGGTAAACACTCACTCCTGTTCTTGTACCATACTTTGTGCTCTGAGATAAGGTGTTGATATCCACCACCTGGAGCTGATACAGCGGGACCTCCAGTCATATTGCGACGTCGAAAGAAAGGAACAACGGTATGGGAGGAGGGTGGAGTGACAAATTCTCAGCCCTGGTCTTTAAAAACCTTTAAAGCTGTTCCCAAGAGTAGGGATGTCTATGAACCGCTTTTGGAGCTAGGGTCCCAGCAGGAGATACCCCGGAATATCCATTCAATGGGCCCCTGTATTTATAGTTCTAACGATAGAACCATTGAAATCCATAGAAGAATCTATAGTTACGTTTCAGGATCGACTTCATCTTCTCGTAAGTCCCCCTCCCCCCCACCTTGAAGAGCCGATTAACCGATCCGAAGCCATGCTGCCAGCGCGGATAATACGAGACGAGATAAACCATCCAAAAATCCAGCGAATATCCAGGTTACAGATGTATTGTATCCAGATGAAACAAAAGGAGAAAAGAAACGCAGGGGATGCTATATCTAGCAGCCCGATACAAGATAACTTACTTTGAGTGGGGTGAGAGTTTCCTGTAAAGCCGGAATACACGATTTAACTTTTCCCCAGCTCAGACTTAGACGATGCGAACGCAGGCAAGAGCAAGAGCGACGGATCCGGGGTTTTTCCAGAAAAAACAGCATGGGTGACTGTCAAGGTAAAAATAATCCCAGAGCCGTGCGATATAGGATGTCCTTTTCATTAATTGTGAATGTAAAATGACAACAGGTGAATCGAAAGGATCCTTCATAGTGATTTATCGCCAGGGTCAGGAGCAACATGAAAATTGTCATCAACAGGGTTCGTGAGAAATGATATACGTTCCAAATCATTAAAAAATCAATGCGCTTGTCACGTGAAGCGTGGGCGCCTGTGCATACTGTTATGCCAAATTTACGCTCAGCCTAGAAGTCACCATCCATTTTATCCCAATACCTCTGCCAGCAACAAACGTTATGTTCTCTACATGTAACCTCTGCATAGTTGGTAATGTTGCTGTTATGAGACGAACTGATTCATTCACTGACATCCTTATAAAGTTCCGAGTTTGGACCTAAATAGCAAATTCCATCGGGAGGCGACTCTTTGTTGCAGAGGCCATGGATGTTCTTCAAAGGGTACCCCTAACTTATTGTCGACCCATGACAATACGCCTCACTACGTCCATTTCTCACATTAGGACCAGAACTTCTCTGGACTCATCTATGATGTGCACTTCTCTGACATTTCTTCGTGTTCGAGTACCCAGAGCATAGAGGGTCTGGAGGCCCGATGATCTAGTATGTCCTATATTCACCTATATTTATCAACATACAGTCTGATTATAGCGCATATATGAGGTTTCCTTGAACCCACGGGCATTATTTCTGTGCCTCAGCAAACAACTTTCGACCGATGAATCCCTCGCATGTGACTTCACCACCCACAAAATATTTATGGCGCCTTTCTGCATAGAAAAATATTATTGCGAGCGGCTCATAAGATCAAGAGATTCGCGGAATTTGGTAAGTTGTATGTATGATCTCGACCCTCAATTAGCGCTTGCCAAGCAACCGACACAATTCATTTTGGCTAGAGCCGGTGGAGCTAACGGGTTGAACGCTTTCGGTTTCATCGATGTCGCGACTATATATAACACTAACATGCGAAATTTTTACCGACGAAATACCCAGAAGTAAGAGAAGTTGTAGAACCCTTGAAAACCTCGCGTTGCCCATTCATTTCCGACTTTATACCGCTTTGATGATATCTGGACGTCTACTGCCCAAACCGTTGGAGCTGGTCGGGAAATCAAGTCTTAAGAACACTAACACCACCTTGGACTGCGATTCCATTTTTGCCCTCATATTAAATCGGTGACTGGGCTAGGGACAACGAACTTACCTATGTCAAGTGATAGCACACGGAAGAGCTGTCTTTGATATCCGTACCTCAGGAGCTATCTTATCTAAGACAGGTTCTTTTAACTCTTGCCTTCCTTGGGACAATCTTGACACGGAGATTTGAATAGAATGATGTAGGCCTTTTGTGGCCAATTGCAATCGCAGAACCGCTTTCTCGGCTACTCTCGAAGGAGGTCCGTATATATTCTGGGATCGAGGTGAGGTATACGGTTACAATCGGAACGAGAATAAACTACTTTGAGCCGCACTCACGTATACCAGTGTAGATGATTGCGAAACATGGTTCCATCGTATGTATTGTGTGTTGAATTGCTCATATGCCTGGAACATTCTACCCCGACGATAGCATCATGAAAATCTTCTCTGCCCTGCGCACCGCATGCAGTCAGCAAAATGCACATTTAGTAGGATGGTGATTATGAAAAACTCACCATTCTAATGTCTGCCATGTTCCTTTCCCATTGCGGACGACATTCAATACCGTGGATTATGATTTCAATTTCACTTTTACCTTTCTATACTTCCTCAGTTCTTCTCTGATGCAAATGGTACTGCGCTTACTTCAAAGTTCAAAATCGGTGTATGTACCTACGGAACATGCTACTTATTTCAACGGGAACGGGTCAAGTTACCCCACATCGCCTGAACTGCCTTCGGTTCGAGCCTTGGTGAATTTGCCCTCCATTGATCATTCCATTCAAGGCCGGACTCAAACAATGGCCCAGTCTGCCTGTGCCCTCAACTTACGGCAGGGAAACAGAGCTACTTGGGCTACTTTGGCCTTGGTCCGGCGAACGATGGCCTGATGAGAGCTGATCGGGTAATTCTAGTAATGCCTTCGTGTGAAAAGCGACTTAGTCGTTGCCTGCACGTGCTGGTGTACAGCTCAGCTGATGCCTACCGTAACTTCGACATTGCCCAAACTCATCTTGGACTTAACCACCCGCTCTCCGTTCCGCCTCGTGGTTGATCCTTCACAGGCCCACCTAAGGGGCTCATTGGCGACTTTCTCTTCGCTTCTTTCTCATTGACCACCATGGCGCCTCCTCCACCCCCTCCCCCTCCACCGATTTGTTTCCCATTCAGCAGCAAGAAACCTAAGCGACGACTTTCATGGACAAGTGCCGATTCGAGGGCACCTCTTCCTGCTCACGCGGAGCAGAAAGTCGTGAAACACCCGTCGTTTTCACCTACATCTACTCTTACGTCCCAGGCGGATAGTTTAGAGTTTCATTCCGACTCGGAGAAATATGATGAGCTACCTACTGTCTTGCCAACTTTCTCCAAAGACGAGAAAGGCCGTCCAAAACTCCAACGATCCAACACTATGACTGGTACCAAGAAATCAACAGGATCCAATAAATGGGGATATGGATGGGGTGTAGGGAAGAAGGACAAGGCGAAGGAGGCAGAGGCTGAAATGAACGAAAAGTCGAGCTCACAGCTTGATCTTCCCCTGTACCAACCTGTCGTCCGAAGGGATTCGAAGTCCACGCAAGCCAGTCGCTCCACTCAAAGGACTCAAGATAGCAACAGGACCCAAGATACGTACCGCACTCAAGTATCACAGCACTCGAAGGAGACCTATCGGAGTAATGAAAGTCGATCAACAGCTCCAAAGCCTCGACCTCCATTACTTGGTGGTGGTAGCAGCCAGTTATTCCGTCACGACTCGACGTCGACACTAGTTGGCTCTGCCTTCGAACGCAAGATAAATGACACGGAGTCCATACGCGAGAAGCCTGATACAACAAGTCGATTAGATGATATGAGGAGGTTGATGTTAAAAGATAATTTGGATTTCTAGTAAGTTTTTTAAACCTCTTTAAAAATAAACTCCTGGCGTCAGTCAGTTTCTTATCATACTTCCTATTAACTTCCCAGTGTCGTTCCGAGCGAAGATGCCCATGGATCAGAATATGTAGCTGCCAGCGATAAACGCCGCGAGTACATCTCCGGGTGAGTTGATAGCTATTTATACGAACCATGAGCCGAATTCTTACTTATCTCTTCCCATAGATTTACGGGATCCGCAGGACAAGCCATCGTTACGAGGAACTCTGCATATTTGTTCACAGATTCCCGATACTGGCTGCAAGCCCAAGATGAGATCGATAATAATTGGACCCTTGTGAGATGCGGTGCACCAGGTTCACCTCAGGATTGGATAGAATGGATAGAGGTATTTTATATCTTACTTTTTGAGTTTGCATCATACTCAACTGTTGATAGACGAGAGTCAAGAGTTCTAGAATCGGCATTGATGCTCGCATGATTTCGCATGAAAAAGCGACTCTTCTTAATTCCAAGATTGCAAGCAAAGATTCTAAGCTCGTCTACCCACCTCAAAACTTGGTTGACCTAATATGGCAAGATAAACCCACCAAGTCTCTAGAAATGGTATACATCCAGAGTACCGAGTTCGCAGGTGCGTTTTTGTTCATAAAATTTTCTTGCTTGTTTTTCTGAAACCTATATAGGCCGAGATGCGATGTCGAAGCTAGCAAAAATACGAGAATGGATCAGAGAGCAACCTCCTTCGGTCCCATCTTATTCCAAGGCGGAACCGACTCCTGCTCAAACTCATGTTGCCACGCTGGTTACTTCTTTATCTTGCATTGGTAGGCTCGACGCTTCTCGAATCAGGCACTCGTTACTTACGATGCATTCCAGCTTACGCCCTTAACCTTCGTGGTTCCGATATTCCCTACAACCCATTGTTTCATGCCTACCTTTTCGTTAGCTTAGATAAAGCGGTCCTATTTGTGGAATCCCCAAAGCTTCATGACGATGTCAAGAACTATCTTGTTGCAATCAATGTGGAATATAGGAACTACACAGACCTCTGGCCATTCCTACGACGACGAGAATGGGGCGACGGCAAGGTAATTTACTAATTTTTGATATAATTTTACCCAAGCTGAGGAATTATTGCACAGGTTCTCATTGCCCCTCAAACCTCGTACGCTATCTCGCTCATGCTAACTCATTTCCGCTATACAATTGCACCGTCATACATTGAGCACATGATGTCAATCAAGAACGAAACAGAAATTGAAGGCATGAGGAGAGCATACCTTCGCGATGGTGTATCTTTCGTACGTCGTCTTTCCTGACTGTTGAATAAACGTAAAATTTCTAATTACTCATTTCCATCCAATAGGTGAGGTTCCTTGCATGGTTAGAAAGCAAGCTTGCGGAAGGCTATGATATCACCGAATATGAGGCTGGATTCAGGCTGACTGAATTCCGACGCAAGAACAAGCACTTCATGGGTCTTGCTTACGAGAATATTTCAGCTACCGGTCCGAATGCTGCTCTGCCTCATTATACCCCTAAGAAGTCCACAGCAGCTATGATCAGCCGAGACACTCCCTATCTCAAGTAAGTTTACTTCCTCCTTTCCATTCGGTCATGGACCAATAAATTCTCCCAATAGTGATTCCGGTGCACAATACTATGACGGCACATGCGATACGACACGCACCATGCACTTTGGCAGGCCAACGCCAGATATGTGTGAGGCATATACACGTGTTCTTCAAGGACATGTACGTGGCTATTCATTTACTATGTTTTGAATTGAGTCTTATTTTTATGTCTACTAGATTGCCATCGATAGCGCCATTTTCCCCGAAGGTACGTCGGGTCGCCAACTCGACGTCCTGGCGCGCAAGGCTCTTTGGAAGGAAGGTATGAACTATATGGTAAGTTAACTACCCCATTCTTCCAGTTCAAACGTATCTGAACACGTTTCTTGACAGCATGGCACGGGCCATGGATTTGGTGCTTTCTTGAGCGTGCATGAAGGACCTCACAGTTTCGCGAGCAATGTGCCCCTTGTGCCAGGTCATGTCATTACCAATGAGCCGGGTTTCTGTACGTGATTTCTCGTCTTTTTTGTTCCTAGAAAGGACCTTCTAATTACTTTGTGTAGACCTTGAAGGGAGATGGGGCATGCGTATAGAGTCCGCACTTGTCGTGAAAAGGGTCAAGGTAAGATAAAATAGAACGCAACCTCCTTTTTTACTCGATATCAGACGACTGAGACTGCGCAATTCATTTAGACACGTGGTGACTTCAATGGTGACGTTTGGTTGGGTTTTGATCGTTTCACTTGCGTTCCTATCCAAACGAAAATGGTGAAAGAAAGCATGCTGACGAAGGATGAGAAACAATGGTTAAAGGTATGTTTATCCATGTGCAAATTATTCTTGTTCTGATGTTCGTCCGCATCTTTAGGACCATAATCAACGATGCTACGAGAAACTCGCACCTTTCCTGAAAGATGATAAGCGGGCTTTGAAATGGCTCAAGAGAGAAGCTGAGCGGGGCATAGGCCTTGCACCGTCAGCAGCGGGCATTTCCATTGATTGGGATTAAATGTTCCTTTTTGTTTACGCAGCTTGCTCTTACCGCCCTCTCCACCACCACCACCAAAAAATGCTACTGCGATACCCAGCGACACCTCTGATTTCCTTTTTTCCGCGAACGATATATCTATGATGACTGCTGCTAATTTATGATGAGCCATTATGGTTACGCTCGTTGACTTTAATCTGCTGTAGAGCAAGATTTCATCTTCATCTTTTTACGCGTGCCCCATATTTGTTTCTAACGCTCTGCCCAGTCCCGGCCCCGATGAATTTCACGATTGCTATGACAATTTTGATTTTGCTTTTTTTCTTTTGCGTTATCTCTTTTATTATTTCTTTCCTTTTTTTTGCTTCTACGATGCCTCCTTTTTCTCCGAAGATCCCTATGGTCATTCACTTGCTTTCGATACCTCTTGTTCTGTCTAGATGATAGACGTCGCTTTCGTGTATGTACGTAGTTAGCATCTGATGTATTGGACTCGACTTTGCAATACAATGTGCACTTCCCCTCTTTATCGATCCGATTAGCACTTTTATTTATTTTTGCCCGTCCCTTGGTTGGACAATAACACTGAACGTGTATTTTTCTCTAGTAGTAGGAATGAAAATACAAGAAAAAGGCCAGAATACAGAAAGGAAACAGGAAATGACAAAAAAGGGGAAATACATCTATCTCCTTTGTGTCTTTCCAGCTTTTCGTTTTCCAGCAAACAGATGCTTGGGCTATAAACAACAACAAAAAAATTAACAAGCGGAATGGAACGATGAGAAAACATAGCACAAACCATTTTGGTTCTGATATGACGATCTCCCTCTCCTGCTTTGGCCAACATATTGCGAGGACGTTGGCCAAGGTTGCGCAGCTTGTTGGCACGTTCGTATTGCTAATAAAGAAAGAACGACAATGAGCAACGCTGTTCTCAGGAAAGAAAAAGAGATAGAAGCCACACCTCTTCGCTGGCCATACCAGCCATTTGGCGATTCGTTCTGGGAATTTTCTTGTTGACGACTCCTCCCGAATTGGTCTTGACACGCTTGTTAGGAGCACCCTCGTCCTCGTCCACATCCATCCAAGAATCCTCTCCTGCAGGTGCATCGAACATGTCGCTGGCATCGTCCATCTCCTCGTCTTCGTCATCCTCTGCATCGTCGCGTTTCCGCTTGGCGCCTTGGAGTTTCGCGAGCATCTCGGCACGCTCTTGGATGCGGCTTGGGTCGAGCCCTGCTTTTGTGAGCTCGGAAGTGAGCTCGGAGAGTGTACGCAGGCCGGCGGTACGTGGAAGGCGGGCTTGGTTCTTTTTCGATTTCTTGATGCTCTGTGATTTGATCTTGTGAGAAAGAGCAACTTTGGCTTCTTGTTCTTCTCTCTCATCGTCTGAGTTAAACTGATATTTGTGAGGTTTTATTAGGACCTGGAAAAAATTATAGATAATGTAGATGGGCTAACTTACGATATCGGAATCACTGTCATAGAAACCTTCTGCTTGAAGCTTTTCCTCTTCGCGTTCGAGAGCTTCAAGTTTCTCAGCAATCTCAGGATCGATGAAGTCGGCAATATTTTTGCCATCCATGATCTCAGGGATGGTGTCGAACTTCCACTCATCATTCGCAAGGATGTAATCCTCTGTAGAATAGAAAAAAGACGATAAGTATATATGAGATTAGCAACAAAAAGGTAAAAAAAACGAACGCTTGAGATTGATGTTATAAACACCAGGGCCACCTTCCTCGAGCTCGACATCGCGTTGCAACTTCCTACGCTCAGGATCAGTCTTGTCATATTTCTTCTTGTCCTTAACAGCGTCAGGGATGAAGGGCGCGCGAACGACATCATCTCTCGGTTTAGGCTGAGAGACATGGATGCGGTTGATGACGGAATTAATTTTGTTGCCCTTCATCTTGTTATCAACACGGTGAGCAAGGAGGGCATCGCAGGCGGTGTTCTTGACATCCATGACACCCTCCTCGGAGTGGCAGGATGCCTGCACGCACTTGACGTCCTCCTGGTCAATAATCTCCTGCACAAGTGCGCGCGTGTCAGGGTGGCATTCCTCCAAGCGCATGACATCGATTTTGTTGATCACGAGCAGCGTGGGCTTGCCTGCGAAGAGAGGCTTGATGGAGTGGAAGAGCTTGCACTGGGCTTCGACGGTGTAGCCGCACTGTTCGCTGAGATCCATGAAATATAATACACAGCTCTTTAAGTGAGCCAAGGCGGTGATGCTCTGCATCTCGATGGTGTTCATGTCCTCCAGAGGATGGTCAAGAATACCGGGGGTATCAATGACTTGCCATCGCAGGTACTTGTAATCCAAATGACCGACGAAAAGCGATTTTGTGGTGAAAGCATAGGGTTGGACGTCGACGTCGGCGCGCGTGACCTTGTTGATGAACGAGGACTTGCCGACGTTGGGGTAGCCGCAGACGAGGAGGGTACGGGTGTTGGGGTCAATGTTGGGTAGACGGGAGATGTGTTGGCGGACTTGTTCGAGGTATGCGAGAGGGTCTTTTTGCCTTTTCATGATTGTGGCCATACTGATTTTGATAGGGTTTTAGCTGCGCATGGAAGAAGTCTGTACGATTGATTATACTCACCGACCAAGAGCAGCCTTCTTCAACTGCTTACACCTGTACAGACTGTCACCGAATTTGAGTAATCGGACGTAATCCTTTGCGACATGGTCGATCAAATGACGGGCTGTTCGAAGTTGACCCAATGCGAGCTTGTAATGGTTTTTGTCATAAAGCACGTTCATTAACGAAGCTAAGAACGGGTGAAGGTCCTGTACATTTCACTACATTTAGAAATCTTGCGATGGAGAAAGAAAAGGGGTGGACGAACGTCAAGCATAGGAAATTCAGTCAAGATAGCAGCCAACTTCTCCTCGAAGCAATCCTGAGCGAACTTCACTTTGCGCATGTAGAAATTCCTTATCCGACTGATTTTGAAGTTCTTGTGAATAACCTAAAGCAGCATTATAAGAAAAACCAAAGTCTTCCAGAACGACGTTTTTATCCATGTCTTGAGATCCATGGATTTTGTAGCAACGCACCGTCGGCGTTTTTCGCTGAGTTTTGGACAGAACGATGTCCAAAAAGTCTGCGGCTGTTGGGACCGGCGCAATGGCCTTGAGACCGCTCGTCGACATCGCTGAAACGAAAGGAACGGAAGGGATATTCGACGGTGGAGAGCTCTGAAAAAGTGAGAAAGCTAGGGTTTAGTTTCTACTGATTGAGACCATGAGGGACAGGAAAAATAAATATTCTCCCACGATCATGATGTTACGTAACTTACATTACGACGGCTCTCTTTTTCCTTCGACGAATTTGACTCGTCTTTTCAGGCCCCTTCTTCCTCACCTGAAACTCTTCAGCAATTTAACGTCTTGCTTAAGCTTCAAGCAACAATGAGCATCAAAAGAGTGAAAAATGCAATGTTTTCAATGGATTTCCCGCCCTTGAAGTACACATTCCAGGAGTCAGTACAACCTCGAGGCTCGGAAAGACTTCTAGAAGACCTTTCAACGATTTGTCATTATTCAAATCCCGGTACGCACTACGAAGGGTATGTGAAGGTCTGGATCCCTATGAAAAGGCGACCTTGGTGCTTTTTGAATTTACGTGACAATCAGGCGACTTTCGACGGACTTTGGTGGAACCTGACTCTGAGCCTGATCACTTGGATGTACACGAGGTTTCTGTGTCTCTATCTCGGGAATTTTTTATGGAAATTGGTGCTTGAAAACCTGAATTTACACAAAAAACTTCCAAGTGAAACTTGTATTTACTATGGAACCCTTTCAAAATTCAATATGGGCTTGCGGCTTACTGGCATCTTCATGTATGTGCTTGCTTTTTTATCGAGTCTGTTTTCTGATCATTGCTTTCAAAATGCTAATTTAACGAAATTTAAAATCTGACTAGAATCTGGCCTTACACTCTTTCTTCTCTGCACCTACATTGCTTAAGCGCTCGAAAATACACAGGAAGGGCAAGAATACACGTTCTAATATCTCCACCTTATGGAAGATGACCCTATGACATCCTCCAGATTTTTCTTGTCGAGCTAATTGGTAAACATTGGAAATCTTCATCGTTCAGGCGACATATATTCGTTCTCACTCACGCCCACGGTAAAGATACCAAGCCATAACATGAGGACAAAAACCAATATACGCGACGCAACAACGGACCTTGAATTCAGAAGCAAAACAGAATTGACTCTACACGTTTTGCTCATTCCTATCAATTTCTCAGCAACCTCCGTGCATGGTGGCGATACAGAGTCTATTTCTATCTTTATTTCTTATCATTTTCTCAAAAAATCCCACTCTTATCATTCAACATTTTTTTGGGCCCGGTATGTTGTGTTTCTGTTCGCTACGCCCGCATATCTCTATGCTTTTCTGTCAAAGAAAAAAACACGATGCTAATTAACTCCGTTTTTCTAATTGGTTTTGGCTCCCACTGTATGCAGGTTTTTGGGCTACATGCCATGTTAAATTTTCCCGAACTATCGGCCCAGAAAGCGTTGCATGGAACTAGCAAAATCGCTGAATGGCCGTTTACATCCTCATGGCTCTTGGTACTGTGTACATGCGAGCTTCGTTGAAATCGATAGTCGAACAAGTTGGACTTGAGACTAATTTCAACGCTAGAATATCGTAGAGCATGGAATCAGAATACATTGAATGTCGTGGATTAGCAGAAAACTAGCATTGGCTTGTTTTCCATCGCTCATGGAATGTTGACACCTTTCTCCAGAACGCCTCTCCATGGGTACTAGGTAAGTGCTATTGTGCATTATAACATTGTCTGATCTCATACTATATCATCATAGCTCTGCACTATGATAGCTACGTCGGCCTTCTGTTTGGTATATTTTATGGACTTCGGGGAAAGGGACTGCCGCTGCTGCTTTTTTTAAAACAAAAGCTGTGTACCGAGAGAGATGCGATATTCGCCTCTCTGGTGAAAATTTTCGACACCCAAGAGTCAAGCCTCAGGACCGAGCCAGATGTGTGTTGTATATAATATGGGCCACATATTACTTTGTTCTGAATCACTGATATCGCATTTATTCAGGAACTATGCATGGCATGTCATCCTACCAATGTCATAAAAATTCTAGATTATAGGTCAGGCGACCGAGAAGTCGTTACACATTGAATTTGATAGATTGCACTAATTCGTTTGTTATCTATGCAAGTGGGGGAAGAATTGGGGACGGTTATCCATTACCTCCGGTTTGTTTTACCCCAAAGTCACCCAAACACATACACGAGCCGGATGTGTCTTCCATTCGAGTCGTCCAAGAAAATTGAACAGTGGGAGCGTCAAGAACTACCCAAGTGACCATTCAACTTTGTTGGTTTCTTTAGCGAAGGCACGCGCAAGCAAGCACAGCAGTTCTAAAATAAACAACTCTAAACGAAAATCTCGAACGAAACGAGGGCCAGTGAATACGTTATTTTTTCCCCACATCTGGTCTGAGAGCATGCCTTTTTCCCCACATTGCGCAATAAAACGTAGGCGAGCGTTTATTCCCTTCTAGCACTTATTTACTGATCCTTCGAGGAATCTATTAGATGATAACCCCATACAAGAAAGTAAAAAGTGGGACCGGGCCTCATTTACCGGAGCGTCTAACCCAAAAAACACCTCATGTTTTCCGTAAGGGTGATCGATCATATCGATCAATCACTGGGCCTTGAGTACGCCGCACCTCCATGCATCGATATACATAGCAGCCTTCACTTTAAACCGTTTTCCCTTCCCCATCCCTCACCTACTTTCTACATTCCGCCATAAACTTGTATGTTATTCTTGAGCACTTGATATTTCTCTCTTTGATCTCTTATCATTCTCTTTACAGACTTATACCCTCATGGAGAAGATGGAACACGGACTCCACCTCCCTCAAGAGCTCGTGGACCAGATAATCGACCTCCTGCAAAACGATCCTTCGTCCCTCAAAAGCTGCGCACTGGTCCACCACTCATGGCTCTCAAGGAGCAGGCAGCGTCTCTTCGCTAAAATATCTCTGAAAGCGGCTTCCGCACACAATGGCGCAGGCCAACCCCAGCTGCGGTCAAAACAGCTTCTGGACATTTTAACGATTACGAAAGAGTTAATACCATGTATTCGCGAGTTGGAGATATGCGAAGGATCACCCCTGCACCACCAGCCCATCCAGCGCCATCCGGATGTCCCTTCATCCACGACTTGGGTCATGATGGACCGAAACCTCATCATGCTTTTCGAAAGGCTGACCCACGTCGAACGCTTCGACTTCTCCTCGACTTCTCCCATTTTCTGGACGTTGGTGCCCGGTCATTTCCTCAAAGCCATGTATAAACTATTATCGCGCCCCACACTAAATTATGTCCGACTACATTCGTGGATATTCCCCAATTTCGCCGCGCTCTCTTCTATGTTATCGCATTGTCACAATCTGCGAGCATTTGCCCTTTCTTCCACTTCCATCAGCAATGATCACACCAATGATAGCGGGTCGGAACATGCTGCTGTCCATGATGGCTTGACGGCAGGTGTCGAAAACGTGCCTGGAGAAGATAAAGGAGGATCTGGAGCTGGAGAACCTGATGGAGTTCCCACTGCTGGCAGCACGCCTTTGGAGGTGCTCACCCTTGATTTTGTCAATTTTGCTTATCTGGAATACTGGCTGCTGGGGCGCAGTTCGCTGGTGGATATCAAGTCGCTCCGAGAACTTCGTGTGGCACACTTCCACGATGCAGAGATCATCAAAAAGCTTCTGCTGGCTGTCGGCGGCTCGTTGGAGCACTTCCACCTCAAACCCGGTAGTTGGAACGGTAAATTCTTTTTGCTGCATTCTCACTCCTTCATGACTGTATTACTCACGTATTGATTCACTCGTGTCTTTGTTGCCTTTCCCTCTTTATTTATCTCTGGTTTTTTATTCTATCCTTTTCTGGACTTCTAGTGCACTTCTTCGACCTGTCTCTTAACCCCGGTCTACGGTCCATCAGGCTCACGCTGGACGACCCGATAACGGCCATGGAATGGGCAGTCACTATCCTCTCGTCGATAGACGACAAAAACGTCGCTCTCGACAGCGTCGGCATGGAATTTTATGCCGATCCAAAGAAGATTACTGGCTGGGACAGACTGGACGCGCTGTTCATGCAGCGGGCTTTTGCATCTTTGAAGCAGGTCGAGATTGGCCTGTTTGCACAGCCATCGCATGCTGATTTTCTTGCTGTGAAGGAGGCTATGAGCGGTGTGGAGGGGAAGGGTATCGCGAGGTGGTATCAGCTAGGCGTCAAGAGCCATCGATCGAGCCGTCAGCTCACACCAAGGATCAGTCGGTATGAGTCGTGAACTTTGAAGGGATCAATCAATCTAGCATCTCTTTAGCTTGGCCTTTTCTCCTTTTCCTTGCATCAGGACCCTCAGCTTTGCATCTATTTTATTTTTCTTTGTTCTTGTTCTCTCTCTCTCTTTATGGTTCAGCTCAATCAATTATGTTTTTTCACATTGCATTTTTTCCCTCTCAATCTTTGCATTTTCTGTCGTGTTCTATGTTTTGCATTTGCATTTTTTTTCTTTCCTTTTCTTTCCTGGTATTTTTTTGTGTTGTCCAGCATACGGGGAATAGACCAGGTACAATGATGATGGTACAAATGGCATACATACACACGTATAATATCTATACACCCTCCTATACACCCATCCTCCCTCCATGATCCCAGATCCCAACTCATGCAAGCCCCACTTCTGCAATATGCTTTCGCATAATGGCTTCTGCAACTGTATACCCACACCGTATTTGTTCATTAGTTCATATTTTTTATGCAGACACTATTTGTATGTGTAAAGAAATCATGTTCGAGACTCACCATTCGATATAATACTTTGTGTCGCTTTGATGTCCTATATGTTGCGTAGTTTTGAGAATAGAAATTTGATAAATATGTGTCTTTGACATGTCATGATGGACTCAAGGTTTTGCTTACCA